>Ga0163144_10028789_pt1 | contig 10697 bp, 6 predicted proteins | sample OliLak19BULKMAT1_FD_123175 | JGI IMG/M metagenome (GOLD analysis project Ga0163144, IMG submission 123175) | Freshwater microbial mat bacterial communities from Lake Vanda, McMurdo Dry Valleys, Antarctica - Oligotrophic Lake LV.19.BULKMAT1 | ecosystem: Environmental > Aquatic > Freshwater > Lake...
CCGAGCCCTTGAGCGCCAGGTACTTGCTGATCGCCGCGGTGAGGCTCGTCTTGCCGTGGTCGATGTGGCCGATCGTGCCGATGTTGACGTGCGGCTTGTTGCGCTCGAACTTCTTCTTGGCCACGGGACCAGTTCACTCCTTGATCAGGCGCGGCTGTCGCCGCTTGGACTACGTGGATCGGGCGGTGGAGCCCACAATCGGACTCGAACCGATGACCTCTTCCTTACCAAGGAAGTGCTCTGCCAGCTGAGCTATGTGGGCCCGGATCCGATCTGGGTTTGACGCGATATCAGACGAAGGTTGTGGTGGGCAGGGAGGGAATCGAACCCCCATAGCCGAAGGCGGCTGGTCTACAGCCAGCTGAGCTCACCACCTGCTCAACCTACCCACTGCGGTGTCGGGACCGGATCGAGGCTGCGGCCCCGTGGTGGATCCGGCCACCGGGTTGTCATTGCACTGGAGCCGACGACGGGACTCGAACCCGGAACCTGCGGTTTACAAAACCGCTGCTCTACCAATTGAGCTACGTCGGCGCGACGGGCACGGCCATACCGCAGAAGGACCGTTTCGGCGCCGGGGAATGATATGGCCGGTCGGGCAGATGGGTCAAGCGCGGCCCGGCCGCCCGACGCGCGAGCCGCTGATACCTGCCCGATCTCGCGACCGATCAACCCGGCAGGAGGTCGTCGCCCTCGTCGTCGGCGGGCGGGCCTGGGGGCGGCGTCGGCTTCGCCCTGGACGTGCGCTTCGGCTTGGCGGCGACCTTCGGCGTCGTGGCCGCCGATGCGGCCGCGTTCGTCGTCGTGGCTCGTGCGGCCCGCTTCACCTTGGGCGTCGCGGGCGTCGCGGGCGTCGCGGGCGTCGCGGGCGTCGTTTCGGTCGTGGCTCCGGCCTTCGTCGCGGCCGTGCGCGCGGCACGCTTCGGCCTGGGCACCGCGTGCGCCTCGAGTGCCGTCGCCGTGGCGGCCGTCGGGTCCGCCCGGGTGGCCTTCGTGCGCGACGCTCGCTTCGGCGTCGCACTCGGCTTCGCGAGGGCCACGGCCAGCGCCTCGGTCGGCTCGTCGATCGGCTGCTCGCTCGGCTGGTCGCTCGGTCCTTCGGCCGGCGGCTCGACGGTCAGCCCCTTCGGGCGGCCAAGCCGCTTCGTCGCGGTCGCTGGCGGTCCAGCCGTGGCGGGTACGGCAGTCGGCGCCTCGGTCCCGTCGTCGCGTTGCGAGACCGCCTCGAACAGGAGGATGGATCCGGCAACGGCAGCGTTGAGCGAGCCCACCGCGCCGCGCATCGGGATGCGCATGAACATGTCGCAGCGTCGACGCACGGCCGGACCGAGTCCCTGGCCCTCGCTACCGACGACGATCGCCAGCGGACCGCGCAGGTCGGACTCGCGGGCGGTCATCGGTGCGTCGCCCTCGGCACCGGCGATCCGAACGCCCCGGGCGTGCAGATCGCTGAGCGCGCCCGCGAGATCGTCGACGGGGCACAGCAGGAGGTGTTCGACGGCACCCGCCGACGCCTTGATGGCCGATGGCGTCAGGGGCGCCTGACGATGGGTCGGGAAGATGACGCCATGGACGCCCGCTCCCTCGGCCGAGCGCAAGAGCGACCCGACGTTGTGCGGGTCCTCCAGCGAGTCGAGGACGAGGATGAACGGTGGCTCGCCACGGGTCGCGGCGAGCGCCAGGATGTCGTCAAGGCCGGCGTAGCGCCGCGGCTCGACGACGAGCGCGATGCCCTGGTGCCCATCGAACCCGGCAAGGGCGGTCAGCGAGCCTCCTTCGACTTCGACGATCGGGATGCGCAGGTTCGTGGCGTGGAGCACGAGCTTTTCCAGGGCCGCGCGTCGCTGGGGCACGACGAGCAGCCGGCGGGCCGGTCGTCGGGCGACGAAGGCCTCCTCGACGGGACGTCGACCAGCCACCAGTTCCTCGTTCTCGCCGAGGGACTGCGGCGGTGCCATCGCGCCCGGATAGGCGCGCGGCCCACGGTCGTCGTACGGCCGGCGGCCCTGGTCGGGTCGGTAGCCGCCGCCGGCGCCATAGGCCGGTGGTCGTCCACCGGTCCGGCGTGGGTCGCCCCCGTATTGGCGGCGCGGACCATCGAACGGGCGCGGACCATCGAACGGCCGCGGACCGTCATCTGGCCGAGGGCCATCACCTGGCCGAGGGCCATCACCTGGCCGAGGGCCATCGGATCGACGGGGGCCGCGCGGCGGATCGTAGGGACGCGGCCCGTCCCGGCGCGGACCGCCCGACTGGAGGCGGTCGAAGCGCCGCGGCCCATCCACCCGCGGCACATCGAACGGCTCGTCGGTGCCGAACCGGCGCGGGCCGTCCGACGGCTCGTAGCGTCGGGGACCGGGCGGTCGAGGACCGTCGGACCGGTAGGGACCGGCCCCACCACGGGGGCCGCCGGTCGGGCGAGGACCATCGCGACGCGGACCGTCGCGACGCGGACCGTCGGACCGATACGGACCCGCTGGACTCGGGCCATCGCCGCGCGGACCGGACGGACGCGGGCCTTCCGGGCGTGGGCTGTCGGGACGTCGGGGCCCGGAGGGTCGCCCGCCCTTCGGTCGTCCCTTGCCCCTGCTGCCGGCACCTCCGCCACTCGGTCGATCAGCCACGTCGGACCTCCGCTGTGCGGCGCCAGCGTTGGCCGTCCCGCGTGTCTTCCACGATGATGCCACGCTCGGCGAGTTCGTCCCGAAGACGGTCGGAAGCCGCCCAGTCTCGAGCGGCCCGGGCACCGACTCGCTCGTCGAGCAGCGCCTGGATCTCGGCCGGTAGCGCATCGGCGGCGTCAGGCAGGATCGCCAGCACGGCATCCAGGTCGCGCAGGTTGGTCAGGACGCGCGCCGCGTCGGCGCTCGAGAGGGAACGCGCCTCGATCCTGCGGTTCACGTCGCGAACGAGGTCGAACAGGGCTGCCAGGCCCTCGGAGATGTTGAGGTCGTCGTCGAGCGCGGCGCCGAAGGCCTCAACAGCGCCTGCCAGCACCCCGGGGAGTGCCGCGTCGTCCGGACCGTCCTGGGTGTAGGCCTCGAGGGCCGCGACCAGGGCGTCCAGGCGCTCGACCGCCGCGGCCGCGGCCGCCAGCGACTCGTCCGAGTGGTTGAGGCTCGCTCGATAGTGGACCGCGATCAAGGCGTAGCGCAGGGCGCGCGCCGAGACCCCGTCAGCCAGCAGGTCGGCGACCCGGGCGATGTTGCCCGTCGACTTGGCCATCTTCGCGCCGCTCGTGCGCAGGTGGGCGCAGTGCAGCCACGTCCCGACGAACGGCTGGCCGGTCGCCGCCTCGCTCTGGGCGATCTCATCCTCGTGGTGCGGGAAGATGAGGTCGATGCCGCCGGTATGGATATCGAAGCTCTGGCCGAGATGGGCCATGCTCATCGCCGAGCACTCGATGTGCCAGCCGGGGCGGCCCTCGCCGATGGCCGTCGACCACGATGGCTCGCCGGGCTTGGCGGCCTTCCACAGGGCGAAGTCCCGGACGTCGTCCTTGCCGTATTCATCGGCCTCCACCCGCTCCCCCACCCGGAGCTGCTCAGGGTCCAGTCGGGCGAGCTTGCCGTAGGCCGGCCACGACGCGATGCGGAAGAAGATCGAGCCGTCATCCGTCCGGTACGCCACATCGCGTTCCAGGAGGGTCGCGATGAGGGCCACGATCTCGTCGATGTGGCCGGTCGCCCGCGGCAGCACGTCCGGCATCGTCATGCGCAGCGCGGCCGCGTCGGCGAGGAACCGCTCCACGTAGCGGTCCGCCAGGGCATCGATGCCGACGCCCGCGGCCGCAGCGCCGCGGATGATCTTGTCGTCGATGTCGGTGATGTTCATGACCCAGCGCACCGGGTAGCCGCGCCAGCGCAGGTGGCGGACGAGCAGGTCCGCGAACAGGAACGACCGGAAGTTCCCGATGTGGGCCGGTCCATAGACCGTCGGCCCGCACGTATAGATGCCCAGGACGTCGTCATGCAGCGGCGTCAACGGCCGTACCTCGCCGCTCAGGGTGTCATGGAGCCGGACGGTCACGGGAGTGCCTCGATCGTCGCCACGACCAGGGCGGACACGGCCCGACCGGCGCCGTCGGCCCCGTCGAGATTGCCGGTCGAGGCCTTCACGTTGACGGCCGTCGCGGGCAGCCCGAGCTGGGCAGCGACGCTGTCGCGAAGGTCGTCGAGTCGAGCGCCCAGCCGGGGCCGCGCCGCGATGACCGTGGCGTCAACCTGGGCCGGACGCCAGCCGGCGCTGGCCAGCCGCTCGACGACGGTACTGATGATCGTCCGCCCGGCGATCCCGCGCGGGGTCGATGCGTCGGCCGGGAACAGGCGCCCCAGATCGCCCATGCCCGCGGCTCCGAGCAGCGCGTCGGCCAGGGCATGGAGCAGCACGTCGCCGTCGGAGTGCCCGGCCAGGCGCGGCGCGCCATCAAAGGCCAGGCCGCCAAGCATCAGCGGCTCGCCCGGACCGAACGGGTGGCCGTCGTGGCCGATCCCCGTCCTGCGTACGGCACTGGCCGCGCCCGGGTCGAGGATCGCGCTCGCACGCGCGAGGTCGGCTGGCACGGTCACCTTGAGATTGGTCGGATCGCCGGGAAGCACATGGACGGGGATGGTACAGGCCTCGAGCAGGGCGGCTTCATCGGTCCACGTCCCGGACGTGGCGGCTTCGCTGGCCAGCGCCGTCCGCAACAGCCCGCGACGAACGCCCTGGGGTGTCTGCGCTGCGACCAGGTCGGCGCGCTCCACGGTGGCGATGACACGCTCGCCCTCGATCCGCTTGATGGTCTCGGCGATGGGGATCGCCGGGATCGCCGCCCCGTGGCGGTCCACCGCGTCAACCACGGCCTCGATCAGGTCGACGGTCACGCACGGTCGCGCGCCATCGTGCACCAGCACCGCGCGCTGTCCATCGGGATCGGGTCGGACTGATTCCAGGGCCTCGACCCCGGCTCGGACCGAGTCCTGGCGACGCGCCCCGCCGGCCACCACCATCACGACGGCGTCAGGCAGCCACGGCGCGGCGCGCAGCTCGGCCACGCGCTCGGGGGCGGCCACGACGACGATGGCGTCGATGGACGGGGCCGCGGCGAGCGCAGCCAGGGTGTGGGCGAGGAGCGGGCTACCGGCGACCTCCAAGGCGAGCTTGTCCAGCCCGTCCATGCGCCGTGAGCTCCCGGCGGCGACGACGATCGCGTCGGCGCCGCCAGACCGTGCCATGCGCTGGTCCTCAGTCGAGTCGCGGCTGGGCGAAGATCATCCGGCCGGCGACGGTCTGGAGGACGCGCGTGACCGACACGTCGAGGTCCTTGTCGATGTGGCGCGCGCCACCTTCGACCACGATCATCGTGCCGTCGTCGAGGAAGCCCACGCCCTGGCCGGCCTCCTTGCCCTCCTGGATGACCCGCACCCGGAGCTCCTCGCCGGGCAGCACGGCCGGCTTCACGGCATTGGCCAACGAATTGATGTTCATGACCCGCACGCCCTGCAGCTCGGCCACGCGATTGAGGTTGAAGTCATTGGTCAGGATGACCCGGCTGCGCTCGCGTGCGAGGGCCACCAGCTTGGCATCGACCTCGGGCACGTCGGGGACCTCGTCCTCGACGATCCGAACCGGCGTGGAGGCGTCCTTCTGCATGCGGTTGAGGATCTCCAGGCCACGACGCCCCCGGTTGCGGCGGAGGGTGTCGGAGCTGTCGGCGATGTGCTGCAGCTCATCGAGCACGAAGCGCGGCACGACCAGCGTCCCGTAGATGAACCCGGATTCGACGATCTCGGCGATCCGGCCGTCGATGATCGCGCTGGTATCGACCACGATCTGCGGGTCGCCACGTCTCGCACCGTCGTCCTCGGCGACCGGCCGGCGCAGGAGTCCGACCGTCTCCGCGGCGAGCAGCAGGTCCCGGCGTTTGGCCACCGTCAGCCCGAGCATGCCGAGCCCCAGGAACAACGACACGCCGAGGGGCAGCCATTCGCCCCAGGGGTCGGGCAGACCGGTCAGTGGGATGCCCAGGAAGAGGCCCATCAACAGGCCCAGAAGCAGCCCGATGACCGCGGTCACGAACTCCGCGGTGGACAGTGCCTCGACGCGGGTGATGAGCCAGCCGGCCGGGACGATGGTCAGGTACGGCAGGATCGCGAAGCCCACGATCAACCACGCGACGACCCAGGTCGCCAGCAGGGCGCCAGCGTACTCGGCGTCGCGGAAGAGCCCCCCGTCGGCACCGGCCAGGGTCAGCCCGACGAGGCCCCCCAGCGCGGCTCCCAGCAGACGGATATTGCGGATCACGACACCCTCGATCGGACTACCCGGCGTCCCTGGCGGCAGCCGCGGCGACCACGGCGCTCCAGACGGGCCGTCAGCCTAGCATCGCCGGGAGCGCGTCGCCACGGCGCTCCGATCGTGGGCTGAGGCCGGCCTCGATGGCGTCGCGCAGCGTGGCGACCTCCAGGATGTCCATGCCGGCGACTCGGACCGAGGTCGCGCCACGCGACGGCCGGGGCACGATGGCGGTGCGGAACCCGGACCGGACGGCGTCCTTGAGCCGCCGTTCCAGGCCGCTGACCGCGCGCAGTTCGCCGAGCAGGCCGACCTCGCCGATGGCGACCACGCCGCCGCCGACCGGTCGATCGCGCAGGGATGAGGCGAGGGCCAAGGCGACCGGCAGGTCCAGCCCGGGCTCCCCTACCGCCAGGCCGCCGGCCAGGTTCGCGTAGACATCGTGCGCGCCCAGGGCGATGCCCGCGCGCCGGCCGAGGACGGCCACGAGGAGGCCCAGCCGGTTCGGGTCGAGGCCGCTCGCCTTGCGGGCCGGCGTCCCGTAGCCGGCGGGGGCGACCAGCGCCTGCACCTCCACGAGGATCGGCCGGCTGCCTTCCAGGGTCGGGGCGACGACGCTGCCCGGCGCGCCGTCGGGATGATCGCCCAGGAACGCCTGGGACGGGTCGCTGACCTCGACGAGCCCGGTGCCGGCCATCTCGAACACACCGACCTCGTCGGTCGAGCCGAATCGGTTCTTGGTGGCGCGCACGAGCCGCAGGGCCGCGTAGCGCTCGCCCTCCATCGTGACCACGGCATCGACCAGGTGCTCCAGGGTCTTGGGCCCAGCGATCGATCCGTCCTTGGTGACGTGTCCGACGAGGACGACAGCGATCCCCTCCCCCTTGGCCAGCTCCATCAACCGGACGGTTGCCTCGCGGACCTGGCCGACGGATCCGGCCGCACCGTCGAGCGCGTCGACGACCGCCGTCTGCACCGAGTCGACGACCAGCAGGGCAGGTCGAAGCTGGCGGGCGGCCTCGATGATCGCGCCGACCTCCCGTTCGGGAAGGATGCGGATGGCCTCGCCGGCCGGACCCTCGAGGAGGCCGAGCCGACGCGCCCGCAGGCGGACCTGCTCGGCCGACTCCTCGCCGGTCGCGTACAGTACCGACCCGCCGACGCCGGCCGCCACCTGGAGGAGCAGGGTCGACTTGCCGATGCCGGGCTCACCGCCGACGAGGATCAGGGACCCCGGCACGATGCCACCACCGAGCACGCGATCCAGCTCGGCGATACCGGTCGCGACCCGAGCGATCTCGTGGCTGCCGATCTCGGCCAATGGCACCGCCACGACCGGTCCAGCCGCCCCCGGGACGCGACCGGCCGCAGGGCGTCGCGCTTCGCGGACGATCTGCTCGACGAGGGAATTCCAGCCACCACAGGCCCGGCACTGGCCCTCCCAGCGCAGGAAGGCCTCGCCGCAGGCCTGGCAGACGTAACGGCTGGTCGCCTTGGCCATCGTCAGGCCCGCCGCACGTCCAGGGAGGCGGCGATCAGACGGCCTCGACCGGCGTGCGCTCCTCGGCGGCGTGGATGTCCAGACCAGCCTCGGGGTCCTTGTCCACGACGATCGTCGTACCGGGCTCGTAGCGGCCGAGCAGGAGGTGCTCGGCGAGCACGTCCTCGACCATGTTCTGGATCACACGACGCAGCGGCCGCGCGCCGTAGGCGACGTCATAGCCGAGCTTGATGATGTGCTCCTTGGCCGCCTGCGTGACCTCCAGGTGCAACTGCTGGGCGCGCAACTGATCGCGCACGCGGTCCAGCATGAGGTCGACGATGACCCCGATCTCCTCGACCGTCAGCGAGCGGAAGACGACCGTGGCGTCGATGCGGTTGAGGAACTCCGGCCGGAAGTTGGCCTTGAGCTCGACGGCGACCTTCTCCTTCATGAGCTCGTATGAGCTCTCGGCACGGGCCGCGTCGGTGGCGCCCTGGACCCGGAAGCCCAGGCTGGAGTTGGTCTGGAGCTGCTTGGCGCCGAGGTTGCTGGTCATGATGATGATGCAGTTCCGGAAGTCGACGCGACGACCCTTGGCGTCCGACAGGTGGCCGTCCTCAAGGATCTGGAGGAGGATGTTGAAGACCTCCGGGTGGGCCTTCTCCACCTCGTCGAGCAGGACGACGCAGTAGTTCTTGCGGCGGACCGCTTCGGTCAGCTGGCCACCCTCGTCGAAGCCGACGTAGCCCGGAGGGGCACCGACCAGGCGCGACACGTTGTGGCGCTCCATGAATTCGCTCATGTCGATCTTGATGAGCGCATCCTCGCTGCCGAACATGAATTCGGCGAGGGCCTTGGCAAGCTCGGTCTTGCCCACGCCTGTCGGGCCCAGGAAGATGAACGAGCCGATCGGGCGCTTGGGATCCTTGAGGCCGGCCCGAGCGCGACGGACCGCCCGCGAGATCGTCTCGATCGCCTCCTGCTGGCCGATGACCCGGTTGTGGAGGGCGTCCTCCATGTGGAGCAGGCGCTCCGACTCCTCCTGGGCGATGCGTGTGACGGGGATGCCCGTCCACATCGCCACGACCTGGGCGATGTCCTCCTCGCCGACCGTCGGCTGCTCACCGGACACGGTCGCCTGCCACTCGGCGCGCAGGCCGTCGACGGACTCCTTGGCCGTCGCCTCGGCCTCGCGAAGCGTCGCGGCCTGCTCATACTCCTGATTGTTGATCGCCGCGTCCTTCTCCTTGCTGATGCGGTCAAGGTCCTTCTGGGCCTCGCGCAACGCGGGCGGCGCGGACGAATGGCGCATCCGGACTCGGGAGCCGGCCTCGTCGATGAGGTCGATCGCCTTGTCCGGCAAGTGGCGGTCCGTGATGTAGCGCGTAGACAGGTCAGCGGCCGCGCGGACGGCGTCGTCGGTGATGGTCACCTTGTGATGCTGCTCGTAGCGCTCACGGATGCCCATCAGGATCTCGATGGTCTGCTCGACGGTCGGCTCCTCGACCATGACCGGCTGGAAGCGCCGCTCCAGCGCGGCATCTCGCTCGATGTACTTGCGATACTCGTCCAGGGTGGTCGCGCCGATGCACTGGAGCTCACCGCGGGCGAGCGGCGGCTTGAGGATGTTCGCGGCATCGATGGCGCCCTCGGCGGCGCCGGCGCCGACGAGCGTGTGCAGCTCATCGATGAACAGGACCGCGTCGTTGGTGTTGCGCAACTCCTCGATGATCTTCTTGAGCCGCTCCTCGAACTCGCCGCGGTACTTGGTGCCGGCCACGAGCGAGCCGATGTCCAGGGTGAGGACGCGCTTGTTGAGGAGCGTCTCCGGGACGTCGCCCGCGACGATGCGGTGCGCCAGCCCCTCGGCGATGGCGGTCTTCCCGACGCCTGGCTCGCCGATGAGCGCCGGGTTGTTCTTGGTCCGGCGGCTCAGGATCTGGATGACCCGCTCGATCTCCTTCTCGCGGCCGATGACCGGATCGAGCTTGCCGGCTCGGGCGGCGTCGGTGAGGTTGATCCCGAGCTGATCGACCGTCGGGGTCTTGCTGGCGCGCTTGGTCTCCGGGGTCGGGCCGGCGGATGAGCTCTGGGACAAGACCCGGATGACCTCGTGGCGGACCTTGTCGAGGTTGACGCCGAGCGACTCCAGGACGCCAGCGGCGATGCCCTCGCCCTCGCGGACCAGCCCGAGCAGCAGGTGCTCCGTGCCGATGTAGTTGTGGCCCAGCCGACGGGCCTCATCGATGGCCAGCTCGATGACGCGCTTGGCCCGCGGGGTGAGCCCGACCTCACCGACGACGGGGCGATCGCCGCGCCCGATGATGAACTCGACGGCCGTCCGGACCTTGGCAAGCTCGACGTTCATGTTCTCGAGGACGCGCGCTGCGACACCCTCGCCCTCGCGGACGAGTCCGAGCAGCAGATGCTCGGTGCCGATGTAGTTGTGGTTGAACCGCTGCGCCTCGTCCTGCGCCAATGTCAGGACCTTGCGCGCGCGATCCGTGAACTTGTCGAAACGGTCCATCGAGTCGAACGCCTGTTCCCTATCGCGTACCGCGCCACGGGTGGTGACGCTCTGGCCATGCTAGCACGACGGTCCCGGAGCGACCGGTGGTGCCGTTCGTACCCTCTATCCATTGAATCGTTCTCGGCAACCGCTTGGATGTCTGTGTTCGATGAAGGAATCGAAACGACCCGCCGGGATCCGGCGGGTCGTCGAGGTTCGGCGGGGGTCGCGAGTCAGTCGGCCTTGGGAGCTTCCGGCTCGGGCTCGGGCTCGGCGACCACGTCGGCCTCCGGCTCGGCTGCGGCTTCCGGCTCGGGCTCGGGCTCGGGCTCGGCTGCGGCTTCGGGCTCGGGCTCGGGCTCGGGCTCGGCGACCACGTCGGCCTCCGGCTCGGCTGCGGCTTCCGGCTCGGGCTCGGGCTCGGGCTCG
>Ga0163144_10028791_pt1 | contig 10696 bp, 5 predicted proteins | sample OliLak19BULKMAT1_FD_123175 | JGI IMG/M metagenome (GOLD analysis project Ga0163144, IMG submission 123175) | Freshwater microbial mat bacterial communities from Lake Vanda, McMurdo Dry Valleys, Antarctica - Oligotrophic Lake LV.19.BULKMAT1 | ecosystem: Environmental > Aquatic > Freshwater > Lake...
GAGTTCTTCTGGAGATGATGGCATCGCTTACTCCTTATGCGCCACACTGGAATCAGCTGGCGGTGGATTAGAGTCTAGAATTCGTGAAATTTTCTTGCTGTACTCTATAATCTTGTCGCAATCATCATAGATTTTCTTGATATCATCCTTTGACCTGATGAGAAGATTATTCAGATGTGCAACAGCATTTCGGACAGTATTGAATTTCAGTATATCGACTGAACCCTTGCTATCGAACCCTAATGGTTCTCGAAGTTCATCATGCTTTTTGATGATTTCAACAAGGACACAGCGATCTTCAACCGGCGGCGCATTCAGCCACGTTACCCACTGGCTGCCTGGCACGGCTATTTTTTTGTTTTCTTCGGTAGCAAAGGTTTTTCCGTCACCAAGTCTTGACCGATAACCTCCGCGAGTTCTCTCGCCTGTTTGTGAAACAGTTTCGCTGCATCCCACACAATATCCATCGCCATACGGAGTGTCACCGTTTCGGTGTTGTTTAGTCGATCAGTCGAAAGTTCTTCTGCCATGCGTGTGTACATGAGCGCATACTTACCGAAATAGTCGCGCGGATTTTGTTTTGGTGTAATTTCCAGATCAGTGCGTAACTGCGCCGTGGTGCGATCCCACAAACCCTTGTAAAGATGGTCGGTTGTTTGAGCATACATGCTGGGCAGTTCGTCAATGACTGCGTTTTTGAGCGCCTCAACAAAACGTTTGCGAGTGACGATGCCCTCGACACGCAGCGCAATCCAGCTATCCAGTTTACCGGTTCGCCGGTATTCATCAACTGTTCTGTCCAGGGAGCGGAACAGACCAAGCTCCGGGTCTTCGGTTTCTTCAAGACGCTGTGCGCCTACCTGTGCCAGCCACAACTTAAGCGGTTCTGCTTTGGGTGATGGAATCGCCTGAATCACGCGTAATGCTTCTTCCGTCGTGACCACATCAGTCAGGCGCCGTTTGCCATCTTCGGCAACCAGCTTCAACCTCTTACAATTTGTAAGAGTTTCGTTCCCCTCCTTTTTGAGCCGCCCCTTGAGGACGTGATAGTAATTCTGTGCCGCTTTTTTATCAGCATCCAGCAAGACACCGATAATGTCTATGATGCTGTAGTGCCATTCGTCTTCAAACCACTCTTTACGGATTTGACTACCATCAACGGGTATTTGAGGGACAAGATCAGACATAGATTTAAACTCTCTGTTATTTCAAGACATTTCAGTTATAAGCGAGTTGTGCGATCTGTCAATCTACCTCCCCATGCGCCACGCTGGCATCAGCAGGCGGTGGATTGAGCCACGTCACCCACTGACCCACATTTGGCACATCATAGGTTTTAAGTCCCTCGCCCTCTTGGGAGAGGTTAGGTGAGGGCTGCTTCGGGGTAGGGACAGCCATCATTGGCAACTGCCCCATCAGGTCGTACATCTCCAGAATGACGCGCTTGGTCAGATACTCACCATGTTTCGCCTCATCCTTGCGCTTCACAATCGGGAACGTCTCCATGACGTAGTCCACGTCCCCGCGCTGAATCTGGTACAGGTGGAAGTAGAGCGCGTCGAGTTCACAGCGCATGAGGAAACGCCGTTCTTCATCCCACACGAAAGGCGCACCGTCATAACCCACATCCTGCGCGAAGGGCTGCAAATCCCATGCCGTATAGGTGAGTTCCAGCACACGGGGAACAATAAAGTCCAGCAGGGCTTGGGTGTAGGTGTGCGGTGGGAGTATGGGGAGTTGTTTGACAAGATAGAAATTGAGATTAACGTTTCCCATTTTTTGCCGCACACAGTAATCAAGCACAAAACTCGAAAAATTTGGGACTAATGCAACACATGAGATGTCTTGATTAGCAAACAATAGAAGTGGTGTCGAATTACCAACTGCAACTTTGGGAAATATCGTGGACAATAAGGTGCGTTCGTTTGTTGGAGCAGTTACGTTCTTGAATCCAAAAAGCCATTCAAACGAATGTTCTGTAAGTTTTTCTTTTACTTCTCTATCTATAACCCATGATCTAGGTGTTACCATAAAATCAGGTCTAAGCTTGTCTCTGTCACTCGTTAACTCAGGTTGCCCTGCCCGAAACGCATTATCTGTAATGACTACATTTGCAAAACGATGCTCGTAAGGCATAAACATTTTGCCTTCATACAACGGCAGAAACACCTCCTGCCCACGCACGAAGCGGTTGCCCTCAAGCGTATACCCTCGTGCTTCTAGTTCGTCACGGGTGCGGAATAATCCGGAGTCGCTTGTCATATTGAACAAGCCCTGCTTAAAGGTAATGCCCCAAAGATTTTCCAAAGGTTCTTCTTGAATCAATACAGGCACACGGCGGTAAATCGCTTTGGTAATCTGCGCGTCGCGCTGACTTCTAAAGGTCGCTGTTGTGCCTGTATTGGGGTTCAGCAGGGCAATATCATCAGCGGAGAGAGTGAAGCGTCGCCAGTCGTCCGCCAGTTCAGGAACGTTGAGCGCGAAAAAGACAAACTCCGCTTGTGGCGAAGCGACTTCACGCCCGGTCATAGTGGCGAGTGAAAATTTCATGCGGCTGTCCACACCAGGGAATAAGCCCTCGCGGTTCTCAAAATCGTAGAGGCTGGCAAGAGAGCGCGTTTGCATCAAGTCCTGAAAGAAGAATTTGGTGGTGTCATCGGTGGCAATGCCTGATGGCACAATCATGCCCACGCGCCCGTAGCCGTTGATGATGTGGCGCGAGGTTTCTGCAAACAGGGGATAGGTATTTGAACGCCCTCGCGCCGTTAAAGGGTAACGTCCAGTTGTGCGGGTGAAATGGGCGAAGCCTTCCGCTTGACGCAAATCGGCTTGAAATGCAGCAAAAAGATGGGGGTCAGTGTTTGCAAGTTCAACAATCAACCCTTTGCGTGTTGCTCCGGCTGCATTCGCAATGTCGGGCGCACGTTCCGAGAACCACTCCTTTTCCTTAATTTCGGTGTGTTCCCAGGGTGGGTTGCCCAGTACACAGTCAAAGCCGCCGTGCCAGCCAGTTTGCTCGTTGTAGTCCTCTTCGCCCTCATCCCCAGCCCTTCTCCCAAGGGGTGAAGGGGGCAAGTTCCTCTCCCCTTGGGAGGGGTTAGGTGAGGGCAAAAACACATCCGGGAACGCCACATGCCAATGAAAGAACTGGTAGCGTTCTTTAAGTTCCACAACGGTTTCACGCACGGTTTGCAAGTTATCAGAGAGCGGATTTTCCTCCATACGGCGGTATAGCAGGTCGGTCATCGGCAAGGGCATCAGCCCTTGACCCTCATCCCCTGCCCTTCTCTCAGAGTCCGAAGGGAGTTCACCACCGCTTGTTGAGTCTCTCTCCCCTTGGGAGGGAGATTTAGAGGGAGGGCTAGGGATCTTTTTCTCCCACACAAACGCCGCGCACCACGCATCCGCCAGCAGTCGCGCTTTGATGTATTCGGGGTCATTAGCAAGGGCGCGGTACTGGGCTTCTTTGCGACGGATGCCCTCTAGCGTGTCGTCAGGTGTCGCGTCCAGTTGGTGCATAGCAGAGGTCAGGTATTCATAATCCGCAGGTGGAACAGACTCAAACAATCCAATCTGGCGCACTTTGGCTTCGCGTTGTTTGCGTTCTTCTTTGTTCACCCGTTTCATTTGCGTTACAAAGGCTTTGTCATCGCCTTCAATCGGGCTAAAAGCATCGTCGGGGATGCCACCCGCCATCAGCTTGGGCGTTGTCCCTAATAGGCTATTGCCCACGAGAATACGATGGTCAAGGAAGTTTAGCGGTTTGCCGGGTTCAAGGGCTTCCATCCACAAATTAACCTTGCACAGCTCCACCGCCATCGGGTTAATGTCTACGCCGTAGATGCAATGGCTAATGATGTCACGCTTTGCCTCTTGGATGGCGCTTGGTGTGGGTTCTTCTTCACCTGTACGCACAAATGCCAGTGCCTTTGCCATGCGATTAGCGGCAGCAATCAAGAAGTGTCCGCTACCACACGCCGGGTCACAAATTTTAAGGGCGAGGATAGCGTCTTCCCCCTTGCGGGTTGCCTCATTCAGCACAGGGTCAAGCGCAGAGTCTAGCAAGGCATTAATGAGCGATGTGGGGGTATAGTAACTGCCGGTCGTCTTGCGCTCATTGCCACCCGCCGTTGTCAGTCTGAAATGGCGATTGTCAATTTCGGGATGCAGTTCCAGCAGAGACTCGTACACTGAGCCAAGCTCTTCGCCACCCAGATTTTTGAAATCAACACGGCGCAAACGACGGATACTGCTATCTTCGATACTGCTAATGGCGCGAATGGCTTCGAGCAAATCACGGTTGGCGATTTGGGCGGCGATAATATGAGACATGGCGGCATCTTCAAAGAGGAACGAACCGAGAACGGGCAAGCCCAAGCCCTCTGCCCCCGAGCGCACGCCTCCCAGCAATTGCATGACGATTCGCAACGATTCGTAGAGGTCATGGTGGCGAGTTCCGCGTAAGTTGGCGGAAATTTCGCGCAGGCGCTGGCTACTATAGAAATGGTAAAGGCGGCGTTGGGCATCGCTGGTGGTAGGCAAATGCAGGAGGTTGCGGTCTTCCGCCACAAAGAGAAAGAGCAGGCGATAGACGAGGCGCAAAAGCTGGCGGTAGTAGTCTTGCTTATCGAGCGCCCCTGTTTGCAGGGCATCCCGCAAGGCGATATTTTGGGGATGCTCAAGGAAGCCTGTGCCGAGATGAATAATCGCCCGTTCAACGCCATCGCGCAATTCATCAAGGGCGCGTTTGCCCTGGGCTTCGGCGGTTTTGCGCCATTGCTCCAGCCAATAATCGGCGGGGTTTTCGGCTTCGACGCGGCTTTGGTGGCAGAGGAGGTAGAGCAACACGAAATCGCTATAAACTTCGCCTTCCATCATGGCTTCAAGGTCAAATTCGATATAGGCTTGGCGTGTGAGACTGATGTTATCGCGTAGAATCCGCAAATGGAGTCCATTGCTCAGGAAGCCCCACAGGAAGTTATCATCCCGATTGAGTAAAACTTGAACTTGGCTATGTGGCGAACCTTGTTTGCTGCGTTCATCTAATTTGTTATTACAACCCATCAGATTAATCGGCACGCGCCGCCATTGGTGCGAGATGCTAAAACGCTGCCCTTCATGCTCGATGGAACTAATGTAGTCCAAGCGTCCATAACCCAGTAAATCGAAAAGGGGCAGAAGCCAACGTTCACGGGTGAGGCTTGTACCAGCATCGCCTTCGGGGAGCTTGGCGCGGGCAGTCTGGAATGCCCTCCAGAAGCCTTGCAAGCGATTCCAGACGAAATTGGTGGCTTCGTTCAAGCGCCCATATTGGTGATAGGCTTGAGGACTGAGTCCTGCGAGGCTCTCATCCCCATCGGCAATGCGCTGCAAAATATCGGGTGGCAGAAGTGCGCCTTCGGTCGTTAGGGTGGTGAAGATGTCGCGTGAGTTGCTCATTACAATAGTCCCCCATCAGGCAAGAAAAGATAAATCCCCATGACATCGGGTGGCAATTGGGCTTCAACGCTGTAACTGCCGCGACTGCGCCCTGCATCACGCACACGGCGATGGGCTTCCAGTAATTCAGCACCGCGTTGCTTAGCAAGCTCAATCAGATAAGGCTGGAGATGAGTTTCGTAGGCATCCACAACACGCTGTACGGCTTCCGTCTTTTGCTTTTCGGGCAGATTGGCGCTGGGCTTCACGCTGAGTAAGCTTTCGGCGATGGCGCTATCGAGCCACTTGGCTTTATTGGGCAGCCCCTCAAAGGCGATCAATTGGCTGTCTTCAGCGAGGAGTTGGCGTTCCTCGTTGCCTTGCCTCAGGATGATGTGATAGCGAAAGCGCATCAGCAGCATCGTTGTCAAATTTTTGACGCTATTCGTGCGGATTGCCCCTGCGCGATAAGCCACGCCGCCTTCAATGGGGTCAAGTGCCGTATCAATAATGTAGCGTGCCAGCGATTCTACGAGAGGATGTGTGCGCGTAAGATAAAGCTCGTGGTCTTCTACAGGCAGTTCAAAACGTGCTGTAAACTGCACTGTGTTTAAGACTTCGCGCAGACCGCGTGGACTTTCGCGCAAATCGGCTTTGAGCTTGCCATTACGCGAGACTGTGCCTTGATGCGCGAGAATCGCCTCCCCCACAAAGTCTTGTAGCCCCACGCCCGAACCAATCGCGGCACGAGTCAATTGCAACTCTGCCAGCACGTCATCGGGCTTAATGCCATGCTGGGCGAACATCGTGCGGGATTGTTTTTCGCGCGCTGCCACTTTATCCCAATCGAGCAAGAGTTCACGCTGTTGAGGTTGCAGCAAAGACTCAAAGCCTGTGAGGACAAACTGCTGGCTAGGGTGTGAGCCTTCACGTAAGAGCAAGCCCTCTAGCACCGCTTCGGCAATCTGGTTTGGATCGCCCGGTATCGGCACAGAAATGCCTAAAGAATTGCGAATGGTTTGGTGTTTGCGAATCAGGACATCCAGCACAATGCCATCAATCTGATTATCAATGCTATAGTAAGTGACGATTTTGACTTCTTCGCGGGCTTGCCCATAACGGTCAACACGACCTTCGCGCTGTTCGTGGCGCGTTGGATTCCAAGAAAGGTCATAGTGCATCACAGCATCAAAACCATGCTGCAAGTTAATCCCTTCGCTGAGGCAGTCGGTACAGACGAGGACACGCTTATCATGCTCAATCAATTGTCCAACACGTTGTTCACGTTCGCTGGGCGGCAAATTTCCAGTCACGCCCATGACTTCCGTGCCGCGCAAAGCCGCGCGCAGATATTGCACTAAATAATCAACCGTGTCAATGAAGCGACAGAAGATAATCGGCTTATAACCGTCTTTGAGCAAGCCTTTAATGGTCGTGATAGCCGTTTGCAGTTTTTTATCAGCATCGCCATATAAGGCTTCGGCTTCATTTGACATTTCACGCAGGCGACGCTTATGGCTTTCTTCGCTGGGAGCATGTTCATCAACGCGCCCACCTGGACTCAGGTCAACGGCTTCGGCACTATCTCCTTCCATAAGGTCAAGGACAGTGCGCCGCCCGATTTCATCCGCTGCTTCGACGGTTGTTGCATCCGCAGAGGCTGCGCGATTGCGTAAGGTTGCCGCTGCTGCAGCAGGACTAGAAGCGAGGGAACGCAAAAGCGCCAATGCTGACCACCAACGCACACGCTGACGGAATTGGTCACTGGCAGCGTCATGGACAATTTCACGGGCATAATTCAAGACTTTGTCAAAGAGACGGCGATATTCTTTCGAGAGGCTGTAAGTCGATTCTTGGTAGATGCGTTCAGGGAAAACCGTCGCTTCATCGGCGTATTTTTTGATGTCGGCACGGCGGCGTTGCACAAAATACTCAGCAAGTTTACGGCGCGTCCCTGCCATTGCATTGCCCGTCAAATCGTCAGGCAAATCGGCAAAATCTTCATTGAGCAAAGAGAGCAAAGAACGGAATGACTCCTCCTTGCCACTGTGCGGCGTAGCAGTGACTAGAACGAGATGACGCTTGGGATCGGCGGCTAAACCTTGCACAAGCTCAAAGCGTTGGTGTCTGCCGCCGCGCTTGTCAGTACGGAAAGCGACACTGTGGGCTTCATCGACAATCACAAATTCGGGTGCTGTCCGCAGAAAATCACGGCGGCGGCGGTCTGACTTGATGAAATCGGTAGAAACCACCACAAAAGGATGACGGTCAAAAATGGATTCGTCCAAGCGCAAGCCACGTTCAAGGCGGGTGGCAGTGCTGGATAAGACTAATTCGGCATTGATATAGAATTTCTCAGCCAGCTCGGTCTGCCATTGCTCTGCAAGTTGGGGTGGCAGAGAACCGCTAAACGGTCAATCTCGCCTCTGTCCAGCATTTCACGGGCAATCAGTAAGGCTTCGACTGTCTTACCAATCCCGACATCATCGGCAATCAGCAAACGCACGGGATCTTGCTTGAGCGCCATCAGCAAAGGAACAAGTTGATAGGGGCGCGGGTCAACATTAATGCGGGCAAAGGAACGGAATGGGCCTGCACTCGAGCGAAAACCCAAACGCACCGCATCGCGCAATAATTTCGCTGAGCGATGGTCGCCAACATGACTGGCATCAGGCAATTCAAATTCAGCCGCCTCAACCTTTTCTAAAGCAGTGTAAATGCCTGTTTCTTCGTCATCTGTTCCCCCTAGCGGGCGCAGCATCAAGATTTCGTCAGTTGAATCGGGCAGTACCATCCACTCGCGCCCACGCACTCGCACTAGAGAACCAACGGCAAAACTCATTCAGCACCCCCAAATACATAACTATATTCGTCAAATAAGGCGTTCCAATCCGCATCGTAGCGGAAGCGTAAAGGCGTAATCCCGTTGGCGAGCAAGCATTCATCAATCTCGGCATCGTCGCGTTTTTGATGCTCGGCATTATGGTGTGAGCCATCGACATAAATAGCGACACGCTTGTCTTTGTAGACAAAATCGAAGCGGCTATGACAGGCTTCATAGAGATACTGGGCTTCATCTGGTAAGCCCAAACCACGACTTGCCAAAGCCTGCAGCCATTTTTTCTCTAAATCTGATTCGCAGAATTTAAGCAGTGTTGCCATGTGTTCGCTACGAGGTGCGGCGCTGGGACTACTAGCAACTTCGGCATCCATCAGTACCATTAATAGTTCGACAGCAAGGTGGCGATTGAGAAAATCATGCAGACGTTGATTGCTGTAACTCATTAAGCAATCGTAACAAGCGGCTTCACAACGCTCTTTGGCATGAGGGGCATGATGCTCATCTTGGCCTGTTTGTGGGTCGTAATGGCAAATCTGCATGGCTGCTGCAGCGACACGGCTCAGCGCTTGGCGGTCTTCAATAAGGCGGCGCAAGACCCCTGCACCTCCTTCGGCGGCTTCGTAGAATAAGAGCATTCGCGGTGCATCGGGGCTGGGAAGTGGCTCAACCGCTAATTCGTTATCCTCAAGTTGATAAAGGGCTTCAATGCCGCGTTTGAGTGCCATTTGCAAAGATAGCATTTCTTCAAGTTCCAGCGCATTCACCGGCTGAAAGATGAGGCAGTTACGGCTATCTTCAACATAAGGGATAACACGGCGAGTCCGAGCTGAAAGTGGAGCATCTTTATCGCCAGTGGTTTCTTGCTCATTTGTGCCCCAATAGCCACGCTCTAAATCCAAAACAAACCCCAATTGCGTTTTCTCTTTGCGCCGCGCCCAGCCTAAATTGATCCGCCAGAGTGTAGCTGCCTGGCCATATTCAAGATGGGCAATTGGCTCGCCGTTAACGACAAGGTCTGCAACTTGTTTGGCAACTTGATTGTCTTGACTTTGAGCAAAGCGAATTCCTGTGCGGATTTCGTAGCCAACCCGTAAGCGTTCTTCTTCATCGCTGCTGATGCGGTCACGGCGGCGGGTTACGACATTTTGTAGGCGCATGAGGTCATACATCGACTTGGGCAACATCCAACCGCAACGTTCACAGACATCTGGATTGATTTCACTACTGATGCGATGAATATAGGAACAATTTTCACATTGTTTCATCTCTTGGGTAAGTGGGCCTTCTTCATCAACCGGCATAATCACTTGATTGATGATATAGCGTGAGCCTTCGTGATAGATGAGCGCACGTGGCCCAAACTCTGCAATAGCAAGGAAACGAGGGCGAGAGAGATATTCATCGCGTTCGCGGCCTCTTTGGGCAGGGATGAACGCGGAGAGTGGCAGACGCGGGAAGCTATAGCCCGGTAAAAAGCCTTCGGTGGCAAAATAGCGATAACTATAGAAATCCGATTGAGCGAGGGTGTTGCGTTCGCTCAGCAATTTAAGCTGTGCTTCTGATTCACGGCGCAGGTGTTTGGCTTGTTTCTTATCTTGCGATGAGCGCGAAGCATCTTCAATAATGGTGTTTTGGGTACGGAATTGAGCCAGCGCTGAACGATAGAGACCACGCCAACGCTCACAAGTCGCGTCAAATTCATTGACGATATTCTTGAGAACATCTTCTAGCCAGTCAGCATGATACCATGTCGTTTGCTCTAAAGCTGCACGAAGCTCCAAAAGCATGGTGTTAGCGCGGCGGAAAGCACGATCGTGGGCGGCTTTGTTCTCAGCATCTCTGCGTACATTTTCGAGCAAGTCGAGGGATGGGTTATTGCCATTGACATCCAGAATATCCGTCAGAGTTTCGCCCAGATTTATCCCTGACTCTGCCAGCCAAATCGCTTGAATATGCGCGCGGATGAGGTCTTCATTGGCTAAATCAAGGCGCGGCGGCGCAACCGCTCCTGCTACCATTTGCTCTGGGCGTTTGAAAAAGTATTGGTCATGTGGACTACCTGCTGAGCAATAAGTCATGATGAGTGCAGGCTGTCCACTGCGGCCTGCTCGCCCACTGCGTTGAGCATAATTGGCGGGCGTGGGTGGCACATTTCGCATGTTGACAACATTCAGCTCGGAAATATCCACACCCAGTTCCATCGTGGGGGAACAGTAGAGAACAGGTAGTTTGCCAGAGCGAAAGTTTGCCTCGCGTTCTTCACGGTCTTCATATTGTACCTGCGCCGTGTGTTCACGCGCTTCAAGGTTCTTGAGCAAACGCGCCATCTCAGTGTAGAAATGAACGAAAAATGCGTTGACACGCTTGCCACCTTTCGGTTGTTGGGGCGTGCGTAACGGGTCGAAGTAAGCTGTTTGCCCGCTGCCTACGCGCCAA
>Ga0163144_10028794_pt1 | contig 10696 bp, 17 predicted proteins | sample OliLak19BULKMAT1_FD_123175 | JGI IMG/M metagenome (GOLD analysis project Ga0163144, IMG submission 123175) | Freshwater microbial mat bacterial communities from Lake Vanda, McMurdo Dry Valleys, Antarctica - Oligotrophic Lake LV.19.BULKMAT1 | ecosystem: Environmental > Aquatic > Freshwater >...
AGGCCACCTGGGCCTTAAAGGCTGCCCCGTGATGGCGTCTCGTTCTCTTCATCGCCTCGCTCCTCTGGTTCGCCCCCCTTCGGGGGCGTCGGTTAAGCCAGGCTACCACTTAGCACACTGTCCAAATTTCCGGGGCCCCCTCTGCCGCCCCGCAATGCAACGTAGCTTCCAAGAACCCGCAAATCAAATACTGCATGGACAAGTGTTTCCGACCTGCTTCCAGAGGGGCTTGACCATCACTCTCCCATTTTCAGCACGATCCATACGAACAAGCCGATAAGTGTCAAGCACGGGACTATAATGACCAGGATGTCTAGATCGACCCAGAGGGTGGGCATGGCTGCTTTAGCGCTTTGGTTTTGACACGCGACAAACTGCATACTTCCCAGTATAAGGCAAACGACCACGGTCCCAAAATGGAACAAAGATTCAACCTCCGCAGAATCCACAAGCAGGACAACTACAGCCCCCGTTACCCTTCGTTGGAGTTCCCGCTACTGTGATCGCCCCCGAGACAACCTCAAGTCTTAGGAGCAGCTCCACTATTTCAAGGACTGGAACACTTTTAGCTATAGAAGCCCACGGGCTCCCGGCATGCCGGGAGGGCCGTCTTTAAACGCAGCGATGGGTACGCAGGACCCTTCGGCAAGGTATATGCGCCCTCCAGTGATTGGGCCATTATTTTGTGACTCGTCGATTAATACTGCGTGCTAATCCTCGTCCCTCCGAGCCCAATCAGTCAGGACCAGGCGGTCCAAATTTCGACCGTCAGACAACGGTTGGCGAAGTGATAAAAAGAAGGAGTCGAGACAGATGCAGCAAGCCGCTTCCTTCTGGTGCAGCAGCTTCAAGAGGTCAGGCAACAGTGATCACAGGACGGCATCTAGTCTTTGGCGTTTCGGCGATCCGTCTCCGCCTGCTCCGAGAGAATCGACAGCGCGTGATTCCGATCGTTCACCTTCGCTTCAATGTGATAGCCGGGCTCGATGTTTTTCCCCATCTGGGTGGTTTTGTCGGTATACAACCGCACTTCCTTTCCGTCCTGCCCTTTGATGAAATAAATATCGCCTTCGATGCGCAACACTTCGCCCTTGATTGTCTTGCCGCCCTTGGAGTCGCTGCCCTTCATCGGATCGCTCAGTTGTTTTTCACCAACTTCCTGGCCGCCTTGCCTACGATCAGATTGGTCAGCTTTCATCTCGTCGTTAACCGCTCCCGCATTATCTGCCTGCGCGGCATGGGACAGACCAAGGCACAGCAAGAAACCACAAGACATGAGACTGACGGTTTTGGGTATAGATACCATGAGAGCCTCCCCGGTTGGATGTAATTACCGTATACATACAAGTGTAGGCTCTATGGAGACTTGCGCTCTGAGCAATTTTGACCAGATAGAGGAAATTTCCTAGTTTTTTTGGCGACGAGTCCCTAGTTGGCGTCTTTGGGAGCGCCACACTGAACCCTCGTCCTGAGGCGTGAGTTCGGCACGAACGTGGGCCATCCAACAATATTTCATTTCTACAGCCACTGCAAATATGCGGCTGTCAGGACATCCTGCGCGCTCTGAATTTTTTTGTATTCCCCATCATGGGGGTATGCCGAGATAAAGAAATATTCGATCAATCATGTTGTTTGCTGATTCCTGAGGCCTTCTTTCTCTGCTAGATTGTCTCCGCCAGGGGCGGTATGCTGCCTTCCCCCACACGCAGGGAGGCAACGATGGCCGCTCTCTTGCGCGTTATGCCTTAGACAGCATCATGCTGTGCGGTTTTCGCTGGCGCATTGAAACCTTCTTTCCATCAAAGAACCCCATGCGGCTTAAGCGCGAAAAAAGCGCCTGTGGCCACGAAGCCGACCGATCGTCACTTGTATTCGTTCATGACGCTTTTCTTCTGGCCGCCTGACAACCCGGAGATATGGAAAAAATTTGCGGCGTATTTTCACGTGGATTTGGATGCCTTGCGATTCGGTCATTCGAAAGGGGCGACATCCCACCAGGAATTGCTCAGTTCGAACCCGGCCACTGAAACAGTCCAATACCGAAAAGTCCCGTACTTGCCTGGAACAAGGTTGGCCAACTCACGCGGCGGAGCGACAGTTCCGTTGAAAAACTGGCGCACGCGATGATCGAGACGGATGTGTCTGGGCCGCGCGTATTTGCGCTGCGCGTCAAGAACGATGCGATGCAGCCGCTCTTCCACCAAGGAGAGATGATCTTTGTGAGCTAGGATTTGCCACCGATGACAATCACGATGTGGTCGTTTTGAACCTGGCGAACGACACCGAGGAGGCCAGACTGAGACAGGTGAAGAAGCTTGGGAATCAGGTGTGGCTCCGTGCGCTGAATCAGAAATACGCCGACTGCCCGTTGACCCAGCAGCAGCGGATTGTGGGGCGGGTCGTGCGAATGCGCCTGAATCGCTGAGCACGGCTGGTTCACATGCTCTTGGTGTTGAGCATGCCAGACCACGACTACACCTTACGCTCACCCAGTACCCGATTGATTGTGAGCCCCTGCACAAGAATCGAGAACACCACCACGGCATAGGTAATGGTGACCACCGCATCACGCGATGGGCCAAGCGGCAGCGACAGTGCCAGGGCCACAGAGATACCGCCGCGCAACCCACCCCACGTCAAGATGGTGATCGTCCTCTCGCTGAACTCCCGGACGAAGCTAAACGCTTTCACTTGCACAACCACGCTCAGCCACCGCGCCGCCAGCACCAGAGGGATCGCGACGAGGCCGGCCACCAGATAGGGACGCTGAAAGCTAAGGACCAGCACTTCGAGACCGATGAGCACGAAGAGCACGGCATTCAGCAATTCATCGAGCAACTCCCAAAAGTTATCGAGATGCTCTCGCGTCGTCTCGGACATGGCCCACTGCCGTCCGTGATTGCCGATGAGCAAGCCCGCCACGACCACGGCAATCGGCCCTGACGTGTGCAGCAGGTCCGCGAGGGCGAAACTTCCCATGACCAAGGCCAGCGTGAGTAAAATCTCGACCTGATAGTTGTCCACCGACCGAAGCATGCGATACGCGACATACCCAAGCGCCAAACCCAATGCTGCTCCGCCAATCGCCTCCTCTGCGAACAACACCAGCACATCGCGCACGTTGACCGAGGCCTTCGGCAAGAGAAGCAAGACGACCGTGAAAATCACGACACCAACTCCGTCGTTGAAGAGCGATTCCCCGACGATCTTCATTTCGAGCGGCTTTGGGAGGCGGGCCTGTCGCAAGATCCCCATGACCGCGATGGGGTCGGTCGGTGAGATCAGTGCGCCAAAGAGCAGGCAATAGAGAAACGGAAGCGGTAGCCCGACAAGGTCGAACAAGAGGTAGCCGAACCCACTGGTGATCACGGTCGACAGGATCGTGCCGACGACCGCCAACGTCCCGATTACCCACTTCAGATCCCAGAGCTCGTCCAACTTGACATGCAGTGCGCCGGCAAACAGGAGAAATCCCAACATCCCGTGCATGAGCGCTTCGTTGAAATCGATGCCGCTCATAAACCGTTGCAATTCCGCTTCAACCCCAAAGCCCAGCTTGCCCAATCCCAGCAGCACCAGGGAAAAAACCAGCGCGACCGCCATGAGACCGATCGTCATCGGGAGTTTCAACAACCGATGATTGACGTAACTAAACAGCGCGGCCAGACAAATCAGAATCGTTAAGGTATGGATCAGCACAAAGTTTCTCCCATCGAAGGTTGACACCGATTGGCGCAGAAGCAGCCGTTCTTTCTCTCACACCGGGAGGCAATTGACTACCCGCTCTACGAAAGTCTGAACGTTTATGACCTGACAGTTTCAAGTCCCAAATGCAAAAAGTGCCGCATGCTGCTGCGTATAGTCAAACGCATCCTGGGTGAACCACTCAGCCGTGCACTTGAATCCTAGCGACTTCCTGGGCAGATGTTCAGTGTCCAGGCACTCAGTATCCAGCTCCTCCTGAGTGAAGCCGCTCACGTCGTGGCCGTTGGACAGATACGGCCGCAGCAAGCCGTTGGTGTTCTCATTGATCCCTTGTGCCCAGGACTGTGCGGATCGCCAAAGAAGATCCGGATGCGAGCCGCTGGGCCAGTCGCAGCCTTCGGTATCGGTGCAGGACTGGCCGCTCTCCGGTGCATAAACTCCTTCAAGGCGAATACATTCGGCCTGGATCTCGCTGGTGTCTTCATCAACGACGCAAACGCGGCTTGTGAGGTCGTTGGCAAGGGCTGGACTTGGCTGCAGAGATAATCTGAGGCCGGCTCACTCGCAATCTCACAACCCGGAGAATTTTTCACGAGGCTCTTGAGTAGGTGGGTAGGCAACTCAGTACCCAGTAATCCCAGCACGCTGAGCGCGGTGTGGGTAATACCTGCGGCCCCGATCGCCGATGAGATCGACACCAGCTTGTTTGGGTCTAGGCGGGGTCACCTCACGAAACGGAATATAAAGCGCGTTAAGCCTGCGGAAACGGTCGTAACGGCCTGAAGTTCCCCTTTTCGACCCTCCGAGCCTGCCGCCAGACGTAATCGCCGGTCAGGTTGATGTGCTCCCAGCCCAGCGGCGACACATGTTGCAAGAGGTCCTCATCGATATTCTGCCCACGATCCCTGATCGCCTGGATTGCCCGCTCCAGATAGACGGTGTTCCACAGTACGATGGCAGCCGTCACCAAAGTGAGGCCGGAGGCACGGTAGCGCTGGTTTTCAAAACTGCGGTCGCGCATCTCGCCGAGCCGGTTGAAGAACACGGCGCGGGCCAGCGCGTTGCGAGCTTCACCCTTGTTCAACCCCGCATGAACGCGTCGGCGCAACTCTACATTTTGCAACCAGTCCAGCGTGAACAGGCTTCGCTCAATCCGGCCCAACTCGCGGAGCGCGACCGCCAATCCGTTTTGGCGCGGATAGCTGCCCAGCTTTCGCAGCATCAGTGAGGCGGTGACCGTTCCTTGCCGGATGGACGTCGCCATGCGCAGGATTTCATCCCAATGGGCGCGGATGTGTTTGACGTTGACCACACCGCCGATGAGCGCCGCTAACGCCGGATAGTCGGTTTGTTTCCCTGGAACGAAGAGGCGCTTGTCGGCCAGGTCGCGGATGCGCGGGGCAAAACGGAAGCCGAGCAGATGCATCAAGCCGAAGACATGATCCGTGAAGCCCGCCGTATCGGTATAGTGCTCCTCGATGCGAAGATCGGACTCATGATACAGAAGGCCGTCGAGCACATAGGTTGCATCGCGCACGCCGACATTGATGACCTTCGTATGAAATGGCGCGTACTGATCGGATACATGCGTGTAGAACAGAATGCCGGGTTCGTTGCCGTACTTCGGATTGACGTTGCCGGCCGCTTCGGCGTAACCGCCCGCCTTGAACCGCTGACCGTCCGATGACGACGTGGTACCGTCGCCCCAGTTGCCGGCGAAAGGATGCCGGAATTGCGCATTGACCAACTCGGCCAGAGCCGCCGCGTAGGTTTCATCGCGAATGTGCCAGGCCTGCAACCAAGAGAGCTTGGCGTAGGTGGTGCCGGGGCAGGATTCCGCCATCTTGGTCAAGCCGAGATTGATGGCGTCAGCCAGGATTGTTGCCAGCAGCAGCGTTTTGTCGCCTGCAATATCGCCGCTTTTGATGTGCGTGAAATGACTGCTGAAGCCGGTCCATTCGTTCACTTCCATCAACAGTTCCGTGATCTTGAGATGTGGCAGCAGGCTGTAGGCTTTCTGCATCAGCGCGTCTGCCGCCTCGGGAACGGAATTCGCCAGTGGCGTGATCTTCAAGCCGGATTCGGTGATGATGGCGTCCGGTAGAGCATCGGCCTTGGCCAGCCGGTTGACAGTCGTCATCTGCTCTTCCAGCAACAGCAGCCGGTTGCTTAGATACGGTTCGCAATCCGTCAACCACCGCCAATGGCAGAGCGCCGGATTGGCGCAGCTCGGCGAACTTTGTGGCGGGCAGCAGATATTCATCGAAGGCCCGGAACTGTCGTGAGCCCAGAACCCAGATGTCGCCGGATCGCAAAGCGTTTTTCAGTTCAGCAAGCACACAGAGTTCGTAGAATTTCCGGTCCACACCGTCGGCGGTAAAGACCAGGCTTCCCCAGCGTTTCTTGACGAAGCTGGTGGGTGCATCCTTGGGAACCTTGCGCGTGTTGTCCGCGTTCAACACCTTGAGCGTTTCCACCGCCTTGAGAATGTCTTGCGCGGCGGGCGCGGCCTTCAGACGCAAGGCGTCCAGAAGAGCGGGGGCGTATCGGCGAAGTTGCGTATAGCGATCACCGATCCGGTGCAGGTAGTCGAAGTCTTCCGGCTGAGATAGCTTCTCCGCCTCCGTCACGCTCTGCGTGAACGCATCCCAAGGGAGGACAGATTCAATCGCCGCAAAAGGATCTGCACCCGATTGCTTGGCTTCCAGCAAGGCATGGCCGATCCGCCAATACAGGCGCACCTTCTCATTGATGGACTTGCCGGATTGCTGGAACTGTTGCTCGTGACTGCGCTTGGCACGGTTGAACAGCCCGCCGATGAAGCGGTCGTGCAGATCGACGATTTCATCAATGACGGTGGCCTTGGCTTCAAGAACGACGGCAACCAGTGTGGCGTACTGGCGCGTGGGGTCAAGATCGCGCAAGTGCTGGGCGGTCATTTGTCCGCCTTCGCGGGCGATTCTCAAGAGCCGGTTGCGGTGTATCTAACGTTCGATCCCATCGGGCAGCAGCAACGCTTCTATTACGTTGAGCCTGTCGATATGTTCCAGCACGTGCCGGGCGGTTGGTGCGCCGGGCGACTGGCGCAGCCAGATCATCGCGCTGGAGTTTCCGTTCTCGCGGGGGCTCAACAAGCTGTCCAGTTGGTTGTGATGCGCATCGGTCAAGGGTTCGGTCAGTGCCGTATGAATGCGCCGCGTGGCCCGTGTGACGGCTTCGGCACAAATCCGTTGGATCACGTTGATGGACGGCAGAAGGATCGATTGACTGCGGAGGTTCTGAATGAGCGCCGTCGCCAGCGCGATGCCTTTGTCTGTTTGACCGGCGAGATCGTCCAGCTTGTGTCCAGCAGCGCGGTAGTGTCGCGCCGCGAAGAGCTGAAACCCGAAGACCGATTACAATTCGGTCAGATGTTCCCGCCGCGTCTGTTCCCGCCGTCCATAGTCGGCCCATGACTCCTCAGTGAGTTTGAGTTGCGAGGCCAGCAGCTTCAGCAGCGGTGGAAACGGCTCTTGGTCAGCGCCCAGTATCACTCCGGGGTAACGCATGTAGCAAAGCTGGGCCGCAAAGCCCAGGCGGTTCGCGCCGCCTCTGTGCTGGTTGATGATCGCCAGATCGGATTCACTCAGCGTGTAATGCCGTATGAGCCCATCCTGCGTATCCGGCGGGGCGAAAAGGCTGTCGCGCTCGGCGGCAGACAGAATGGAGCGGCGGGGCATGGTCCAGACTATAGCGTTCTTGCCGTATCAGGCAAGGTGCAATAACCTTTGTTTTTGCACCTCAGCCGCGATGCGGGCCAGCGCCGCGCGAAAACCGGCAAAAACAGTTGCACAACTATGGTGCAAAAGATATGGTGCAGAATAAACCCATGCCGGTGGTTTCTGCACCATGAAGATTGGCTACGCCCGCGTCTCGACCGATGCCCAGGAGACCCATCTCCAGATGGATGCGCTCAAACGCGCCAAGTGTTCCCGCATCTACCAGGAAAAGATTTTCAGCGCCAAGGCCGAACGACCCGAACTGATCAAACTGCTCGACAACGCCCGCAAGGGCGATGTGGTCATTGTCTGGAAGCTGGATCGCCTGGCGCGGTCCATCCGCCAGCTCATCGATACGACAGTTCTGCTCAACGAGCGTGGCGTCGAGTTGCACTCCCTTACCGAAAACATCAATACGACCACACCGAGCGGCAAGCTGACCTTTCACATCTTCGCGGCTCTGGCGGAATTTGAACGCGACATTCTGCGCCAGAGGGTCAACACGGGTCTCAAAGCCGCCCGGCGGCGGGGACGTGTCGGCGGCAGACCCAAGTCGCTCGACGAAGCCAGTCTCAAAAAGGCGCGGGCGCTGCTGCGTTCCGGGGATTACACCAAAGTCCAGGTCGCCGAAGAACTCAAGGTCAGCCGTCACACTTTGTGGCGGGCTCTATCGGAGGAAGCCACATGATCCGGCTGACGCGTTCGGAACCCGCGAGGAAAATGCATCGCTTCTATACGCTGCAACTCGCGCCGACGCGGTTCGGCGAATGGGCACTTGTGGCTGAATGGGGCCGCATCGGGTTATCTGGAAAAGTGATGCACGCGGTCTTTCAAACCGAACCGGAGGCCCAGAAGGCTCTCAACAAACGCCTCACGATCAAACAAAACCAGGCGAGGCTACCGGCCTTAACGTGCTTTATATTCCGTTTCGTGAGGCGACCCCTAAACCAAAGAGTATCAAAACCAGCAGCAAACATTAGAAGCTGACAGGCCAAATCGTCATCGTCATTTACGGTCACTCTGGAACGAGTGGCCGTTGCTTTTGTAACAGCAATCATGTCGTGAGCCACATTTCGAGATAACGCGATCTTTTTTAAGCGCGTCCACGGAAACACCTCCTCTATCGCTGAGATTGATGACGTCCCGTCTCACTTCTTCGTCCAGCTCGGCCCAGGTGGCACATCGCCGGATTTCAGCCCTTCATTGAGCGTAGTCAAGAGGGCGCGTTCATGGTGTGAGCGTGAAAGGGAGACGGCTTCCCCGCGATCATCGCACACACTGCTTGACCCACCGTGGCGTCAGCGTGTCCATATCCAATCGTTCCTTCGCTCGTCGAGCCTTTTCGGCCAGCTGTTGATACAGCGCGTGCAACGTATCTAAGTCGGTTTGGGATCGTTTTTCTAGGCCCAGCATCGCATGGTGAGCTCCCTGGTAGTGCGGATGTGGTCGAGGAGCGTCTGAGCAACCTTCCAGAAATTCATTCGACCAGGACTGCTTCAGAACATACAGCGCCACCCCCACTTGAAACGCTTCTCCCACGAATGCGTTATATGCATGCATTGTGAGCATCAGCATGTTGGCGGCATCCATTCCGTTGAGGAGCGGAAGCGAGAGATCGGCAATCACCGGTCACGTGCGTTTCGTCGAATCCCTCACGAGAGAGCGACCGTCGGCGTTTTTCTGGCTCTCAGCATCCTAGGGGTTTTCCCAGTGACTGGGAAAAGACGTGGCCTGTACGATCTCCCTAACGGATGCCTGCGCCAACACCCGTCGCAGCCTATATGCCAGCCATTTTGTCATGAAAGGAGCCCTCTATGCCCACGAATCCAGATTCGACTTGGGGTCTGTGTATGAATTGCCAGTGGTGGCAGATCGAGCCTAAGGCCGCCATTGCGGAGGAGACCGTTGGTGTTTGTATTGACGAAAATCTACAGCCGTATCGCCTGAGTATTACGGGATCAGGAGGATGCAATCGATTTATGAAAGGTACGCCGGCACATGGGGAAGGTTCAAGCCGGCAACCTCCAACCGCCAAACCCATGAGATAACAGGAAATCATTCATGTACAGCGGCCCGATTGCTTGCCCGGGAGGCTATCAACAAGCAGTCTGACAGGGAACCAGCACATCTCCCCGACAGGGGGGCGCGGACTCCGTTGAATTGGCGCTCGACCGATGGATCAGGCAGGCCATGATCGGCCTTGAGTACTGTTCCGTGCCATCGCCACCCCGCAAGCGTTTACAAGACTGGATTATGCAGGCACCTTATGGCAACTTCGAGGGACTCCGTCCGACCCCGCCCAGTGACCTATCGATAATACGGGACCGACATGGCCTATTGGACTTACGTATTCGGAACCTAGCTGATTGAGGCCGACTGGCCCCACCCCAAGCTGTCCACGTGCGCTCGTATTGCACGCAGGCACACGTTGATCTGTAGTGGAAGGCCAGGCGACAATGAGGCGGCAGAACCCGAAGACCAGGGGAGATTGAATGATCCAACTATATGACAAAGACACGGGTGCGTGGATAGGCACCATGACCGAGGACCATTTGCGGTGCCTAGTCGACCAGCTTGAGGAGGAGTCAGGGGACGATCAGGACTACTACTTCACAGAGGCTACGCTCGATCTCTTAGAGAAAGGCGGCGCTGATACGGCCTTAGTCTCCCTACTTCGTAGCGCCTTGAATGGGCGTGCGGAAATGGAAGTACGCTGGTCTCGCAGCTAAGCATTTCGATTGCCGTGTGCCCACCTGTTTGCGACGGACGCCGGCCAGGTGGCATTCCGCGCCTTTGTCTGCGCCATTCGACTAGCAGATCGAGCGGAGAAAAAGTGCAACGGGCCGCCCTATAGAGCCAAAGGAGTCACGATGGAAATGACGTGGGGAAACCTGACGAAGTTGTTTACGTGGGCCGCCCAGCACGGATCGGAAGCTCCAATGGCAGACACCGCAGGGAAAACAATTGTGATTGATGGGGCGATCACGAAAGAGGACCTTGATCGTTTCATGGCCTCTCACTCGGGGCCGGTGACATAATTACCTTAACACCGAGGGGCCTCCTGCCGAAGGGGAAGGGCCAACTGTATGAGCAAGTCTGTCGAATATCGGGAATTGCTTCTACGGTTGACTCCGGTTGGGTAGATTGAGACTATGCCGGCATGGGCCGTCCGGGGTATCCGAAGGACATGCGGGAGTTCCGGCAGCGTTTATCGAGCCCTCAGGCGTGCCTCG
>Ga0163144_10028795_pt1 | contig 10695 bp, 7 predicted proteins | sample OliLak19BULKMAT1_FD_123175 | JGI IMG/M metagenome (GOLD analysis project Ga0163144, IMG submission 123175) | Freshwater microbial mat bacterial communities from Lake Vanda, McMurdo Dry Valleys, Antarctica - Oligotrophic Lake LV.19.BULKMAT1 | ecosystem: Environmental > Aquatic > Freshwater > Lake...
ATCATCGCCATACGCGTTCAGTAGGAAGTGTTCAGAATTTCTAATTCATACTATTCCGAAACGGTGATGATAATAACAAAAAAAGCCCCGACATGGTGGGGCTTTTTTAATTGAGATTAATTACTCCTACTTTGTCAAGTTACTATTTTTAGTTGATTTTGAATTTGGTTCTGATACCGTGGTATTTGATCGCTAAGTTTATCGATGATTTGATTCATGGAGGATAATGTATCCACCAAAGCATTGACGAGTTCCTGGATCTGACAGGCCGTTATTTTACCAATGCTCTTTTTGAGTTCAATTTTCTGCTCCATTAAAAACAATAGTGCCAGTGATGAAAGTGCGGCATGTCGGTGGAATCCTGCCCAGCTTCTGGTTTGATAATCTCCCATGCCGGCAATGTTCTTTCCTTCTTCAAAAATCCGTTCCACGAAAACACGCTGGGCCTGCGCTTTGGCCATTCTTTTCATAGTCACTTTTTGGGTGAAGAATCCCAGTGAATATTTTGTTCTGCCATCTGCATCTTTGCGGATAAGCAGGTGAAGAGCGAGGAATGTTTTAGAAGGGTCATGAAGGATTCATACTTTTCGCATGTGGTATCTTGCTTGCAGAACTCCTTTTGTTCCATTGCGTACTGTGATCAGCGTAAAATCCTCTTTTGCAAGTGCGTGCATGTAGTCTCTTACCAGAACTGATTCTCTATCAGCTCGCCTCTTTGTGAACTTTCTGCCACGGCCCGAATAAGAAGGTATCTTCCATGAAGGCCTGGTCAGGTACACGGTCAGGTTTTCTCTGATGTCACCGGCAAAGGGTATTTGCAGCATCATTAATTGCAGGAGCAAACCCACATTATTCCCGTAAAGGGCATCAAAAACAACACATTCTATATCTCCGGAGAGTTTTTTATAAAGCTTTTTGATCATGCGTAAAGCCATCATTGTTTTGCTTTCCTGCCTTTTACGGGTAGGTATCCCGGCTTTCTGTCTGCGTTCGGCATCATTCCCCCAATCCCTGGGCATAAACAATTCCATTTCCACCGGACAGTAAAACTCCCCTGCACTCAAAGCTGCCGTCACAGCGACCTGACCATTATGATTCTTACCGATACATCCAGGATATTGACGACCTGCACAGGCCGAGTGTTTGCCTTTCTTGCGGTATCCAACCTCATCAATGAGAATGTAAATGCGTTCCCCTTGAGTGCGCAAGAGCTTAATGCACCGGCTCAACACATTTTTGAACAGCTTGCTGTATTCCTAGGGAAAAGCTGTAAGCATGTGATGGAGATTTTGTGAGCCAAAATCCTTCAGCGTATTGCCCATCGAATAGCAGTTGGCTCTGCCTTTGGGACTTTTGAAAAGACCCTGGACATATCCTCTGGCCTGATGTTGACTACAGTGTGTTTGGGATCGGAAAACTTCCGGGAACTCCATCAGAAAGTGAGGGAGCCGTTCAGCGGTTCTGCGAAGAACTACTGAAAAAGAAATGTCATTTTTTCTAGCCGTCCTTTTTGGGGATGGCTATCTTTAGATGCATTTATTACAAGGGTGAAGATAAGCATTCTGTGCCGTCAGATGTTTATTCTTCGCCCATTTTTTAAACATGACAAAGTAGGATTAGTTAGTTAGTAAATAAAAGGCGAAGCGAGGTTTAATGGCTGTATTGAGGCAAACCATAGGTCAGCATTCTGCAACCCATTACTTATAACGACCCAATACAAATTAACTTTACAGGAATGAAGTATTTTAGTTGGTTTATTCTGCTTCTTATAAATAATGCGTTGCTTGCTCAGCAACCGCTATACACAAACTTTCAGCGGTTTGATATAGAAAATGGCTTACCTCAAAACCTGGTGAGTGGTATTATACAAGATGATGGTGGTTTTATCTGGGTAAGCACGATGGATGGCCTCGCTCGCTTTGACGGGAAAAGATTTTTAGTTTTCAGGCATCAACCGGAGGATAGAAACAGTTTGGCATCCAATCTGATCCAAATGATATACAGAGATAGTTTGAATAACATCTGGCTGGAATATCTTGGATCTGCCCAGGACACGTACAGGGCATCATTTCAGGCCTTTGATCCACGAACCCATCGGACCAACCAAAATCAATCTGTATTATTTCCTATAAACTATCGGGCCTTGGAAATGCGCTACAAGCGTTTCGGCTTTCGGTATCAATATCATTTTTTACGTCATTTTTTTGATGAAAGAAATGAGTTTAAAAAGAAGGAATTGGTGGATACGGCAAATGTGAAACTTAAGTCTTTTTTGAATGAAATTCATCAAGGCAATGAGATGTTTAGCGCTTTCAGTGAAGATGAAGAGGGTAGGATGTGGGTGGCTACGGGCGCTGGACTTGAAGTTTCGGATAAGCACTGGCGTAATTTTAAAAGAATAGAATTTCCAACCAATTTCCAACTCAGCCCGGAGCGAATGGGTGACACGTATCTTCTGCATTTACCGGATCATCGGCACGCAATTATAAACAGACAGCTGTTGATTTATAATGATCAAAACGGGGAACTTAAAAATATAACTTCAGATCTGGTGTCGAACCGTAATGCGGGGTTGATCACAAAGGACGTTCAGGGACGATTGGTTTTAAGTTGGGGCGAGTATATTTTTCGTTTGGAGCAAGATGATCGGTTAACATTGTTGTGGAAATACCCGGGTAACCAAAGCTTTCGGGCTATTCTGGTGGATCGTACGAATACATTGTGGGTGGGCACAGACTCGGATGGTTTGTATAAAATAAATCTGATGACGCCTTCCTTTGAGTCGCACGTCTATCAGGACGACTTTCTCACAGATGTTTTAGTAAATGAAATTGGCGTGAAGAATACGATCGCGAAAGATGAGATCATTCGGGATGAGGTGTACTATGCAAGTTATACCTATGCCGATGATCAGGCCTTGTATTTAAGTGTGATAGGGGGAGGCGGTTCAAAAATCTTAAGGGTTGAAAATAAAAATCTGACAGTTATAAAGACGGTATCACAAGGCTTGATTGCATCAAGCCCCGATAAAAAAATCAGTTTTCTCGATGGTAAAGGTTTTTTATACCAGTGGCACAAACTCAACCAACCTCCAGCAACCTTAAAAGTAGCCCTTCCACTTATTGATGGCTATGTGCTAGCCATTGATTTTCTGGCGGACAGCAGCAGTTATTGGGTTACCACACCGTATCATGGCACATTCCAATTCCGTGAAAACGAACTTTTGACAACCATCAAACCCTACGGTGATTATCAAGCAAATGTGATCAGCAATGACCTGGGAGAAAGTAGCACTTTATGGATAGGAACTATATCTGGTGGATTGTATAAGTGGAATAAGATCGAGAAAAAACTGGAAGCAACCTACACAACAGATAATGGCTTGCCCAATAATACCATTAATAGTATCGTGCCAGACTCACTCGGATATTTATGGATAAGCACCAACAAAGGGATTACCCAATTTAATCCGCTTCAGGAGACGTTTACGAATTACTCCATTGCTGATGGACTTATTGAAAGTGAATTCAATCGACATCATGATTTGATGTTGCCGAGTGGCCGCATTGCCATGGGGGGCACAAACGGATATTCCGTCTTTGATCCAAAAGAGTTTAAGGAGGATACCTATTCGCCTCAGGTTTACATCACTGGCTTTACGATAAATGAAAAGCCAATAGATCACAGACGCGATAGCGTCATATTGCCCTTACCGATCAATCAACTGGACGAAATAAATCTTTCCTATACTAATAATTCAATCGGGTTTGAAGTAGCCGCTATACAATTCAATGCCCCTGAGAAAATAAAGTACCGATACAAGCTTGAAGGATATGACAGGAATTGGGTAACTACAGAGGGGGAAAACAAAATTCGATTTAGCCAATTACCCTTTGGCGCCTATACCTTGTTATTAAATGCATCGAATACCGCGGGAATCTGGAGCCCGGCTGTTCGCAAGCTTTCTATTATCATACATCCACCGTTTTGGCTCACCTGGTGGGCGTGGCTATTGTATGCTGTTGTAGCGAGTTTAGTTATCCGAAGCTATTGGCGAGGATACAAAAAACGACTTCTGATAAAACAAGATGCAGAGTTTAATATTCGAGAAGCAATCCGCTTGCGCGAAGTTGATGAAATTAAAACCAGGTTCTTCTCTAACATCACCCATGAGTTTCGCACACCGCTCACCCTGATTCTCACACCATTAGAAAAATATTTACAGGATGAAACATTGCCATCGCGGTCCCATACACTTTTAAATAATAACTACCGGCACGCCACACAATTGCTTGAATTGGTAAATCAGCTTCTTGATCTTGCCAAGATTGAAGCGGGCCAAATGCCGGTGAATGCAACAGCAGGTGAATTAAAACTTTTTGCCAAACAGTTTGCTGAGTCGTTTGCTGACATGGCAGCTAAAAAACATATCAAACTGCAATGTAGTGTTGAGGGAATTGATGGTCATTATTTGTTTGATCATGAGAAATGGGAAAAAATTATTCAGAACGTTTTAAATAATGCGGTAAAATTTACTCCTCAGGGAGGTTCAATTCATTTTTCTGTAACAACCAAAAGCAATTCGGCTGATTTAATCTTCATTCAGGTTCGTGATACAGGAGTAGGCATACGTCAGGAATTGCTCTCTAAAATATTTGAAAGGTTTTATCAGGCTGATGATTCAGCCACTCGAAAACATGAGGGCACCGGCATCGGCCTTTCATTGGTAAAAGAATTAGTTGAATTATTAAATGGCACCATTGAAGTGGAGAGTGAATTGAACAAGGGCACATTATTTTCCATTTCGCTACCCGCTGTAAAAATTAAAGAAATTCCGATAGCCTTGGAAACTAAAACTATTAATGAATTTCACTTTGGGAAAGATCCGCTTGCTGCTGGCATTGATCATGAATTGCCTTTGATTCTGGTAGTGGAAGACAACGATGAATTAAGAACCTTTATCAGAGAAAGCCTTTCTTCCACCTGGAAAGTGCTTGAGGCTTCCAATGGTTTAGACGGTTGGAAACTAATAGAAGCTGAATTGCCTGAGATTGTTGTCTCTGATGTGATGATGCCCGGCATGAGTGGATTTGAGCTTTGCAGTATGACCAAAAAGGATCCCCGCACGAGTCACATCAACTTTATCATGCTCACGGCAAAAGCAGCTCAGGAATCAAAAATTGAAGGACTCGAATCCGGTGCTGATGAATATCTGACAAAACCATTTCATCTCTACGAACTTGAATTAAGAATCAGGAATCTGCTGCAGGAACAACATAGCCTGCGAAAGCATCTGCAGGAGAAGTTGTTACCCAAAGAGCTTGCCGTGGAACTGCCAAAGGTAAGTGATGTCTTTATTACTAAGTTACAGGTATATCTGGATAGTAATCTTGATGATACCAATTTGAAAGTGGAGACAGTGGCTGAAGCCATGGCCATGAGCAAAAGCACCTTGAACAGAAAGCTGAATGCACTTCTTAATATTTCTATAAACGATTACATCAAGCAATACAGACTGATGAAAGCCGCTGTACTGCTCTCCGAAGGATACAGCGTGAGCGAAGTATCGTATCGGGTCGGCTTTGAAAGTTCATCCTATTTTGCCATGTGCTTTAAAGAGCATTTCAGGCAAACACCCTCCGCGTTTGTGCAATCGCGCGAATGATTCAAAAGTCGTAACAATTGATTCAAATTTGATTATCCCTTATTTCTGAGGACGATATCTTGCGCCTACATCTATAAATTTTTTTTAGGTTTTGCCCTTCAAAAGAAGGTCTATCAGACATCCGCATTCAACGTTATCATGAAAAAGAAACAGATTCACGTCAATGATTTGTTATATGCCAGATTGAAGGATTTTCTAGATCGCAACCTGAACAAGGTCGACTTACATGCCGAGGCGGTTGCCAAAGCGTTGCTCATAAGTAAAAGCACCTTAAACCGGAAACTGAGAGCGTTAGGTAAACCCGCCATTAATGAATTTATTAAAGAGTACCGTCTTCAAAAGGCGGCCGTCATTCTTTCCGCAGGCTATAAGGTTTGCGAAGTTTCAAACAAAGTAGGCTTTAAAAACCCATCGTATTTTACACAGTGCTTTAAGGCACATTATCATAAGACCCCGGCCCTGTTTGCCAAAACAGCCAGATTGATTCAAAATTGATTGCAATTGACTCAATTTTGATGATCGTGGGGAGATTTATTGGGCAGCTTTACGGGCTTAAGTTTCTATTTCAATAACCTTTAACAATCCAACCCTCATGAAACGCTTAACTCTCCTATTGCTATTTTTTAGTCTCATTAAACTGACCGAGGCGCAAGTACCGGGTACATTATCCTATCAAGGCCTCCTTGTAAAAACTGATGGAACACCGGTATCGGACGGTAACCATACAGTAAAATTTGATTTTTATATAGTTGCTACAGCAGGAACAGCTGTCCTTTCGCGTGGACCCTTCACGGTAACTACCTATAAAGGAATGCTTACATTCATACTGGGTTCTGGTACTCCTACAGGAAACGATGCTCTTCCTGAAGCACTTGGTGCCAGCCAACATTATATTGAAGTGATTGCTGATGGTGTTGCGCTTACACCAAGGGCACAACTCACCACTGTTCCTTATGCCATAAAAGCACAAAGCGCAAATACAATGGATGCGGCAGGATTAAGTGGGACTATAAAGGTGAATAGTGGCAATGTAGGTATTGGTACAACTACACCCAATGCGCCATTGCAACTTGCAAATGAAATCAAAAACAGGAAGATCGTGTTATGGGAAGATGGTAATAACGATCATGGATATTACGGCTTTGGAATAAATGGGTCAATGTTAAGGTACCAGGTGTCAAATGTTGGAGGATCTCACGCATTTTATTCAGGAGCATCAGTATCAACCAGTAAAGAACTATTAAGAATCACAGGCGCGGGAAATGTCGGTATTGGAACCCCTACACCAGCAGCTAAGTTGAATTTGTCAGAAGCGGCAGGGACTGTAAACGGGGCTGCCAGTGGCTCAATCATTTTGGATCATGAAGATAATGGAGGCGCATCAAGTATAGTTTTTAGAAGTAAAGTTAACAGAGGAAGTGATTATGGATACCTGCAATATCAAGATGCAGCAACTGTTGGCGGTGCAGGAGAGAGCGCCCGATTAATATTAGGTACGTCAAATGATGGAGACGATCATATTGCTATAATGCCAGCAGGAAAATTAGGGATTGGAACACTGACGCCAACTGAAACAGTGCAAATTTCCGACTTTGACCAAGCTGGTCCAACCTATTTAAAATTAGCAACAAGTGGAGTAAATGCAAGCCCAGCAGGCGTAAAAGTTGCCGGAATTAAATTTAGGCATTTTGATGAGAATTATGGTTTTAATATTAATAGTGTAGATGATAATTCAAATGCAGGGCTTTATTTCCTTGCCGTAAATAATGGAACAGTTTCAAATGTATTATCATTAGATAGGTCCACTGGTAATGTAGGCATTGGAACCGTAAATCCTTTGAGCCCCTTACACGTTGTTGGTACTGGTATAGCAACACCAACTCTTGCGCGTGCTTATTTCAATGTTAGTGGTGGAATTGTGCTAAACACTTCTTCATCCGGAAATATACTTGTAAGAGCCGATGGATATTTTTGGGCATCCGGTGGAGGATATGTAGCCACCTCTGATGCGAGGATCAAAAATGTTCTCAGAAAAACAAATACCAATAAAGATTTGAAGTCCCTAATGGGCATTGAGATTACCGATTATAAATATATTGATGTAATAAGCAATGGAGATAGGGAACATAAAAAAGTAATTGCACAACAACTACAGGAAGTTTATCCAACTGCGGTGAATGTGAACAGTGGGGTAATCCCGAATGTTTTTGAAACAGCAAAAAATATAACGGCCTCAGCAACCAATACCATCATTGAAACGATCAAGCCGCATCACTTTTCAACTGGCGATGAAGTGAAATTAATTCTTGAAAAGAAGGGTGAAAAGACTTTTACGGTAATCGTTATTAATGAACACGAATTCTCCGTGAATGAATTGATTGATGAAGCGGTATTTGTTTATGGAAGAAAAGTCGATGATTTGCTGATTGTTGATTATGATGCTTTAACAACACTGAACATTTCAGCTACCCAAGAACTTTCAAAGCAATTCGAAAAATTACAGGAAAAGCAAATAATAATTGAGAGGCAACAGGAACGCATACAGCAATTAGAGGCTCGTGTAGAATCATTAGCAAGCACGATTTCAACTGAACTTGAAATCATTAAGATGCAATTTAGTATGGATGGGAAAACGCCACCCGCTTCTAAATCAATCTCATCATCTATTTCCGGTTCAAGTAAAAAATAACCTACGAGTAAAATGAAAAGAATCCTTTTACTCTATCTGGGTATCCTCTTATCATGGGGCGCAATGGCCCAGGTAAGCTCACCCTTGCAGAGCTTTAATTCTGCAGGTGGTTCAACGGGTACGCCCCACGCATCCACTACGATACCAACCCACTTTGGTTCTATCGGTCAGCCTATGGTTATACCCAGGCTATCGCCTTCGAATAGTGCAGCGGGCATTATGGTGGTCAGTAATGTGATGTTTGCTACGGGAACAAATGTATGGCCTGCGATCACGAGCTTGGCTCCGGCAAGCGGAGCTATTGGTGCATCAGTTACCATTACAGGTACCAATTTCAGTGCAACAGCAGCAAGCAACACGGTCAAGTTTAATGGAACAGTGGCTACCGTTACAGCCAGTACAGCAACCAGTTTAACAACCAGTGTACCCACCGGAGCAACGACCGGAAAAATAACCGTGGAAGTAGGAGGCCTTATGGCAACCAGTGCAACAGACTTTACAGTTGTTGCGCCAGGAACACCTACGATAACAAGTTTCACTCCCTTCAATGGTCCGGTTGGTACATCAATAACAATAACTGGAACAAACTTCAGTGCAACGGCAGTCAGCAACGCAGTTAAGTTTAACGGAACCGTTGCTGTTGTAACTGCCAGTACGGCCACCAGCATTACCACCAGTGTTCCGGCAGGAGCTACTACAGGAAAAATTACGGTAGATGTGGGCGGTTTAATTGGCACAAGCACCACTGATTTTCAAGTTACGGTTGCTAATACTCCAACGATAACCAGCTTTACACCAACCAGTGGAGCCATTGGCACAGTGGTGACTATTACCGGAACTAACTTTAGCGCAACGCCAGCAAACAACACAGTTCAGTTTAATGGAACCTCCGCCACTGTCACGGCCAGTACAACAACCAGTATTACCACGACAGTTCCAACAGGATCTACCACCGGACCTGTTACTGTTTCCGTAGGAGGTCTTACAGGTACAGGTTTGGCTTTTACCATAATTTCCTGTGCAACTCCTGCCAAACCTGTTATTACTGCCTCCAGTTTAGATACAGAAACTCCCATTCTAACATCCAGTAGTAATGACGGGAATAAATGGTTTTTAAATGGCAGTGCTATTTCTTCAGCAACCAGTAAAACTTATTCAGTGACTTCGCCAGGTATATATTCTGTGCAGGTTACCGTGGCCGGAGGTTGTGTCAGTGCTATGTCTGATAATTTTGTGATCATCATTACGGGAGATTCAGGGTTGAGCATGACGGACGTATTAAGAGTGTATCCTAACCCTGTAGAGAATAAAGTAGTATTTGAAACAGCAGAAAAAGGAATGAAAACAATACGCTTAATAGACAGCACAGGTCGATTGATTGAGCAAGTTCAATTCGGAGCATCAAGCATCGAAATTGATGCTACTCAATTTCAGTCCGGGATGTATTATTTCATTGTTACCATGGAGAAAGGAACGGCAACGGGTAAACTTCTAAAAAAATAAGCGATGAAAAACACGATCAAATTAGTACTCACATTGTGGATAGTGTGTGGGCTGTTCTTTATTGCCGGATGTGATAAATCTTCACCTACTCCCGCGGCCACAGAAGCCGATAAAGTGACAGCAACATTAAAATCAGGAGCCTGGAAGATTTTCACGGTTAATGTTGATGGTATACAGAATGATTCATACAATAACATGACGATGACGTTTACCAACTCCGGTTACACGGCTACGAATGGCGCCCCGGTCTGGCCTGCATCAGGCACATGGTCATTTACCGATAGCTCGGCAAAAATCATGAAGCGCGATGATGGGTTGTTGGTAACCATTGAAACGATAACCGACTCAGGACTTGTGTTAAGCCTGACCTGGAGTAAAACTACACTTGGTAAAGGCCGAACTCAATCGACCAGCGGCAAGCACGTTTTTGTATTTATCAAATAATGGGATGACGAAAACTATTTAAAAGCACGATGATCTATTCCATCAACCAATACTTAGGGAATAAAATAAAACCTGCAATGTTGCTTATTGTATTAGTCGCAGTGTATTTGATATTCAGTTTATTTCTGAGACGAAGACGACTTTACTTATGAGAAGATAGTTCAAACACATACTTATAAATAAAGAGGTTGTTTTTTAGCAGCCTCTTTGTTTTTGATGATAACATGGTGTGATAGAGAAGTAATAAAATAATTCTTCACACTACATTTAATCAGGTCAGCATACCGCCATCTACCTGGAGCACCTGACCACTAATGTAGGATGACATATCACATCCCAAAAAAACACAAGCATCCGCCACATCTTCAGGTTTGCCACCGCGCTTCAATGGAAT
>Ga0163144_10028796_pt1 | contig 10695 bp, 9 predicted proteins | sample OliLak19BULKMAT1_FD_123175 | JGI IMG/M metagenome (GOLD analysis project Ga0163144, IMG submission 123175) | Freshwater microbial mat bacterial communities from Lake Vanda, McMurdo Dry Valleys, Antarctica - Oligotrophic Lake LV.19.BULKMAT1 | ecosystem: Environmental > Aquatic > Freshwater > Lake...
AAACTCGCCAAGTTTTTCCTTAATGCGTGCTGCCTGACGCTTCAGCTCTTCGTCGTCGACAGTAAGTTCGCTCCTCTTATCCTCAAGCAGTTCCATCTCTGGGAATTTCCACTCCTCGAAACGCGTGTCTTTCATTTCGAGTAACTCACGTGTCTTTGCTTTCGTCACTGCTTGCACCGCAGCTTTGCCAGAAGGCTTTGGTGTTTCTACTGCAAACGCAGGACGGACAATATTGATGTCAGGAGCCTCAGTATTGTCACGCTCGATGAGATCAATCTTTGCTTCGGCAAGTTCCAGTTCAAGGTCATCCTCTTCCTCCTCCACCTCTTTTTGTACCCTGCGAGACCGTACTTCTTTTGGTGTTGTGAGCTTTCGGAAAATGAGTGGGATGTCTGGTTCAAAGGTAATAAAGAGTCCCGCAATGAATATCGCTCCTAACATAATAAAGCCAGCTGCAGGGCTTAAGAATGCGGCAAAAGGGAAGGCCATCATGAAGCCGATGGCGCCACCGAGCTCATTTCTACTATCGGCGAGATCGCTCATCGGAGCGGTAAGCTGCACCATGCCAAGGAAGGCAGCAAGACACATGGAGAGTCCGACTGAACGCTTGAGCTCGATATTCGGCGAGTTGCCGATCATGAGAAGACATCCGAAGAGAATAAGAGAGGCTGGGAACAGTGTCCTCCAGCTACCCATGAAGAAGGTCAGCCCCTTGTTGATCGCAAGACCCATAGGTCCAGGTGCCAAAAACAGCACCATACCGAGTCCGATGGCCACAACAGCTTTCACCTGACGACGCGTATGATCTTCCAAATCCAAATCAAGATTGAGCTCGTTCTTGCGGGAACGTCGCTTGGTTCTGCGGACTTTGGTCTTTCTACGTTTCTTAGCCATCGTTTCCTATTATAGAACAAAATCAGGCAATAGGGATAGCTTACGCGCCGATGATCCTCAAGTTCGCGCTTTTCGTGAGCAGGGCGCGCGTCACCTCGATTTTGCCCTCAACGTGTAGCACAACAGATGCATGATCGGGGGCGACTTGATACGTTTTCATGACAAATCTTTTAGCTCTACCTAGCTGGCAGTGTGTAGTTTCTAAGTTTTTTGATAAGTTCTTTGTATGTGGGTTCGTGCAAGGCTACCTGATGCCAAAATGCTTTGGAGTGATCTTGCCGGATGCGGTGAGCAAGCTCATGAATGATGACGTATCTCACAATGTCCGGAGATGTCAGTAAGAGGGGGGTGGAAAGTGCGATGACGCCGTGCGTGGAGCAGCTACCCCAACGTGAGCGCATGAATTTCACGGTCACCACCAAAATCGGAACACCAAAAGTTTCTGCATTGATCTTTCGCACGAGCGCATCAGTTTCTTCGTGTGCAGACTGCGATAAAAGCTTCCAGAGATATCGACGAAACGTACGGTCATCTGTCGAAAGGCCGCGGAGCACTGACCATCCTCCATCAACTCGGATAGCCTTTGTGCGTCGCCCGTCCTGAACGCGGAAACGTACGATGGACCCTGTCGTAAGATCAACATTCACGGTGTCGGTACCGCAAAATAGCGGGCCAAATGGATCAATACGCGTTTTCGCTATTTCTCGTGCGTAGACCTTTGCCATGCGCGCAAGGAGTGACTCGATGTGCCTCTTTTCTTCGTCCGGACGGAGTCCGCGCGCAAGCCGAATGAGAACTGTTCCTTCACGTAGCACCGCTCTGGATGCACGGTTTCTGGTTCTTTCGATACGGTATCGCATCTTGTCCATAGTCGTATTGTAGCTACTCAAATGAGAGTTCGCGTTCTATGATACGAGCCCATGACCAAGATCATTATTTTCGGTGCAGGCGGTTATCTCGGCGGCAAACTGAAGGAAATCTATCCTGATGCGGCGACACCGAAAGTTGATATTGCTGATCCCACCGAAGTCAGAAAAGTTTTAGATGAGCTACAACCAGACATCGTCATTAACGCAGCCGGAAAAACAGGAAAACCTAATGTCGACTGGTGTGAAGATCATAAGGAGGAAACGCTTCGTGCCAATGTGACAGGGCCTTTGGTTTTGCTTGAGGAATGCATGAAGAGAAAGATCTACCTCGTCCATGTCGGCTCGGGTTGTATCTTTGCTGGTACCAAAGATGGGGGATACACAGAGGAAGATGAGCCGAACTTTACGGGTAGCTTTTACTCACTGACGAAAGCCATGAGTGACCGCTTACTGAAGCCATTTCCTGTTTTGCAGCTTCGTATTCGCATGCCGTTTGACGGTACGCGAAGCCCGCGAAATCTTCTCACAAAACTGAGCGGCTATAAGCGTGTGCTTGATGCAAAAAATTCTATTACCTATATGCCAGATTTTTTCGAGGCTCTGCAAAAACTTGTGGCAAAGCGCGCAACCGGTATTTATAACGTTGTGAATCCAGGAGCGGTCTCACCGTACGAAATCATGCTGAGGTACAAAAAAGAAGTAGATCCGTCACACGAATTTGAGCGCCTACCTCTCGATAACATTTCTGACGTCGTGAAAGCAGGTCGCAGTAACTGCGAGCTCTCAGGAGCCAAACTCGACAAAGAGGGGATCATCATGCGTCCTTCAGCCGAAGCTATCACGGAAGCCTTCGCAGCCTTCGCGAAGGCTTAGCGTTATTGTCTGTGAAGCGATCCAAAATAGCATGATGCAAAGTAATGGCATCAGCCTGCTCTCTGTCGCCCACGCTTTCTGTAGGTATATGGCTGGCGCCAGGGTGATTTTCAAAGACCATGCCAGTCGGAACTCCTGCTTTTTGCATACTTGCGGCATCGTGACTCGGTTGCGAGGGCATCGTGAGTGCGTGTAGGCCGAGGGACCATGCTTCTTCTTCTGCAATCCGTCTGACTTTCGTATCTAAAGGAATGTGTTCTGTCACCGCTGCCTTTGCACCGAAGAGCGCGTCGGTATCCATGTGTTGCGCACCTATTTGCTCGCGGATTGCCGCGAGCATTTCGTCACGTTTCTCCGGATTGATATCTCGCGTGTTCAGGTTCATGCGAATACCAAGTTCGTCGAAGGTCGCATCTGTCACCGTTGCCCGAACTTCTCCTCCAAAGAGCGTGTGCATCCTGCGTGAAATGAGGCGCGCTTTTTCTTCTACGATCAGCGGTACGCAGATATATTTGAGCAGGTGTTCACGACTGAGTTCTGGCAGCGACATCGTAGATTCCACGCCGTGTTGTACTTCGTAGCGAAGCTCTTTATCGCTGCAAATTCGTTTTGCCATTCTATGAATGATCGCCTGCGTTCGATGTGAGTCTGAGTGCTTCGCATGAATTGCGATCTGTTGGATTGCAGGCACTGTTGTAAAGCCTGTTTCTTTCGGAATCGTGAGAGATGAAACCGAGATGTCGCAATCTGACTGCGATAGAAGATCCCGCAGGAAGGCGCATGTTCCAATGAGCGCATCGTGCCTATGCCAGATTGTCCCAGTCTGATACTTGTTTTCTTCCCCGTTGTGCGGTGTTCCTCCGGTATGCGCCTCCTGCCCTATAAACTTCATATTCCATACGGACCGAGGAGCACTCTGTGTTTCTATTCTGTGCGATGGTAAGTGTGAGCTGTCGAGTGTGAAGCGGCGATTTGTTGAACCACCGATATGGGACACAATTCCGGCGCGATAGTCGCCCTTTTGCAAAACGTTACTTTGTTCAATGTGTAGTTCTTCATAGGCAATAACCTCCATGTCATATGCACTACCTTTGCCATTTTGTTCAGGTCGGGAAGGCAGATACAAGACGCCTTCACGCACCCACGGATTTTCACGTTCTTGCAGAATTTTTTGCCACTGCATTGGTCCAAAAACATGCTCAAGAAGTTTTCGGTTTTCGCGTTGGTATCCATAGGTAACGGCGCTCAAGCGTTCTTCGGGGATCATGCCCGTCATCACCTTGCTTCCGAGACATGCTTCTCCGGTCATGGGGCTGGACTCTTCCGCACGGAATACAATAAAGGTGTAGTTCGTGCCTTTCTTGCTACGTTGCGCAAAGTGTTCCAGGTAGGCGAGGGCAGATGCGACACCATCCACGCCATCATGCTTTCCTCCATTGAGAACAGAGTCTACGTGAGAGCCTGACATGACAGTTTTTGACCTGTCCGCACCATAGGCAGTGACGAGCAAGTTTCCTATCGCATCTTTATCAATTCTATAATCACGATGTTCAATGAATCCTACTTGTGCCAAAAATTCTCGTGCCTTCTTTTCAGTAGTATCAAATGCAAGGTCCTCTCGTTTCGTGAAGGCATGTGCCTGCCTACCATGTACATCACTCGTGTGTAGGGCAATATCTTTCACAAAGTCCTGCGCGGTGGCGACGGAGGAAAGAGGTGACATTCGAAGATGCGATAGTTAACCTTATAGGTTATAAAATGTCAATACCAAAAATTGTCAATAAACTATTTCAGAGCTCTAAAAGTAGCATATTTATCACTATTGACTTCAAATATGGTATCAGCTAAAATTTAGACAGTCTAACTATTAGTCTATGAATAAGATCCCTAGCGCAGACGATATTGCAAAACTCACGTTTGAGCTGGGTCGCTGCCTAAAGCAGAAGATGCTGCATACCGTCGATGGCTGCATGCACATACCTCAAATGCATGCCCTCCTTTATATTCAGTCGCACCCTGGCATCACGATGAAGGAGCTTGCCGAAATGCTTCGCGTCACCTCTCCTTCAGCTACATCGTTTGTCGATAGGCTAGTGAAGATCGGCCATATCAAAAGAGCTACAGATGTCACAAATAGGAGGCTTGTACGTCTTCATATTACGAATGCCGGCGCTGAGTCGCTGAAGAAAACGATGTCCGAGCACCGCAAAATCCTCCTTCACATTCTTTCAGTCCTTTCTCCTACTGATCAGGAGTCCCTCAGATCCATCATGCAGAAGCTTATCACTCATTGCTTACGCTAATCTTTTTCTTTATCGTACGCCCCCCCTATGAAAACCTTTTTCCTCTCCATCCTCGCTCACATCAAACGTGTGTACCGGTTTCTCCGGGGTCACCTCAAGTCGACGATTACCGTTCTTGTGCTCCTATTTATTGCATGGGCTTCATACGCCGTCACGCGCCCCACTCAGCCTGTGTATGTCACAGACGTCGCCAAACGCGGTGGCTTGAAACAGGCGGTAGAGGCTGTTGGTACTGTCATATCTGAGAAAGATTTGGCTCTTCAGTTTTCCTCCATCGACGTTGTTTCTCGGGTTCTCGTGAAAGAGGGAGACCGCGTGAAGGCAGGGCAGAGACTTGCATCGCTTCGTTCAGGTACGCTTTCTGCCAGCATCGCAAGTGCGAGTGCCAACGTGCAGTCTGCACAAGCGGCTTTCACAGCTCTCGAACAAGGAAGTCGTCCGGAAGATATCGCTATCGTTCAGGCTGGAGTGAACAACAAACGAGCGTCTCTTCAGGTTGCACAGCAAACTGCTGCAAGCGCGGATGCCAACTTGAAGATTGCGGAGTCCCAGCTCAATACGTTGAAAAATGAAGCTGATATCAGCCTTGTAGGGCAGGTCTCTGCTGTTGGTAGTGCCATCTCTCAGCAGCTTGCAACGGCGAAGACGTCTGTGCTCGCTATTCGTGGCGTATTCAATGCGAACGATGTCAGTGACGCAGTCGTAAAATCACAGCCATCAGGCTACGACACACTCATCATGAACATGCAGACGCTTGAATCTGAGATCAATGTTGTACAAACATCAGTAGGAACACCCCAGAACTATCAGGATGCACTGCAGAAATTGCAACGTGCTCGCGCTCTCGTATCTCAGTCCACTGATATCGCTAACCGTTCATACGACATCGTCGCAAATCTTTCGCTCACGGCGTACTTTACGAATACGTCACGTGAGACAAATAAGACGTCGATTGCATTGCAGAAAACCGGAGTGCAGTCAGCGCTTGCTGCGCTTGATGCGACAGCCAAGTCTTTGCAGGATGCATCTGCTACCTACGATACGCGTATCGCTTCCCAGCAGTCTACGATTGTCAGTCTTACCGGAACGCGTGACCGTGCGAAGTCAGATATTATTACGTTCCAAACATCGCTCGCTATTGACGAGGCACAGCTGGCACTGAAGAAAGCTCCTGCACGCCAGACAGATATCGACGCAGCACGTGCTCGTGTTCGTCAGGCTCAGGCAGAGCTTGCTCGTGCCGCAGCTCAGTTTGGCGATACGGTGCTTACCGCTCCAGTGGAAGGCGTCATCACGCAGGTGAATGTTAAAGTCGGAGAAATCCGCCCATCGTCCGAACCATCTATCACGATGCTTGGCACGTCTCCGTATCGCATTGAGATGTTTGTTTCCGAAGTAGATATTCCGAAGGTGAAACTCGCTCAGACCGGTTCCGTCACGCTCGATGCGTTTCGCGGAATGCCCATCACGCTTCGTGTGGGTAACATCGATACTGCAGCCTCTAACAAAGACGGCGTGCCGAAATACCGTATCAAGCTTGATTTCCTCTCTCCGCCAGAAGGTCTCAAGGTAGGCATGACGGGTGATGCTGAGGTGACGACAGGAGAAAAGAAGGATGTGGTCACGGTGCCACTTCGTTCTGTCATAGAGTCTGCAAGCGGTAGTTCTGCCGTTCGCGTCCTTAAAGATGACGGCGTTTCATTTGATCTTCGCTCGGTGACTACCGGTATGGAGGGTCTAGGTGGAAACATAGAGGTTGTTGGCGTCATGGAGGGCGAGACTGTCATTGTTCTCATCAAGCAATAATGAACACAGAAGACCCTGTCCTCATTGAGCTCAAAGAACTTTGCAAGTCGTACGAGAACGACGGTGTTGTTACTCCTGTTCTCTTCGATATTAATCTGACAATCGCAAAGGGTGAGTTTGTGGCCATCATGGGTCCATCTGGCTCAGGTAAGTCCACACTCATGCATATTCTTGGATTTCTCGACGGTTATTCGTCGGGACGCTATCTTTTTCAGGGTGAACTGACGAATACGTTTGATGATGACGAGCTTGCGCGAATTCGCGCGACTCGCGTGAGCTTCGTATTTCAGGCGTTTAACCTCCTTGCGCGTACTACGGTTCTGGAAAACGTCATGCTTCCTCTTTTATATCATCCATCTATTCCGGTCTCTGAACGTGTATCGCTTGCTGAGAATGCTGTGAAAATAGTAGGGCTTGCAGACAGGTCGTCGTATCTGACGAGTCAGCTCTCCGGAGGACAAAAACAGAGAGTCGCCATCGCACGTGCACTTGTCACCAATCCTGATGTCATCTTTGCTGATGAGCCAACCGGAAACCTAGACTCCGCTTCGGGTGTTGCCATCATGCAGGCACTCCAAAAGCTCAATGAAGATGGTCATACCATCATTCTTGTGACACATGAGCGTACGACAGCTGAGCATGCCAAGCGCATCATTCACATTCGTGATGGAAGAATTGTCACGGACTCTACAGATTTCAAGCGTGTCATCGCTGGACAGAAAGATCATCTCAAATAACCCCGAACGGTATGCGTTTACACGACACTATGCGGGCTGCATTTAAGGGCGTCACTGTGAACGCTATGAGGTCTCTTTTGACGATGCTTGGCATCATCATCGGTGTGGGTTCTGTCATCCTTATGAGCTCCGTCGGTCAAAGCATGCAGGGTGTGATCCTTGGCCAAATTTCAAGCTTAGGACCTAAAAGCATGGTTATCTTCCCAGGTGGTCAAGAGGGTGGTAGGGGCGCAATATCGGCAGGCTTTAATAGCTTAACGTTTGAGGATCTGCGAGAGCTTGAGCAGCTCGACAGTATCGATCAACTCGCGCCAGTCATTTTTATTCCCGGAGGCACTACGTATGGTTCGCAGGAAGGAAATCCTCAGATTTTTGGTGTCACGGAAAATTTCTTCAACAACCAAAACATCTCGGCGAGACAAGGACGTTTGCTTGAAGCTGAAGATATCGACGGAGCAAAAGCAGTTGCGGTCTTGGGTCACGACACCGCTGAAAAATTCTTTGGATCTATCGACCCTATGGGAAAGCGCATCAAAGTTGGTAACAATCACTTCACGGTGATTGGCGTAGCGAGTGCGCTGGGTACTCAGTTTTTTCAGAATGCTGATGAGCGCATTTACGTTCCATTCTCTGTTGCAAAAAACGTGACAGGCCAGAAATTCCTCAACTACATGACGATGGTTGCAACGGAAAGTTTTGATCGCGCGTTCGATGACGTAAAGTCACTGCTGCGAAGACGCCATGGAATCGATAATCCGAAGGATGACGATAAGAAAGATGACTTTGTCGTGCGTTCCTCAGAGCAGGCAAACGATATCCTTAGCTCTGTATCACTTGGCCTCACAATGTTTATCACCGCTATTGCTGCCATTTCACTCATCGTTGGAGGTATTGGCATCATGAACATCATGCTGGTGTCGGTCACGGAACGCACGCAAGAGATTGGCTTGAGAAAGGCATTGGGCGCCAAGCGCAAAGATGTTCTTCTCCAGTTTCTCTTTGAGGCTATCTTCCTCACTATCATCGGAGGTGTCATCGGGCAGATCATCGGCATCGGACTTGCCTACGTCATCGCCTTCATTGTGGAGACATTCCTTGCGAAGTACGTGTTTGCTGTTTCTTTAAACGCAGTTGTCGCATCGTTCTTCATGGCTGTTGCCACGGGCATCGCATTCGGCATTTCGCCAGCACGAAAGGCTGCATCACTTCATCCTATTGAGGCTCTTCGTTACGAATAATCATGCGCACTAAAGATATTGTCGGCACAGCTGCGAAAGCTATCTTTGTGAACAAGAACCGTTCGCTATTGACGATGCTTGGCATCATTATCGGTGTTGCATCTGTTGTTCTCATGGTCAGCATCGGCCGTACGTTTCAGGCATACATCCTGTCGCAGATTGAATCCGTTGGTACAAACATGGTAGAGGTAGTGCCAACTGGATTTGATAAATTTGGAGGCAATCTTGAAGGGCTGTCCTACGACGACTACATAGCAGTGAAGGGTCTTTCGACTGTTGAGCGTGTGTCACCGGTTATTCTCATCGGTAAGCCGATTGAATACGGTAAAGAGGAGATCACACCCATGATCATGGGTGCGTATAGCGAATTTGCAGGTAACTACGGACTAACGGTGGATCGTGGTCGTGAGCTAACGCAGAGTGACGAACAGGGTGCTTCTACCGTTGCGGTCATTGGTGCGCAAACCGCGGAAGACCTTTTTGGTAACGCGGAGCCAGTAGGCAAGCGCATCACAATCGGTGAGGCGACATTCACAGTGGTCGGTATCCTAGAGATGAAGGGGTCTCTACTTTTGCAAGATTTCGACAAAATTGTTCTCGTGCCATTTAGTACGGCTCGTGCAGTCACCGGCCAGAGGCATCTCACGTACATGACGATGCGCGCAATCGGTGATCCGGACCTTGCGGTGCAGGACATCACCGTGCTACTTCGGCAGCGTCACAACATCAAAAATCCGGAAAATGATCCGGATAAAGATGACTTCATCGCACGAACTTCAGAGCAAATCACACAAACGATTGGAGCCGTCACACTTGGACTCACGGTGTTCCTGTCACTCGTCGCCGCAATCTCACTTTTAGTTGGCGGTATCGGCATCATGAACATTATGCTTGTGTCCGTCACTGAGCGTACTCGCGAGATCGGGCTCAGGAAGGCTCTTGGAGCAAAGCGTCGTGATATTCTTCTCCAGTTCCTTTTTGAGGCAGTAAGCCTCACGGTAACTGGTGGCATTATTGGTCTCACGATCGGCATTTTCTTAGGATGGTTCCTGACGCAGGTAGCGGCAAAGGCTCTGGGTGAGATTCACTTTATCCTCTCTGGTACTTCAGTGATCTTGGCACTCATCATGGCCGTGGGTACCGGACTCGTATTCGGCATCTTCCCCGCCAAAAAAGCAGCAAGCCTGAGTCCGATGGAGGCGCTGAGATACGAATAGTTTTCCTTTCATGACTCAATTTGGTGGCGCGGACTGTATGACGTTCAAGCCGAGATACTGGAGACCGTAGAGAAGATGGAGCATGCCTTTTCGCTTATTCAGACGGGCGTTTTGGCGTAACAAAGCTTCACCGAACTGAAAAAATGACACGGAAGTGGCATGGTGAAGACATGCCATGAATAGTATCTCTTGGTGCGCATATCGCTTCTATTATTGCTATGTAGATACAGCATTGTGCGTTTCCTCCAGTAGTTCGTCTGAGGAAAAGATCCCTGAATCAAAACCAAGAGAAAAGCTTTGTTGCCTGTACTTCTTGCGGAGATGTGCATCTACATCACGACAGAGTTGTGGGTATATTTTCATCCACTCCTGCTGCTGAGCTTCTGCTAGATCAGGCCAAATCTGACGCAGTAGCATCCGCAAATCATGTATGGTTTTTGAAGCGTTTTCCATAAGGAGAATGTAGTATCAATGGTATACTATCTCCATGTCAGGCCGTCCAACGAAATACAACGAAGAAACAACGAAAAAGGCTCAAGAGTACTTCGATTCCTGCCGTGCCTCTGGCTCCATGCTGGCAAGTACCCCTTTCTTAAGACACATTGCTAGGAGATAAAAGATGTTGCTTGAATCGTATGGGTGTTGTTTTCAGTTTGGTGTGTATGCGTGCGGTATTGTAGTAGTGGATTTGGAGATACAGAGCTTCCAGGAAGACCCCAATGGTCTCGAAGCGGGAAAGATGCCCCAAGTCTTTCTTG
>Ga0163144_10028797_pt1 | contig 10695 bp, 9 predicted proteins | sample OliLak19BULKMAT1_FD_123175 | JGI IMG/M metagenome (GOLD analysis project Ga0163144, IMG submission 123175) | Freshwater microbial mat bacterial communities from Lake Vanda, McMurdo Dry Valleys, Antarctica - Oligotrophic Lake LV.19.BULKMAT1 | ecosystem: Environmental > Aquatic > Freshwater > Lake...
AGCATGGCGCGGAGCTTGGGTTCTTCTACTTCTTTTTGTAGAAAAACGTTAATGCCATAGGGTGGGCTGTCTTTGTGCTGAATGGGCGCAGAGGCTTGGGTATTAAGCGGGGCGCGAAGCACATTACCCCCCAGTTCTACCATGCCCCTTAGTTGCCCAAATGGGCTTTCTTCGCCTGTTTGGCTACGAAAGAACTGCCACGCCAGCCCCCGATTCGCAAGGTCTAGCGCAAGCAACGCTCCCAAGCCCAAAAACGCAATAATGCCATACAGCAAGGTTCTCTTGGCTATCATGCGCTCGTACCTAGCCTACCCACGCATTGCCGGGCAAGCGTGCCACGCCCACAAAAATGAGTGCCATTGTTAGCCCAATGATGAGTAACGCCCGCCAATAAAACTTGGGGTTGGGGGTGCTTTCATCGGCTTTGCGCTTCATAGAAAAGTGACCGTGTGCCACAGCTAACGCTAGCGTATTAGTAACGGCATGTTCCCAACGATAGCCTGTTTGCACGCTAACGCTAAGGTTAAGAATGAACACGAGCAAGCCCAATGCCCATTGCAAGCCAATGAGACTGCTAAAAATGGTCATAACGCGCACCGCGAGCTTATCATAGGCTTTCTTTGCGAGTGCGCCGTATAACACATAGCCTGCCGCGCCAAGGACAGCAAGTACCACAAGCCAGCGTGTGTGTCCGTGAATTGTTTGTAAGTCCATCGTTCAAACATCCTTTGTGATGAGGTGGTGTCAATACACCCCTATTATAAGCGCATTACTGCCCTATCCAAGAGGCATAACTGCCCCCGTTAAATGTGATATATTGCCCCTTACCAGATGGTTTTTATGCTAGAAAGAGCAATCTTGCTATCACGACTGATAACAGGCACACCGTAATATAAGCCCGTAGTAGCAATGATGCGGTCTGGCATCTCTGGAATTTGAATGGCATCCACTTGGCTCATCAGACGTACAATTGCCAAGTTGAGGGGGGATTCAAGAAATAAACTCGTTGGTGTGTTTAATGATTCTGCAAGCAAGCTAAACTGCGACGCAGAAATGCGCCCCCGTTCAATTAGATAAACCATTTCAGCCAATGTAATGCTAGAAAGAGCAATTTGTTGTCCCTGAAAGGCAGTTTCTTCGATAAAGTTTTTTGCTCTGGCAGATAAGCGTGCGTCGGATGCCAGATACCAAATAAGGGCATGGGTATCTATAACCGCCGAGACCATTAAATGTCCTCTCTGGGGAAGTTTTTCCAAGCTGTTGCTCTTGCTTCGTCTAGGTCATCCCCAGATGCGTTAACCCCAGTCCACAAGCCATAAAGTGATGTTTTAGGCTGAAGCGACTGTAAATCCTCCTCAAGCGTCGCCATCACCCGTTCTACAAGTCGAACCTTGTCAATCGGCGATAAGCCACTAACAAGCGCAATCACTTCGTCTAAACCATGTGGTTTCATGCCTTATATCCTTATCTAACAAGCGTTGCGTATCTTTATTATAAGCCCATTACTGCCCTATCCAAGAGGCATAACTGCCCCCGTTCAACGTGATATATTGCCCCTCTGTGCCGTCAGCTGTCACCAGGTAAAGCTGGTCTTCGTCCTCTACCAGGCTGGTGGCAATGATGAACTGTGCATCGGGGCTAAAAGTGGCAGCCCATTCGCTATGAATAGAGTTATATAGCATTTGCCTGCCTGTGCCATCTGCATTCATTAACGCCACCCCACTACTACCATTAGACAGTGAGGTATACAAAATTTGCGTACCGTCTGGGCTATAGAGAGGCGAAGAATCGCGTAGGTTGTTTCGGGTGAGTGCCGTGAGTTCGTCCATTTGGGTGTCGTAACGGGCAATTTCCCATGTAGACGAATTGTTGGCGTTTGTGCCTGTCGTAAACACAATATAGCGTCCGTCGGGGCTATAACGGGCGTGGCTTTTGCGCTCATTACTGCTGTAAACAAGCTCGGTGACGCTGGCATCTAGTTTGGTGCGATACAGGTCATATAAGCCATCATTACGCACGTCAGAGGAGTAAATAATCCACTCGCCATCAGGTGACCACGCTGGCACACGGTCAAGATAATTATTGTTTGTCAGTTGTTGTACTTGCCCGCCTAGGGTATTCATGATGTAAATTTCAAAATCGCCGTCACGGTCAGATTGGAACGCAATCCATCGCCCATCGGGCGATGCAATGGGGTAACTGTTGTCAGAACCATCGTCTGTAAGTTGGCGTTCTTCGCCTGTTTCTAGGTTAAGCGTCACAATGTCATAGCTATTGGGGTTGGTGCCGCGTTGGTCTGTAAAGACAATCGTACCGCGCACCTCTGCCAAACGTCCCGTTAGTAGGGGGCTTTCACGTTGCCCAATGGCGGGTGTGGGCGTGTTTTGGGGTGTAGGTGTGGCGGATAGCACGATAGCGGTCATTGTTGCATCGTTGCTTTGGCGCAAAAGAAGCAAGTTGCGGGCGGATTCGCTGGTGGCATCTAGGGTTGCGTTGGGCGTGATGAAAGGTGCGTTGGTATTGGTGACAAAGGCATTTGCGTTGTCTGTAACGCTTTCTGTGCTGTCTGCGGCACTTTCTGGCGCAGGGGGCAATGCCCAATTAAATACCAAAAAGGCAATCGCCCCCACAATAATCACACCCAAACAGCCAATGCCACCGCCAAGCAATAAGCCCACAAAAGGGCTGGTTTGTTTGCGTTGTGGCACACGCGCGTAAGACATATTTTGAGAGGTGTTATAGCGCGGTTGTGGGGCTTGCATATTGGGTTGGTAGGGTGGCGCGACATTTTGCACGCTCGGCATGGGCTGGGGCGTGGCTTCGGCAGGCGTATAAGACACAGGGGCGGGCGTGGGTGCAGGTACAAAATTGGGCGTTTCTATGGCACGCTTCACGGCTTCTAGTAGTTCATGTGCCGTTTGATAACGCTCGTTGGGGTCTTTACGCAACGCCTTCAAAATCACGTTTTCCATTGCCAACGACACATTCGGGTTAATGGCTCTGGGGTGCGGTGGGGGCGTGGTAACTTGCATCACAGCAATGCTATAGGGTGTTTCGCTCTCAAAGGGTCTGCGCCCTGTCATCATCTCAAAAAGCATCACGGCAAGGCTGTAAAGGTCGCTTCGTCCGTCTAGCTCTTTGCCTTGTGCTTGTTCGGGGGACATATAGCTGGGTGTGCCAACAACGCCCTGCGTCGTGATGGTTGCCCCTTTTGCATTGGCAAGACGCGCAATACCAAAGTCTGTGATGTATGCTCCATCGGCTTCGTCCATGAGGATATTGCTAGGCTTTAGGTCACGATGAAGCACGCCCTTGCTATGGGCATAGTCTAGTGCGGGCGCAATTTGCGACACAATACTAATGACTTTTTCGGGCTTTAACGCGCCTTCTGCCAGCAAATCATCCACACTGCCAGAGGGCATATAGCGCATGACAATATAAGGCTGTTTGTGAAACTCGCCATAGTCATACACAGGCACAATGTTTCTGTGTTCTAATTGCGAGACAATCAGCACTTCGCGGTTAAAACGCTGTAAATAAGTATCATCACTTAAAAATTGCTGGGGCAGTACCTTAAGGGCAACCTGCCTATCCATCGACTGCTGACGCGCCAAATAAACCCGCGCCATGCCCCCCTGACCAATCAACGTTTGGACTTCGTAGCCGTTTACAGCTTTGCCTATCAGTTCGTCCGTCATTGCCCTGCCGTTCACTGAATTTATCACGCGAATTATAACATGCTTGCTAAGGAATGAAGAACATTGGTTTTTGGACTATTGACCCACCTCTTATTTTGCGTTAGGCTATGCGCTATTCTGGCACGTATTAAGGAAATAACCCACTGTGGAGACAAACCCCACTGCCACTACCCAAACAACACTCTTTACGATGGGTCTTTCGCTTTATCGGCGTACCCTTAAGCGTTTTCGCCCTGCTCATGCCCTCGTGCATTGGCTGATGAAGCACACCCTGATTCCTATTTTAGAAGCCCGTAACGGCTTTAAGACCATGCCCGATGACCCGTTTTGGTTTCGCTTAGAACTACTTACAGGACGGCATGAAAGCGAGACCGTCTCACAGATTAAACGCTTGGTAAAGCCAAACATGACTGTTTTAGATATTGGTGGGCATGTCGGTTATTATACCCGCCTTTTAACAGGATTGGTGGGAGATGGCGGGCGAGTTGTGGCTTTTGAACCGCATCCGCGTAACCATGCCATGCTGAAGCAAAACGTGGGCAATCATCCCAGTGTAACGCTTTTACAGGTGGCATTGGCGGATAAAGAAGGCACAGCCGAACTGCACGACTATCTGATGATGTCTGCTAGTGGGTCTTTGCACTATGACGAAAGCATCCGCGATGTGCAACTTTCGACACTTAGCGACCAAGACATTGCGCCCCGTATGAAAGGCTTTAAGCCTCAAACGTTTACAGTGCGGACTGCGCCCGTAGATGCCTTACTAGAAGAATTGGGCATTATGAGCGTGGATGTGGTAAAGATGGACATTGAGGGCGCGGAAATGGGTGCGTTGCGTGGGATGCGCCGAACAATTGCGCGTTCTGTGCGTTTATCTTTAGTGATGGAATACAATCCATTGGGCTTGCAGGCGTTTGAAAAAGATGCCGTAAACGCCCTCTCTGAAGTGCTTGCAATGGGCTTTGACCGCCTATACATTATTGAAGCCGATAGTAGCCTTACAGACATCACCCAAAACATTACCGCCCAACAAACGCTCACAGCGCAATTGGCGCAAAATATGGGCGTGGTCAACTTACTTTTTCAGCGCGGATAAGCGCAACAGGTAAACAATACAATGGAAAAAAGACTGCTCCTTATCACGTATACACTTTACCCACCCGAAGCAGACATTGAAAAAATTTGGGCAACGCTAGAACGCGCCGATAACTATGAGCTAGATGAAACGTCTTGGCTCATCTACACCGAAGAAACGCCACGTTGGTGGTACTCGCATTTAGAGCAGTACCTTTTTGAAGGGGACGAACTGACAGTGCTACAAATTCGTATTGAAGATTTTGTAACCGATATTCCCGTTCAAGAGGACATCCAACGCTGGCTTGCCTCGCGCCCTTACTAGCCTTCGTCACGGGTGATGAGGGCGGTGGTTAGGCGCAAAAGTCCCCACATAATCAGCATGGGTAATACCAACGGCAATACATAGTCAATCAGCAACACTAGCCCATGGCTCGGTGGCACAAATTCGCGCCGATTGATAATGCCGTGTACAAATGGAAATTGCCCCACCAGCCACAACAGCCCAAAATAAGCAACACTCATTACTACAGAGAGCGTAATGGCAACATTGCGCTGTGGTGTGATGACCCCCACGAACACGCCAATGACCCCCACCATTAACGGCTCTAGGATGAGACGCAAGAGCGACACGGCAATTAAGCCCGTGAGGGCAGTTGGAAAGAGCAACGGCAAGGGGTCAATCAGCCAAATAGAGCTATAGGCAGCGTAGAAAATGGGGGGTGCTGTAAGCGCAACCGAGTAATTGACCAAAATCCAATCGTCCATCCTGCGCCACAAAGAGGCGGCAACCTTGCCAAGCAAAATTTGCTCTAGGGTCATGGGTGTGGTACGCAAGAGGTTAAGTGTGTTATTGCGCCGTTCTTCCTGCATCATATCGGCTGCGCCAATGGCAATGGTTAGCAAAATATGGGCGTAGCCTAGCACCGTAAGGGGCATGACGACCAACGAAACCATCACGGTAACAAGCGTATAATTGGCGATGTTGGGAATCAGCAGGTTTAGGATGAATACGCCTATCCACCCCAACGCAATATACAACACAGGACGCAATTCTGGGGGAAGCGTGCGCCAATATAAGCCCAAATGACGGCGCACAATGGGGTTTGTCGAGCGTGTCCAATAGGGCAAACTGTCTTCGGCGGGGGTAACGGGCGTTAGGCGAGAATGAATTTGGTTACTGCGGGATGACATAAGTTGTTCGGCTTTCTGCATGAGTTGTTCGACAATACTGTACAGTAGGGCTTGCCTCTTGTAAACTCCTTGTGTTTTTGAGCGCGTTTAAGCGTCTCTCTCACCACTTTTCAATTTCACAAGATAAAACTTCAACAGGACAAAACAATGAGCAGCGAACCAACAACAACAAAAGACTACTCACACCCTAAAACCGCAGGGGAGTATGCACGCATTTTCTTTAGTGGGTTTGCCATGGGTACGGCGGACATTGTGCCGGGCGTATCGGGTGGCACGATGGCGTTTATTCTTGGGATTTATAACACCCTCTTAGAAGCCATTAAATCCTTAAACGTAGAAGCCATCAAATTGGCGTTGGGTTTTAAGTTTAGCGAACTTTTTGAGCATGTGCCTGTGCGCTTTATTGTTCCTTTGGGGCTAGGGCTAAGTTCGGCGGTTTTGGCACTGTCTAATGTGCTGGGCAATTTGCTAGAAACCCAGCCCACGTTTGTGTTTGCCTTCTTTGGGGGCTTGATTATCGCGTCTATTATTGCGATTGCAATTCGGATTCAGTGGACAGTTGGCCCAATTATCTCATTTATCGTGAGTACAGTAGTTTCGTTTATTATTGTGGGCTTGCCTGCTGTAGAAAATTCCAACCATGAGCCACTCACTCTTTTTGTAAGTGGCATGATTTCGATTAGTGCCATGCTGTTACCCGGCATTAGCGGTTCTTTTATTTTGCTCATCTTGGGGCAATACAAATATGTGCTTGATTCGGTGCGTAGCCTAAATATTTTCCCCCTTGTGGTGTTTTCGTTGGGGTGTTTGGCGGGTATTCTTACTTTTTCGCGCGTTATCAGCTTCTTGCTTCGCAAATATGAAGCCCTCACCATTGCGGCTTTGTCGGGCATTATGCTGGGGTCTTTGCGTACCATTTGGGAACGTATCAGTGCAGGAAGCAGCCTGATTGCCGATTTTGGTGCGGGGCATGTGGTGTTTGCGTTGCTGATTGCTGTGGTTGGCTTTATTATTGTCAGTGTGCTAGACCACATGCAATCGGGCAATAATCCTGTGATTGCGCCCATTATCGGCAAGCGCGTTACTCCTATTACTAGCACAGAAGCCTAAAGGGAAATCGTGTGACAGACATCGCCACTAGCCTCTTTAAGAAGTACGACATTCGGGGCATTGCGTATGGGGAAAAAGCCCTTCTTAGCGAAGCCGTTGCCTATGACATTGGGCGTGGGCTAGGGACATACTTACAACGCGAATACCAAATCAACCGCGTGGTGGTGGGGCGTGATAATCGTCGTACATCCTATGAGCTACAGCGTGGGCTAATGAACGGCTTGGTAAAAACCAGTTGCCAAGTGATTGATATTGGCATGGTAAGCACTCCCCTTGTGTATTGGCATGCTGTCCATGATGGCAATTGCGGGGGCGTGATGGTGACAGGCAGCCATCTTGCCCCCCACTACAACGGCTTTAAGCTAAGTTTGGGGGCGGTAAACATTTACGATGAAGCCCTGCAAGCTATTTTGCGCCTCATCCAAGCCAAAGACTATGCCTTTGGTACGGGCGACATCACTCAGAACCAAAGCGCGTATGCGCAATTTGTTAACGATATTGTGGGGCGTTTGCGCCTGCCTAAGCAATTGAAGGTCGTGATTGATGCGGGCAATGGGACAGGGGGCATTTTTGCCAAGCGCATCCTAGAAAAACTGGGGCAAAAAGTGACGGGGCTTTATTTAGAGCCTGATGGTGACTTTCCGAATCATGCGCCAAACCCCCAAGAAGAACACACCCTCCACGACTTAAAAGCCGAAGTGCTAGAAATAGGCGCAGATATTGGCTTTGCGTTTGATGGCGATGCCGACCGCGTGGGCGTGATTGATGAGCGTGGACGATTGGTGACGGCAGACCGTTTGCTGGCGTTGCTTTCGCTAGATTTGCTAAAGCGACATAAGGGTGCGGGCGTGGTGGGCGAAGTTTTGTGTAGCCAAGTGCTGTTTGATGCCGTAGAGCAAGCAGGGGGCATCCCGTATATTGCGCCAAGTGGACACAGCATTGTAAAAGACATGATGCGCGACAAAGGCGCACTCATTGGCGGTGAAATGAGCGGACACATCTTTTTAGCGGAGAACTATCACGGGAGCGATGATGCGTTTTTGGTGATGGGGCGCGTGCTAGAAATGATCATCAACACCGGTAAAACCATCGGTGAACTAGATGACAGCTTGCCACGCCTGTATAGCACCCCCGAATATCGCCCCCATTGCCCCGATAGTGACAAACTGGCGGTACTCATGGGCATGGCAGACGCTTTAGAGGGGCAAGGACATATTAGCACCATTGACGGTGTTCGCGTGCAATTTGCACACGGGTGGGGCATCATCCGAGCCAGCAATACCGAGCCTGTGCTATCGTTGCGCTTTGAGGGCAACACCGAAGCCGATGCCCAAGACATCATGGCGCGTTTTGTGCAAGCCTTGTCACAATTCCCACAAGTAGAAGCCATCGGCTAAAGCGCACGCCATCAGACACTGGCGCGGAGGTTTTCCATTTTTGTGCCTTGACGGTAGGCGTTCCTGTGGTCTATAATTCGCTCTTATTGAGGGCCTATAGCTCAGCTGGGAGAGCGCTTCAATGGCATTGAAGAGGTCATGGGTTCGAGTCCCCTTAGGTCCATAGATAAAGCAAAAAGCCACCTTTAGAAATAAAGGTGGCTTTTTTGTTATCTCTTCAGGGGTTTAAGGGCAAGTCTTACAGACGTAAGGCTTAAACCCTTTATTGCCCTCTAAAGCAATCACATCGTCTAGCGAATGTCGTTTTTTGCGTGTGCATATTCTTCTGGTGATAAGTGGGGGGCAATGAGCGCATCTAGCTCTATTAAACCACTGACAATATCACTTCTGTTTTTAACATGACTGCGCTCAATAAACCCGTACTTTTGGGCGGCTTGAATGTAATCACCACGCTTCGCCCAATAAATCCCCCATAAAACATCTAATGACACCACCATGCTGATGGCGTTAGCACTAGCAAGCAGGTGCAACGCTTCTTCTAATAGGGGTTCGGCATCATCTAGCGCGTTAGCGTTAAGCCGAAGATAGACAACCTGCATTAAAGTTTCGGCGATATGGGTATTGCTCTCTATTTGGCGTGCCAAACCATGCGCTTCTTCAAACTTCGATAGGGCATCTATTAAGGCGTTTTGGCGTTGGAAACCTTTACCCTGCAAAATAAACAAGCGAATCATCCCAATGTGGTCGTTGTTCTTTTGCATGAGGGTATAGGCTTCATGCAATACTTTTTGGCTTTCTTGCAGGTCACCCCTGGCAAAAAGTACGCTCCCCTTGTCATAAAGAACACTTGAAAGCAATCGCTCATCCCCAATATAGCCGCAAATGCGAATGGCTTCGTCAAAGGTGGCTAGTGTATTTGTTTTATTGGCGTAGCCTTCGGCAGTCGCCAATCGCCAAGAACACAGCGCAATCCCCCGCATATTACCCAAGTCATACGCAATTGACATGCCCTCTTTGGCTTCTTGGATGGCTTTTTGATGCTCACCTAAGTTACACAGTGCCATTGAAAGCCCATGTTTGGCAAATGCCACTTCATGCCTATCGCCAATTAGTCTAGCAACCTCTAGGGCGCGTTCAAAGTAGCTTTGGGCTTCAAGATATTTTGATTGGTGAGTGGTGGCAATCCCCAGAGAGTTCAAAATATAACCCTCGCCTTGTTTGTCGTTAATTTGTTGGCGAAGCTCTAGCCCTTCTTCATAGTAGGCTTGAGCAAGTGCAAATCTGCCGTTATCACTAGCACAAATACCTAAGTTATTGAGGGCAGTGGCTTTGCCGCCAATGTCTTGGTGTTGTTCTGCCAGTTCTAGGGCGCGTTCTGCAAAGGAGATAGCCTCATCATAGCGCCCTTTGCGCCAGCCCACAGTGCTTAAGCCATTGAGACAAGCAATTTTGTCATTGGGCTGTATGGTGGGAATGTCTAGGGCTTTGGCATACATCTCTTGGGCTTTTTTATAGTTTCCTAAGCCCTCATAGGCATCGCCACACAGTTTAATCAAGCTAGGCGGGGGGGATTGCACCATATTGGCAAAACGTAACACATCCTGATAGGCACAAATGCGTTGGGCATGTTGGGCGGCGGCGGGGGCGAAAATGGCTAATTTTGCGGTGTTTTGTGCCTGTGCATAATGTTCTGTGATGGTAATAGCAATCGACATAGGTTCAGGGGTGATGCGCTCTAGGGTTTGCGCGATTTGCCCGTGATATTGGCGTTTTTCTTCGTCCGTCGTGGTAATGAAAATGGCTTGGCGTAGCTTATCATGAACGAACAGCCATCTGCCCTCTTCTACATTTAAGATAGCCACATCAGAACATTGCCCCAGCCATTCTTCCATTTGGGCATCGGTCATTTTGGATAGGGCTTGGATGAGAGGCACATTGATACCACGCCCCACCAAGGACGCTACCTTGAGCCAATTGCGTGCTTCTGGTGACACACGCTCAAAACGGCGCATCAAGAGTGCCTGAATCCCGCCTGCAAAAACCGATTGAGGTAGTGTGGTTAGCCCAATGTCGTTAAGCGTTTTGGCATCTTCGGCAAGGCTACGCACCACTTCAATGAGGAAGTAGACATTGCCTTCGGTTTCGCGTTGTAGCAGGCGCACTACATCAGAGCGTGTGCCTGCCTCACCAATCATGGATTCAGCTAGCTCGGCAATTTGGGC
>Ga0163144_10028798_pt1 | contig 10695 bp, 13 predicted proteins | sample OliLak19BULKMAT1_FD_123175 | JGI IMG/M metagenome (GOLD analysis project Ga0163144, IMG submission 123175) | Freshwater microbial mat bacterial communities from Lake Vanda, McMurdo Dry Valleys, Antarctica - Oligotrophic Lake LV.19.BULKMAT1 | ecosystem: Environmental > Aquatic > Freshwater >...
ATTCCTCTAATCTTCTCTACTATTTTACTATATTCAGCTACATTAAATAGTAGAAAAGAATTGCCCTCTTGATCAGAGTGCCAAGGCGGGCAATCTACAAGTTTAATTTTGTCTTTATATAAACTTAAAGTATTAGATTGGGTAATATAAATATTATTAGGGTTTAGTAGGGGGTTTAGCTTTAAGACCTCCTTATATAGAGTATCCCGAGTCTTTGCTGCAAAACCAGGGTCTCCGCTTGAGCTATCAAAGATGAACTCGTAAATCCTATTTATGCTGACTACAAAGGTATCTAGGACCCAAGCTATATACTGAGTTTCAGTAAGCAAAGGCATAATAGAAGAGATCTCGTCTTGAATCTCTTTCTTAGACTCGGACTGTAAGATCTTTACTCTAAGAGAGATGTCTTTTAAGAAAACCGAATTTATTTTCATTAGGCTATCGCCTTAAAAAGGGGTTTGAACCTGCTGTGGATGCACTATTATCAAGACTTGAACTAGATTGAGGGTTACTAGTGCCTCTATTGCCCCCGAATCCAGATTGTGGTGGGGCTACATCGTCTTTTTCTAGACCGAGGTACCTACCAATTCCTAGCTTATAGCAAGCCTTCTTAAAGGCCCCAGAATCGGCTATCTTGTAAGGATCTCCTGCTTGGCTGCCATAGTTAGTCTCACAGCCTCCAAAGGCGTCTCGTTTGATTTTAACGCCGCTAGGTAGGCTCACGGTAAGTCTTCCTAATACAATTACATGCTCTTGCTTAATTTCAATCTTACCTACCTTCTTGCCGTCCTTCCAGTCGTCCTTAACTTTGGTTACTGCAATGGTATTACTATTCATAACTTCCCAATCCCAGTTAGGACCTAAGACTGCATCAAGTCTTTCATGTAGGTCATCAGTGGCAATGTATGAAAACCATTGCACTTGTCCATTTTTCTTAGGACCCTCTCTTTGTTTAACCTGTTCTGGAGGAAATTCTTCCTTTAGTTGACCTAATATTTCTAAATCTTCTGGCAAAACTGTCATATGAAAATACCTCTATTTAATAATAGCAAATTTAAAAATTGGACGCAACACCTTGCCTTTATTAAACTTTGAGTAAATTTTTTATTTTATCCACGAACTCTTGCTTTTCTCTTTTATTAGTAAAATGGTGATCTCCGGCTAGAGAGATGAGATTATCTAATCCATCCTTTTTATCTATGGCAATATCTAATAAATCTTTTAGAGCCTCTAGGTCAGGCTTAGAAAAGCTCTTAGCGTTTAGTGCGTAGTCTTCAAAGGCTTCAGTAGAAAGGGGAAACAGTTCTTTTACTATTTGTAGTAGAGCTTTTGCGTACTCTCTAATTTCATACTGAGCACCTTCTGATATTCTCAGGTTAATAAAGTGGTAGAGGTTCCTCAAATTTACTGTCACTACCATTTCTGAGTACAAAGAGACAGGTAAATTCTGGCGAGCAAGCTCTCGGCGCATACCTGTGGATATGTAGTAATCATAGTTATCGGCACACTGCTCTTGCTCTTCTTCTAGAGCATCAGGCCAATTAGTAAGGACAATGGGGTTGTCTTCTTTACCTAAAATATTTTCGTGGTACCCTCCCTCTCCCCAGAATTTAAAAGGTAGTACCTCGTCTGTACCTCCTTGTTTGTTTGTAGGATTTTGCTTAGTAACTTTATCAGGAGAAGGCACATAAAATTCGTTTGAAGATTCTGAGTATCTCAGAGAAATTTCATTAAAACTTTGTGTCCTGGATCTATGCCACTGACGGAGAACGAATATAGGAGCTTTAATATAGAAGTGAACGGTTGCCTGCTCGAAGGGAGTTGAATGGTGGTGCCTCATTAAGAATCTAATCAAATCTCTATCGGAAGAGGTTGGCTTGCTTTTATTAGCACTGTACGAGATTCTTGCCGCGCTGCATATACTAGCATCAGAACCCATGTGATCGATCAACTTCACAATACCTTTATCTAATATTTTAATCTCTGACATGTGTTATTCCTGGTTATCTACTAATTTATGTATTTGGCCTGGCTTAACGGAGAGGACACTAGCTACGAACTTTTTTCTATCTGTAATAGGTAACTCCTCTCTAGAAGGAAGTCTTGAGCCAATTATAATTTCTTTTAGTCTAGACAAAGGCTTCGGGTATTTTATAAAGGTACCTTCAGTACCTTTAACTTCCGTTAGTAACACATAATCCCTATCTAAATCCCATTGAGCAATGATGCCAGAGTTTTGCGGCTCGTTTATTAAAGCTAAGGTGGCCCTTCTAGGAAACTGTCCTATTTTTTCAAAAAATTGAGCACCTATTAAACAACTGAAGTCTGTAACAGAAGGTATAATAGAGTCATTGGCATATATACTTACTGAGCCTCGTAGTTCGCTTTCATAGGTTGTGGGCTCCTTCAACAGGAACTGACAGGGTTTGGTTTCGGCGCTGACTGAAACGCTGAACAATATTAAAATAAGACCTAGAATTTTATTTACCATCGACCACCTTACGAACAAATAAACTAACCTTGAGTATACAAAACTGCGCGAAATAAAGCTAGAGAGTGGGGTTGAATCTAGATAAGATTATTAAGCAAGTGCCGCATGTTTTTTTATAATAGTGCCTAGATCTTCTGCGGCTTTTTTGATAAGACTTTCATCTTTACTTTCTATAAAGACCTCTACAATCCCTTCGATAACATTGTCTTTGATCACTATATCAACAAGAGTTGGACTTTGAAAAATACTAAAAGTGCCGATATCTTTGATCGGGAGATATCCTGTTAATTTGAGTTCTGCTTTTAATGTAGCCCTATCTAATACTTCTTCTAAGATAAACACTGAGGCATTCTTATAAACCCTCTTTAAATCAAATTGATATATACTATCAATCTGTTCTCCTGGGGAAATTTTTATAGTTCCATCAGGACTGCTACAGCAATTGATTAATGTAATAATGGCCTGCAAACTATTAGACCAGCAAACAGGACTGTTAAAATAAAACATCCCCATACCATCTGTGTAAAAGATGTAAGACTCTTTGTCCTTCTCTTTCTCTTCTTTTACTGAAGTAAATCCTTCATAAACTTCTTTATGTTTAATCTTAAACTTCTTACATAAGTCTGATATGCGTTTACTGCAGACAGGGCTGTATAAAACTTTCAAATTGGGAACTTTTTTAACTTTACTTAAGTATTTTATATATAGAAGGGCTAGACTACTCGCGCTAATTTCTGTCTTTTGTTTTAAATCGTAGACCCCGATAGAAGATCCATCCCCGCTAATAGCAATATAAGTATCAAGCGCATTAACCTCTCTAAAGGTTGTATACCATTTTAGTGCTGAGCCTGTGGGTTTTGAAATGTAATTATTAATTCTAGGTGGTTCAGAAATTAAGTTGTACATTTTTAAATTTAAGTTAGGAAGCTTCTTTAATAAGTCTCCCAATACTTGGAAGCATCCAAACATACAATCTAAATGTAGTGTAGTAGGGTGTGCTACAATATCCAGGTGTTTAAAGTCATAGAGGTACTTCAAGTAAAGACTTAAATCTAGACTTTCAACTGAGCTATTTATCAGCTGATTGTATACCTCTGTTTTAATTGGGTGTGGGTATTTTAATAGTTGCTTGATTTCTTTAGGGTCTAGGGGTGCTGAAGTAGCACCGAACATCTGTAGACTTAAAAAGTTCTCGGTCCCAGCCCCTTTGCATAGGTAAAGAGTGAAGGTCTTCTTCTTAGTTTGACTTGCTAACCAGCATAGTTGATCGGCTGTACAAGGATCGGGTGTCGTTTTGATCAGTGCCCCTAGTCTTTCTAGACAGGGGATTACAGTCTCCTCTAAGAATTTAGAGGCCCAGTAAGAGCCATCGCTTCCAATGTGTACATATTCGTAGGCATGGGATAGCAAAAACGGGGCCAGGGAGCTACTAAAGGCATCTAGGCTGCTGTGCGTAATAGAGTATCCGACTCTGCCATACAATAAGTTACCTTCAACTTTTATAGGAAAGTCAGATTTACTATTTAGTTTTAGAAAGTTTGGCATCTTTATAAAGGGCTGCTAAAAGAGTATTAAATTCTTCCTGCGACATTCTAGCTCTATAGCTACCTAAGTCGAAAGCCAATTCGTTTCTACCTAAGAGAATACCTATGGAACCAGCTAGAGGTAGAGATCTAGCAATAGTCACAAATTTTCCAGTCTTGTGTTCTAGGCTAATAAATAGAGCCGAAGTTAGAATATCAGCTACAGTATCCTTTACCAGAATCATCAAAGTAGAGCTATCTTCAACATACATTGCTAATCCTCTTGGATTTACCGTTTTGTTGCGGGCGAGAGTCAAAAGGTCTTGCTCTAGTAGACACTGGAACTCCTCTTTAATTAATTTAGGAGCGGTCTTGTAGAAGAAAGCATCAACAGGTATTTCTTTTTGGTCGATAACTACAGAGTTAGTACTAGTACTAGCTTCACTAGTCTTACAAGCCTTGTAGCTAGGTTTGATATTGCCAACGCTGCATCCCCCTAAAATTAGAAGGGACAGTAATAGGATACTACTTAGATTTCTTTTTAGCATTTTTTAAAAAATCCTTTACTGACGGTAATTTCTCTAAAGAGGTAATTCTTTTACTTAAAGCAAGAGCTTCTACAATTAACAGTACAACCGTTACAAGTAAGATTCCCTTAACTATGAAAGTGCATTGTAGTGCAGCAATCACGAAATTAACTAGTTCTAAAATAGTATCCATAAAGTCTCCATTAAAATATTAGTTTATCAAAAACCGTAAATAAAAGCAATGTCAGTAGTTTTTAATAAGAAGCTCTTTGATCTTTCCTCTACTTCCGCTCTTGGCAGAAATAGATCTACTGTTCAAAATAGTCTCTATAGTGAATTCTTTAAATAAATACCGAGTAAGCATAGTGTCTGAGTTAGACATTAGAACTTTTGCACCATGGCTATTTAAGTCCCTCATTAAATCTCTTAACCTTTCGTGGTCAGCTATACCAAACCCTTCCGGCGTGTACTCAGCAAAGTAAGAGGTATCAGAAAGGGGGATATAGGGCGGGTCAAGATAGACAAAAGTATTAGAATCTATTTTACCATACAGCATTTCAAGTCTTAGGAACTCTTCAAAGTCGTCGTGTACTAGCTTTACACCGCTATTTAGTACTTCACTAACTTTCTGTAAATTTACTTTATCAATGATTGCTGGCTTTTCATGTCTACCTGAGGGACTATTAAATTTTCCTGCCTTGTTATATCTAATGAGCCCGTTAAAACAAGTTTTATTTAAATAGATAAAATCTGCTGCTCTTTGCAGTCTAAAATCAGGATCCGATTTTATTTTTTCATTTACAGACTCTACAGAAGTAAATTTAGATCTTACAGAGGTGAATAAAGCTTCGGAGTGTCTTTCCTGATAACTGGATAATAGATTTAGAAGCTCCTCGCCTCTGGTCTTAGCTGTACTCCATACATTGAATAAGTCAAAATTAAATTCACAAAAAGATGTTCTAGATGCTAGGTCTTTATCGAGACCTAGCAGGTGCAAGCCGAAAGTCCCGCCGCCTAAGAAGCATTCGTAGTACTTAAACTTTTTTTCTACAAAGCCTTCAGGGAGATTCTGCATAAGGACATCTAACATCCTAGCTTTTCCTCCCGCGATCTTAATAATGGCTTTTAAATTCCTATTTAATTTTTTCATTGAGAATATTATTATAAAGATTGATACACTTTTTTAAAGTAGCAGAAGCAAAACTTAAAGGCAAGCTTCTACCCACTATAAAGGCATCGAGAAGGTCATCTCCTCCTTCCAAACCTCGCAGGTCGCAGTGGGTTAATTGCGCCTTATTGAAAGAGTTACCTTGAAGAGCTGAATTAGTGAAAACACACTTCTCTAACTTACTATCATCAAATCTACAGTTTTTAAATATACACTCACTAAAGGTGCATTTATTTAACAGAGCTTTTTTAAAATCACAGTTGTCAAAAATACAGTATTTAATTTCACAGTCCCTGAAGGAAGTTAAATAAAAATCTGCGGCAGTAATTACTCTTTCTTCTAAAGTTAAACTTTCAATTAGTAATAAGATATCGGCAGCTAGGGAAAGTTTGTACCTGTTCCACTTTAAGGTGTCGCTAGATAACAAGACTAGCTTATCTTGGGTAACTTTAATATAAGGGTTATCTGCCATTTATTAAAAAATATCATATTGTTACCCTATTCTGCAAGTTAGAATAGACTATGGGATAATACATACTATGTAAGTTATTGATATGTCAATAGAAGATAAACTAAAAAAGCTGCATGGCCCGAAATATACGGAGCTTACTTGGAACTGTAAAACAGCAAAATGCTGTGCTCTGTGCAAGACTCAAAACTCTGAAGCAAACAAGGCGCATTGGGCGAAGGGCCTTTGCAGATCGTGCTATAGAAGACTTTCGGCTACCCACAGGCTCTACAATGACAAATGGAACGAGACTCAGGTAGACGGGCAAGAAATTTCAGAAAAGCCTACTGAAGGAAACAAAAAGAATTATAAGTATATAGATCCGGTTGACATAACCTTTGATCAAAAAGATGTAGAAACTTTACTACCTAGATATGATTACAGTTGTGCATATTGCCAGACTGAGCTACAAGATTTTGACCACAAAAAATTAAATGCTTTTCAAGTAGAATATAGAGAAGTGGGAGATAAGTTTCAACTAGTCCCTGCTTGTAGGGCCTGTAACTGTAGTAAGAAGAACTTGGCGGACCCAGACAAACTTAAGAGGTGGGCTTATGATAAGGGCCTTAAATATCCTTTTAACTTGAAAGACCCTCCTAAAACCTAAGGGGTTGTTCTTTCCATAATAAATATAACTGACATATTGTTTCGTCGAGCTGGGACCTCAAAGTGAGCTGCGATAACCCAACCTTCAATATCAGGACACTCTGCTTGAATTGCGGCTGTTACATCGTCCTCAAAATTTGCAGATGATGTGAGGATCGCTATTCTAATTGTTTTTCTTGTTACTGTTGCCATTATTTAACCTTTTCTAAATCTCTCAGTGCTGCCAATCTTAAGCTATAGAGTCTTCTAATAGCACTAGTTTCGGGCAGTTCAAATATTCTAGCCTTTAGCTCGTCCATTGTCAAATGGGAGTCTGCTATCTCCGTGAAGGGCTTCAGCAGGACTTTGTAAGCGTGTGCTGCCTCTATCTTAAACATTGGGAACTTGGGGGCTAGATTGGCCTTTAATACCTCTGGCAAATCGGGATAGGGGTTAAATTCGCGGGCAATGTCAAAATCTATGCCCCTGACTCTAGCCAAGTTAAACTGCATTATGGAAAAAGAGGACATTCTGAATTTACCAGGGTACTGAACTTTACCTATAATTATGTAAGTCCCGTCTGGAAAATCGCCATTATGGATTATCCCACCAGTGGCACTATCGAAGTACCCAAAGGGAGCTATCCAGTTTTTTACATCGACATGATACCTTTTAACAAAGGCTTCGCTGATATACTCAGAGTAATCTGGTCTTAAGAAGGTACCATCTACAGTATGTGACATAATATTATTAAATAATCTCCTTATTATACTATATATCGGTAAGTCAAAGCAAATTACTTTGGCTCAAATAATAATAATAATACTAGTAAAAAATAAAAAAGAGGTATATACCAAATATGATTACATATACAACAAATCAAAGACGCTCTGTTAGATACACAGCGGGCAATCAGTGGGTTGAGGAGGTATTGGCAGCATCAGGCGTCGATACTACAGCTACTGCGGGCTTTGCAGTTATCTCAGGAGCAACAGCTCAGAATGTATTCCAAGCTATAGACAATGTTCTTAGCGGAATTAACTATTTAACAACAAGCGGTATTTTAATTATCGACGATGTTGCAAATATTTCTGGAACAACAGGGGAACAACTAGACCTTCTAGATGTCTTAACTTTTGCCAGTGGTACAGACAATGTAGTTCGATTCTCATTCGCAATGCCAGCACAACCAACACAGCCAGTCTTCCTTAGACTCGCCTGCACTGGTCGTGGCGCTGCGGCAAGTGGAAATGTTAAATTCGATGTTGCTTACAATATCTTCGCTGCCAACGCTGATCTTACATTAAGTGGTGGTTTTACAAATTCAGGAACAGCAACTCAGTCCTTCACTGCGGCTGATTTTGAAAGGTATAAGCAGGTAAACTTGACTCTTCCAGCTGCAGCCTTTTCATCTGCAGGTACAGCACCATTTATTGTTAATTGCAGATTGACAAGAGATACTTCGGTAGGTGGAAATTACGGACATAACCTTTCATTAGTTCAGGTTTATGCTGACAATGTGCCAGGTGGTATCGTAGGAAACCAAGCAGGATATGTAGGTGGTAATTTAGCGGTAACTGGAGATTTAACTGTTCAAAATAGATTGATTCTTCTAGATACACAAGTTCCAGCTTCCGGTAATGCAACAGGAACAAGCGGCACTCTATTGATTGCTGATGACTTCCTTTATGCTGCAACCAGCGCAAATACTTGGAAGAGAAATCCTCTTTCTAGTTTCTAATTTAATTAGAGAAATATGTTAGGTATAAAAGGCGCTAGAAATAGCGCCTTTTATTTTATGAGCTTGGTATAGTATCTTTGCCCAGCATCCCAGATTTTAAATAAACCAAGTTTTCCGGCATCGGAATCTTTATGAACTTTTAGACGATGATGCACAGTCTTCAAATCTGTCCAGCCAAAACTTAAAGTTTCATTGTAATATTCAAACCCGAGTTGTTCGTAAGTCTTACCCGTAGAGTACCTGAGGTCTGCTGCTGTCTTTAAAATAGATCCTGGAGGTAGTTCTTTTTCTAAATATTTAAGAAGCTTAGAAGCTCCCCCTACTACTACCGTATATAACTTAGAGCACATCCTACTAATTTCGTAGGTATCCTTACCCTCAACCTTGTTAATAGATTTTTTATAACTAATGCACATTACAGGTTCGTTATTATAAAAGAGAAAGATGCCTTTCAATCTATGGCCTGGTCCTTGAAGATGGTTCTCTAAAATAAATTTATAGGTTTGTTTTGTATCTATTACCCTAATATCGCATTTTCTAGCATGTATTTTTGTATAGGTCTCTGGTTTAGTAATTTTAAAGATCATTGATCTGACAATTTCTAATTTATCTTTTACCTCGTTCTCTCTAACTTGTATAAGTCTTTTGCCTTCAGCTTCGTACAACTTTCTTTTAGTACTGTGGTAATCTTTGGTAGTTCCTGGTAAAGAAGATAGAACTTTAACAGCCTCTGAGTGCCAATAGAGACCGTCGATATCTAAAAATATGCCATCTGCTAGCTTAAAGTCCGGTCTATTTCTTCCTGCTTCTAAGACCTCCTTGTTAAAAAATTCTAATTCTAGGGATAGAGATGCGTTAACTTCTACTTTATTTGGAAATTGTGGTGAAGGGGATATATTAAAGTTTATCCAATCTAAGAAAGCTCCTTGCCCATATTTTTTGAAAATTTTACAGGCCCAAGCGGAGGACTTGCCCGCGTCCATGGATATCTGGGTTAAAGTTTTACCTTCGATAGCAGTATAATAACCCATCTCAGTTTTAATTTTAATTATTTTATCTACAACTTCTTTAGATTTGCTTGGGTTATCTACTCCATACCTTTCTAGACAGGTTTCTTTAACTTGGGCTTGTATATCCTTATTTTGTAATGGACTTTCTACTCCGTAGTTTTTTTTATAAGTTTCAACCCTTTTACTTAAAACCTCTCTACTTTGAGTAGGATACTCAACGCCTAGGTTTTTTATATTTGTTACTTTTATTTTTTTCTGGACTTCACTATTACCAAAGCAATTTTCTGATCCATATTTTTCCAAACAGGTTTCTTTTACTCTATTCTTGAGTAATTCAGAGTGCATTGGGTTAGTCACACCATACCTTACTTTTAAAGTTGCCTGCCTTTTCAACACAATAGTGTCCGTCCTATCTTTTTGTCTGGTTACAGTCAAATCTTTTAGTTCAAGTGGTCCATTTTTTTCGTATTGGCACCATATCGTAGGTCTATCTTCTGGAGCTTCATTAAGAAATAATAAGTTAAAAGTTTCGTTTGCTTGAAAATATTTGATAAACTCGGGCCTTGAGAAGTTTACTTCCTTACATTTAATAATACCTTTGTAAATATTAATCAATCTGTCAGTTAGAGGAATCATTATCTACCTCTAAAACTAAAACTGAAACTCATCCAGCTCGGATATTACTTCTCGTAGGGCGTTATTGTTAATATTTAACACAATATCCGATGTCTTAATAGACTCTTTAGATTTTGTAGCAAAGTTATTTTTCCTATACTCTAAAACTTCTTGCTGTGATTTTTGTTTTATAATGTTGGGCGTATCTATACAATTATGAAAGATATTTTTTTCTACATTGGCCCAACCCTGTATTTCCATACCTGTTAAAGTAGATTTTAAGAACAAAGAATTCTGTAGGGAAGATTTTTCAAAGCTGGCATCCGTTAGGTCGGACTCTAATACCCAAAAATGTCCCTTAGAGTCTTGAAATTCTGCCTTAGTTAGATTACAGGCGTAAAGCTGTAAGAAATCAAAAGTACTGGACTGAAACTGACAGCCAGAAAAGTCACACTCTACTGCTAAACTCCCTTTCCAGGTGGTCTTAACTAAATTACAATTTCTAAAACTACAGTTAACAAATACAG
>Ga0163144_10028800_pt1 | contig 10695 bp, 7 predicted proteins | sample OliLak19BULKMAT1_FD_123175 | JGI IMG/M metagenome (GOLD analysis project Ga0163144, IMG submission 123175) | Freshwater microbial mat bacterial communities from Lake Vanda, McMurdo Dry Valleys, Antarctica - Oligotrophic Lake LV.19.BULKMAT1 | ecosystem: Environmental > Aquatic > Freshwater > Lake...
ATCGTTCACTCCGAGCGCGCGAAGGTCGGTTTCCAGAAGCCGTGTTTTGTACCGTTGCGATGTGTCAATTCCGCGTTCCGTCCACCCGCCGATTTTCGTCAGTCCGGCTTCCATCGGAAGATAAAATCCGTGAAACCGCTCCAGCGTTCGGCGGTACGCGTCGAGCGTGATGGTTTCACTTGTCAGATCAAGCGCCGCTTCAATGGCATCGTGCTCGGCCCGGGTTTCGGCTCGCAGCCGGGCGAGGATGGAACTCGGCGCGGGGCTGGATTCGACATTCATAACGAGGCCTTCGGTTGGTTCACTTCGACAGACATGATCGACCCCACACTTTCGACACCACACTCATCCCCGCCCGATCCGTACCCACCGGGGAGCATGTGACGCGAGTGTCATCGTCGGTCGTTGCTACTCCTCATAAATCGACCCGTGCTCCACGCCCGCCAATCGCAGCAGGACCGAGAGGATCCCACGATGATGGGCGGTGTGGACGAAGACCCATTTGTTCAGGCAGTCGCCTTTGTTCATCGTGAAAAGCACCTGTTCGCCCATGCTCATCGTCCAAGGCTCGTCCATCTGCGCATCGCTCGCGACCTCCAGCGCCGCAAGCGACATGGCAAGGTTCTCGTCGAACGATCTGAGTAGGGCGGTAAGGTCCGTTTCGCGAGCAAGGGTCGCCGCGGCCAGCTCGGCATCCACCTCGGCCAGATCCATCCCCGGCGCGTTCAAGATGCCCGGCACCCATTCCAAAACACTGACCAAATGGCTCGCGTTCCACCCGATCGTGTGCAGCCCATGCCCGGGGGAAAAGCCCAGCTTGTCCGCGGGGATGCGCGCGATCAACCGCCGGGTCATCTCGGCTTCACTCTTCAATTCCACCTTCATGTGTTGCGCGATGTGCATGGTGTGCATCATAACTGCCGCGCCACAAAAAAACCGCCCGCGAGGGCAAGTCCACTCGCGGGCGCTTCTACGCCGGCCTTGGCGTGGTCAGGGGGTGACTTGCATTGTCACGCGGAGATCGGACCGGCCAATGGGCGTAAAAGCCCTATCTGGCTTTGAGCGTCGGCGGGAGGCCCGGCGTGATCCAGATGTTTCGGAATCGAACACCCGACCAGTGCGACTGAAGCACGAGCGGGCCGTCGGCGGACGTTTCATCGGCGCCCAGAGCCGTCGGACCGGCGACGGGGATGAAGTCTTGCACCAGCACGCCGTTGAGCGTCACGGAAATACGTGCCGGGGCGAGCTTGGTCTGTCCGTCGGCAGACCATTTGGCGGCGCGGAACGCGATGTCCATTGACTGCCACGTCTCGGCGGGCAGGGCGGGGTTGCTCGAAGGGTTCGACACGTCGTAGATCGCGCCGACGTCGTTCTGGCCTTGTAAGACGTTGTTCCACGAATCGAGAATTTGCACTTCGTAGCGTCCCTGAAGGTAGATCCCACTGTTACCGCGCAATTGTTCGGTTTTGCTTGCGAGGTCGAAGGGGGTGCGGAATTCGATGTGGGCCTGGAAGTCACCGAAGGTCTGGTTACTTCGGATGCTACCGACCTCGGGCGCGACGTTTGGTGCGACGATCGCGCCGTCGTTGATTGCCCAGTTGGCCGGTGAGCCGTCGCTAAGACGCCGCCAGTTGGAGAGGTCCGACGGGTCGTTATAAAGCACCGTGGCGCCCGGTGGCGCCGGCGTGTAGCCTAGGGGGCGGATCTCAATGTTGCGGTAGGTGACGGCAGCGCCTTCGGCTTGGAAAAGGATTTTCCCAAACGTGATCGGGATGTACTGGCCGGGGTTGTCGGGGTCGGGGCGACGCAGGTTGAAGAGCTTGTTGACGACGACACCATTGACGATGAAGACCGCATCGTCACCACTGACGATCAGCTCGCAGCGGTTCCAGCCGACCGTCGTGTCAGCTTGACCCACACGCACGAGCTGGCGGTAGTTGGCGGGAGCGGTGGTGAAGGGTATGCCGCCTTCGGTGTAGCGCTGTGGGTTGCTGCTGGTCGACGCGACGTTCGTGTCGGCGATCACGCCACCGATCAGCCACGCGTCACCGGTGTCTTGTTCCTGCACCTGAAACTCCGGCGCGGCCGGCCAGACCTTGTTGCCCGTGAAGTTGAAGAGCACCCCGCTGTCGCGTTTAATGAATTGGCGTGGGTTGAATTTCTTCGAGTCCCACTTGTACTCCCAGCGCAAGCGGTAGTTCGAATAGCTGTCGGTGGTCGCGACGTACCCGAACTCGACCGGCGCGGTGGTCGCGGGGATGTCCAGGATTTTCAATAGTCCGTCGCCGGCCTTGAACATACCCCTCGTGTCATTGTTGACGCCTTGCGAATCGGTGTAGGTGTAAAGGCCCTGAAGGTCGGTGCCGTTGAACAAACGGGTCCAGCCGGCGCGGTCGTCGGAGGTGTCGTCGATCGTGACGTTGTCGAACGTAACGGTGACGGGACCGGTGTTGCGCGACGCGCCGGTCAGCCCGACGTAAACTTCCGTGCCCATGGGGATATTGACCCGGCCCGTGAAATTCCATTGGGTACCGTTGACGGAGCGGAACGCCGTGAACACGTCCCCGACCCGTACCAGCTTGAGCCATCGAGGAGTTACAATGTTCGTTCCCGATATCGTCGACGATCCCGCGCCGAACGCGGTGCGTGAGGTGAAGATGGCGGTGTTATTTCGGTTGAATTCGATCGCCGCAGACGGACTGTTGTCGGACAGGGACTGACGGAACATGACCCCGCCCGCCGAGCCGGTGGAAGTGCCGGTGAGAGAGGCGACGCGCACGACGATCTGACCGTCTCCGGACAGTTTTTGCCAGCCATAGCCGAAGGAGTCGGTGGTGCCTCCGATGGACCCGCCGGTGACGGCCAGCGTGCTGACGCCGGTGCTCGAGTTGACCTGATACGAAAAGCCGGTGACGTTCCCGACGGCCTGCGGAGCCCACGCGCGGACTGGCGCGGCGTATTGCGACGAGCCGGTTTCGTTGGTCGCGCGAATGCGGTACGCGTCAAGCGGCGCGGGGTTGGTGTCGACCCAACTCGTCGCGCCGGCGGGGAGAATGTCGACGGTCGACCACGGCCCGTCGGGCGTGGTTTGTTCTTGAAGCTGGAATGAAGTCTGGTCGGTCGAGCCGGGAACCCAGGTCACCCGGACGTTGCCGTTGTCCGGACGCGCGAGCAGGTTTTCCGGCGTCAAAGGAATGGTCGATTCGACCTGCACGAACCTGATCGCGTCGGCGACGACGCTGCCGGTCGTACCGGTGTTGCTGATCGTGACGCCCTGCCCGCCGCCGGGCGAAAAATTGTACGTGCCTAGGAGGTTCCACTTCCCCGCATTGACGCGTTCGTTGACGAGCACGGTGTCGTTGCCCGCGTCGGAGTTGACGATGAACGGGACGGCAGTCGACCGGTCCGAGATCGAGCGCCACCAGCCGTAGACTTGATACTTCCCGCCGGCGGGAAACGAGGGCGTATAGATGACGCGCTGCTGGCCCTTTTTGGTCGGGGAATCGACCAGTTGATTACCGTTGTAAGCCGCCGGTAAGTTCGTCCCCTCGGTCCAGATGCCCACGCGCGTAATCGCCGGCGAAGCGCTGCTGCTGTCCAAAACCGACACCCACGCCGAAAAAAGCTTGCGGTCTTCGAGGGCCTCCAGCCCGCTCCGGATTACGTCGCTCCTTCGATTCTTCATGTGAGTTTCCTGCCGCGGCAGGCCTTCAGTGACGTTACAACCGCTACAATCATCATCGTCAGAACCATCGTGCCGACGACGAACCACTGCGCCGTCTTTTACAGGATGATCCTGCGAATTTCATCTGAAAAATTGGGAAAATTGAATCTTTTACACGATCCACACACCGACGCCGGTTAAACCCGCGCGGCGCCCCGATGATCAGACCTGTCCGGATCTACGCGGCTTGGCGCGTCAGCTTCGGATCCCCACGTAGGATCGACATCAGATCGCCCGCCTCGACCGGGCGCGCGAACAGATACCCCTGCGCCTCGGCGCACCCCAGCGCCTGGAGCAACGCGACCTGGTGCAGCGATTCCACCCCCTCGGCGATTAAACGCATGTCCAGATCGCGCGCCAGCGTAACGCCGGAGTGAATCACCGCAGCCGTCCGGCGCGAGCAGATTTGTTCGTCTAGAAACGACCGGTCGAGCTTCAGCCCGTCGAGCGGGAATTTTCTGATCGATGCCAGCGACGACAAACCCGTGCCGAAATCGTCCAGATAAACCCGCACCTTTCGTGCCCGAATCTGGTCGATCGCCCGCGCGGTCGCGACCGGTTCCTGGGTCAGGGCGCTTTCGGTCAGTTCGATGATGACACGCGTCGGGTCGACGCCCGTGCGATTCAGAATCGCGTCGAACGACGCCCAGAAATGGGGGTCGAGCATTTGCCGTCGGGAAAGGTTAATGCTGGCGTATTCCAGTTCGGGCAGGCTGTTCAGTTGCAGGCAGGCCTGCTCGAACACCCACGCGCCGATGGGCACGATCAGCCCGGTCTCCTCCGCGAGTGGGATGAAGTCCGCCGGTTGAATCAGCCCGTGTTTGGGATGCTGCCACCGGATCAGCGCCTCGGCGCCGGTCACGCGACGAGTTTCAAGCGACACGATCGGCTGGTAACAAACCCGCAACTGGCCAAGGTCTACCGCGCTACGCAAGTCATTCTGAAGGAGGAGCCTACGGACCGCGCGTTCGTGCATCGAGTGGTCGAAGATCACGAAGCATCCGCGCCCCCCGGCCTTGGCGCAGTACATGGCGGTGTCGGCGTCGCGCAAAACGTCCTCGGCGTTGCAATATCCCATGCGACTGAACGTGATGCCGATGCTTGCGGTGCTGTTCACCTGATGACCGGCCAGATTGTACGGGTCGGACAGGACGCGCAGCGTTTGCGCCGCGGTTTCCAATACTTCGCTTTCGTCCTCGAAACCCCGGACCAGCACGCAAAATTCGTCCCCACCGAGCCGCGCCGCGATCGACATCGGGCTGGAGCCGCGCGCGACCACGTCGGACGGGGAGATGACAAGCCTCAGTCGGTCGCCGATCGCTTGGAGCAACTTGTCGCCGTACTCGTGACCGAGGCTGTCGTTGATGTCCTTAAAATGGTCGAAGTCGATGAACATGACCGCAAATCCCTGCGCCGGGTCGCCGCGGAACGTCCCGATGGCGCCGAGCAGGTTTTCGTAGAACTGCACCCGGTTCGGCAAACCCGTGAGCCGGTCGTGCATCGCGGTCTTGCGCAGCTCGGTCGTGCGTTGGGTGACGACCTCTTCGAGTTTCTCCATCCGGAACTTGTCGGTGGCGCGCTCGGCCTCCAGTTCCGACGTGCGGAGGGTCACCAGTTGTTCCAGTTCGTCGCGCCGTAGCCTTGCCTGTTGAAGCAGCTTCCAACGCTCGGACAGGGACCGGGACATCGACTGCACTTCCACCGGGTCGAACGGCTTGCGCAGGACCAGCAGCTTGTCCAGACCCTTGACCTGGGAGGCGATTTGGTCCCACGAGTGGTCGGAGAACGCGGTACAGATGACGATGGTCGCGTCGAGGTCGATCGCGCGGATTTCACGGATCGTGCGCAGGCCGTCCCATCCGGGCGGCATGCGCATGTCGACGAACGCCGCGAAGAACGGCCGGCCGGACTCCTTCGCCTGTTTGAACAGCGCGAACCCGTCCTCACCCTGATGTGCGTGCGTCAACTCGAACGCGTCATCCTTTACCACGGTCACGACCCCACCGAGCATCTGAAGCTCGAGCTCGTCGAGCGAGCTGTTGCCGGCGGCGCGGGTGAGGATCTTTCGGAAGTCGGAGTGGATGTCGGTGTTGTCGTCGATGATCAGGATGCGACGGTTCGTGAAGTCGCCGGGCGCGGCCTCGAGGTCGGTGTCGTCTAAGTTTATGTCGTCGGTGTTTTTCAAGCGGCCAACTCCTTGGTCAGGAGTAAGACCGGCACGTTAAGCGTGAACGTCGCACCCAGGCCGGGCCCGTCGCTTCGCCCGACCAGAGTCCCCTTCATCTCTCCCGCGGCATTCGCGGAGCTGTGCAGGCCGAAGCCGTGCCCGCCGTGCCCGGTGGTGAAACCGTGCCGGAAGAGCTTGGAGACGTTTTGTGACTCGATTCCCACGCCGTTGTCCGTCACCTCGAACAACAGCGCCCCGCCGTCGTCCGAGCGCGCGACCCGCACGGTGATGCGCCGCTCGCCGACACTCGGCGCGCACGTCGCCTTTTTTGCGTTACTGATCAAATTGATCAGAATCTGGAGAATTTTGTGCTTATCCAGCCCCGTTTCACTCAGACCCGGCTCGTACTGACGCACCAGATGGATGTGATGCCGCTCCATCGAAACGAGGTTCACACGGATCGCGTCTTCCATGACGGAAGTCGGCTCGGTCGGTAGGACCAGGGGACCGGACGTCGCCGAGTTCTGCTGCATCCGGACGACTTCCTTGATGTGTTCGATGCCGTCGCAAAGTTGTGCCGTTTCACGGTCGATGGCGTCGTGGTCTTCGCGCAACTTGGAGTGGAGTTGTTCCAGGAAATCCGGCAGGCACTTGCCGCGCGGGTCGGTGGTGACGAACTCGGCGAGCCTTGATTTTTCAGACTGAATCAACGCGACGACTTTGCCCAGACTCGGCAGTCGTGAGGCGCGGAGCGACTCAGAAATCATGCGGGCCGAAACGTTAACGCTGTTCAGCACGTTCCCGACGTTGTGCAGTACGCCTGACGCGATTTCGGCCATGCCGGCCTGACGCGACGCGGTGATGAGCTGCTGCTGCAACGATTCCTTCTCACGCTCGGCGGCGCGGCGCGCGGTGAAGTCGCGCGCGACCAGCAACATGCTGGCGACCGTGCCCCCGTCGTCCCGGAGCGGGACGGAGTGGGTTTCGAGCCAGACTTCGGTCGCGCGGCCGGTCTCCCCGGTGACTTTCACCTCGACGACGCCCGGCGTGCCGCTCAGGACCGATTCACGGTGCAGCTCGAACAAATCACATTGCGCGGGGGAGAGGTATTCGGTAAGCCTGCGACCGATCGGCGAGCGCTCGTCGGCACTGAAAAGGTGTATCCCTGACGGGTTGATTTCCTGGATGACGCCCGAGCGGTCGAGGACGATCACACATTCGGGTTCGTTGTCGACGATGACACGCAGACGCGACTCGCTGGCACGGAGCGAATCTTCGGCACGACGGCGGAGCGACACTTCGGCCTGAAGGCGACCGATCGTCCCGGCACCGACCAGCACGATCGCGATGGTCACCAATCCGATCAGCAGGTAACTTCGGCGCGCCGCAAGGATCGCGCTGATCCATGTCTGCGCCGGAAAGTCGACGCCCAGCACCGCATAGATGCGGCCGTCTGCGTCTCGAATCGGTTCATATGCAGAGACCCATGTACCCCACCGGTCGGTGACGATCTGTTTGTCGAACACGGATTCGCCTACGAGGGCTTCACCGAGAGTCTTACCGGCCTCCGGATTGTCGTACACTTCCCCGATCATGGTGCGCCGCTCGCGGTCGTCGTCGATTTTACCGCTGTGGTCATAGTCGGTTTCCGAGTCGACCATGAAAGCGAGCTTCCCGTCGGGCGTCCACATGATCGTGTAGATGTCCGCGACCGACCGGTTTAGCGCGAGCCATTGTTTTTCGAGTTCGATGAGTTTGAGATAGGCCGGGTCGTCGGGCGCGGTCTTCAGATTCAAGGCGGCATGACCGGCGCGGTCGAGTTCATATGCGTAGGTCGGCGCGATGCCGGAAACCATCTCGACGAGCCGTGCCCGCTCCGTGTTCCCCGCGGAATAGGCGAGCCAAAGAGTGCAACACGTCAACAGCGCGACCGCGGGTATGATCCGCCAAGGCGTCGTGGTTTTACGGTCCCGTTTCCAAAGCCAGACGCAGACCGCGACGGTCGCGGCGAGCGAAACGAACGCGAACAGGATGAGGTCAAGCGAACAGCCCAACACCTGCGGCATGACGGCACTCTTGGTGTACGAACACGTTCAGACTTAAAACGACGGTACACGCCGACCTTCTTGCACGACGCTACACGTCCAACATCGACCGATCGCGGTGCCGAATTTAGCTAAGATGGTCCGGGCCCGACCGACCGCCGTTGCCTGCCGTTTCATGTCGACGCGACCGGCGTTGTCCGGTATCCTCCGCGACGCACGTCCGATCACCTCTTGTTATTTATTAATAAAGGCAATTAAATAATCAGGAAGCTGATCGTAACAAGGAGTCCGACATGCCGAAGGTTCGCAAAGCCGTCATCACCGCCGCCGGTCGTGGCACGCGCCAGTATCCTGCCTCCAGTGCCGTTCAAAAGGAAATGTTCCCGCTCGTCGATCGCGACGGACTGACCAAGCCGGTCATCCAGATCATCGGCGAGGAAGCGATCGACTCGGGCATCGAGGAAATCTGCATCATCACCCAGCCCGGCGAGGAAGGTCAGTACCGTGATTATTTCAAACGCCTAGACAACGACACCGTCAAAGCCTTCCGCGGAAAGGACTGGGCGATCCTCGCGAGCGAAAAACTCGGCGCGTTCGGCGAGCGTATTCACTTCGCCGAACAAAAAACTCCCGACGGCTTCGGACACGCGGTCTATCAGGCCAAAGAATTCGTCGGTGACGAGCCGTTCCTGCTCCTGCTCGGGGACCACGTCTACATCAGCGACGAACGCGAACGCTGCGCGCGACAACTGATCCGTGTGTACGAGCAATACATGCTCGACGCGGTCACCGGCGTGCAGCCGACGGTGGAAAAATTGCTCCACCTCTTCGGCACGATCCAGGGCAACCCGATCGACCAAGCCAAGGGCATCTACAAGGCCGGAATGATCGTCGAAAAACCGTCGGTCGATTTCGCGCGAGAGAAGCTCGTCACCCCAGGCCTGCCCGCGGGCAACTATTTGGCGCACTTCGGCATGTGGGTCTTCAACCCCGGCATTTTTGACAGCATCGAATACCTGATCAAAAACAACCTTCGCGAAAAAGGCGAAATCCAACTGACTTCCGCCCAGGAACACTTTCGCCAGCAGACCGACAAGTACTGGGTCGCCGTCACCAAGGGCCAACGCTACGACACGGGCATCCCGTACGGCCTGATGGAAACCCAGCTCGCACTCGCGCTGAACGGCATTCACCGCACGGACATCTGCGAAGCGATCGCGAGGATTCTGGCGATGCAAGTGAAGGACTAGCGAGGCTGGTGGACTGCGGATTGCGGAATGCGGATCGACAGAGCCCGGGCCTTTCAATCCGAAATCCGCAATCCGCAATCGCTCGGATTGTTCGAGACATCATCATAAGGTACGCGCGTGTCTACCTACACTTCCAACCGATCCCGTTAGACTTGACCCATGCCCATCCCCAACCCGCAATCGGTCGTCGAGCGTTTAAAGGCGTTTCAAGCGTCGGTGCGTGACGTCGTGAGAAAGTCACACGACGCCGGGACGGACTTGCACACGGTCAGTCGTTCGTCGTCGGCGGATACGATTTATAAGATCGACACCGAGGTCGACCCGATCCTCGAAGCCGTCTGCGAGGAATGGGGCCGTGAAACGCCGCTCGTATTGGTCGCAGAAGGTTTGGAGGGGCCCGACGGGCACGAGGTGGAAAGACGCGTCTTCCCGCACGGCACTCGTGAGGAAGACGCGCGGATTCGCGTGATCGTCGATCCGATCGACGGCACGCGCGGGATCATGTACGACAAGCGCCCCGCGTGGGCGCTCGCGGGCGTCGCGCCGAACAAGGGTCCGGGCACGCGACTGCGCGACATTGAGGTCGCGGTAATGACCGAACTGCCGACGAGCAAAATGGGCCGCGCCGACGTGCTCTGGGCGATCAAAGGACACGGCGCCCAAGCCGAGCGCGTCGACCTTTCCACAGGCGTCGTCGCCCCGCTGCCGATCAAGCCGTCTCAAGCGCCGAAAATCGACCACGGCTTTGCGATGGTCGCCAACTTTTTCCCCGGCACGAAAGTCCTCGCCAGCGAGTTGATGGAATACTTGATCCGTCAGTTGATCGGCGAGGTAGACGTGAAAAAAGCCACCGTCTTCGACGACCAGTACATCAGCACCGGGGGCCAGTTCTACGAATTGATCGTCGGCCACGACCGTTTCAACGCCGACCTGCGCCCGCTGTTCTACGCGATGCAAGGCCAGCCCGAGGGGTTGTGTTGTCATCCCTACGATTGCGCGACGCTGCTGATCGCCGAGGAAGCCGGCGTGATCCTCACCGACGGACACGGCCAACCGCTCGACGGACCGCTCGACGTCACCACGGGCTTAAACTGGATCGGTTACGCCAACCCCACCCTGCACGACTCCATCGCCCCGCTGCTCAAGTTATATCTGTCGACGCGCGCGTCGTGATTCGGCAGGTGTCGATCACTTTGAACCCCGGAGGCCTGCGTGTCGAATCGATTTCAGTTGGGTCCTGTCGGGTCGTCGAACATCCTGCACGATCCGCAGTGGCATATCTGGGGTGGGGGCGTCGTCCGCGCCGACGACGGTCTGTACTACATGCTGGTCGCGCGCTGGCCTCGTGAAAGAGGTTTCGGCGCGTGGGTGACGCACTCTGAAATCGCGTGCGCGACCGCCACCTGACCGCAGGGGCCGTACACGATGCAGGGCACGGTGATCGGTCGGCGCGACGGACGCTGGTGGGACGCAGACAACTGTCACAACCCCATGCCGATTCGGGTGAAT
>Ga0163144_10028805_pt1 | contig 10692 bp, 11 predicted proteins | sample OliLak19BULKMAT1_FD_123175 | JGI IMG/M metagenome (GOLD analysis project Ga0163144, IMG submission 123175) | Freshwater microbial mat bacterial communities from Lake Vanda, McMurdo Dry Valleys, Antarctica - Oligotrophic Lake LV.19.BULKMAT1 | ecosystem: Environmental > Aquatic > Freshwater >...
CCGTCGCTCGTAAAATTCCACGACCCTGCCTCGTCTGTTTTGTTTGCTAACAAAACATGACTCCGGCTCGGACAAGTGTGAGAAAAAGCAAAACTCTTTGCTTTTTCTACCTTGTCCGCCCAGTAGGATTCTCGACCTACGGTCGCGGGTACTTTTCGATTTCACCAAGCTTCAATAACGAAAAGTCTTTCGAATCCTACACGGACATAAAGCAGTTTATGTCCTTGGGCGAACTTTCGTTTTACTCAAGTCCGCCCAGTAGGATTCGAACCTACGACCTTATCCTTAAGAGGGATCTGCTCTACCGACTGAGCTATGGGCGGATAGCTAGGCTTCCCTAGATATTGAAGAAATGTACCAAATTATTTGCTTCTCCGCAATTAATTAGTATGTAAATATGAAGGGACATTTACAGGTACTTGGAGGGGGGTATGCACAAAAGTCTGGCGCTCCGTATGTGCAACCCGGTTCGCCAAATTGTTTCCCAGAGTAGATTTTCCATGCCCAAGTAGGTCGAATAGGGTCGTAAAAGTTTTGGCCTTGAGTGGGGTATGACTCAGGAAGAATATGTATAAAAAAAACATAGTTAGTTCCCGTTGAATCAGATCCATAAACGTATCCAAAAAGATTCCCATTCGGATCAAAGTAGTTAAGTCCACTCGGGTCCTTAGGGAGCTCTTTTATATAAGTGGGGGCTAAACCAGGTATGTAGGAATTTGCACCCGTTGGAGTGGGATAGGTGACACTATCCCGTGCTATATTAGCAGGATAAGTGCCGAAATCTTGTTTATAGAGCTCAAGAGCGGTTTGTATTTGGATCATGTCCGCACGACGCCGCACGTCTCTTGATTTAGACTCAACGCCGTTAAAAAGGTTGAAAAGGGTTGAAAGAGTAAGCGCAATGATTGCCATCACCACGATAAGTTCGATCAAGGTGAAGCCAGTGGTGGTGCCCGTTTTCCAATTTTTGTTTCTAGTATGAGCCATTATTTTTTCGTACGGAGGATATTTGTCCCGTCAGTTTTTTGCACTATTTCAAAACCAGGGGGGGCGACTATTTTTACTTGCGTATGACCTTTCGTTATCATTAGGAAAGAGAATAATAAAATTATAGCAGATATGTCGAGCAAGACATGTACCGCCTGGTAGTTTGTTGAAACGAGCCCAAAGGAAGCTTTTTTAATTACTTTAATAATAAGTGGTGGGCCCGTGTAAATTTCAGGCTTTGACATGCGCTCACCATCCTCGAACTCGACAGCCTCATAAGAAGGTTTATTTTTTCCAAGATTTCCAAAAGAAACTTCTTGAAACATGGTATCAACCAAGAAGCTGTCATCGATATATTTTGGCTTTTGAGGTTGAGTTGGATTTTCTCTAGGTGCCTTTGTTTCGTCCATAATAGGAATAAGTATAGCAGAAGGTGGATGGGTGAGGCGATTGTGGGGCTAACTTTCCCTTTCAGAAAAAGTGAAACGCCCTATGTCGCGATAAGTTCGTTTTTTGTTAACTAAAATTCTATTTAAGAATTTTTATAGAATGACTCCAGTTAAATCCGCTCCCCGTCACTCCCGAAGTTCCATCAAGAGTAATTGAGTACTGTCCAATTCTTACGAACAAGAACTTTCCGGGGACAGCTTTGTTCATAAGAAAATATTGTTTCCCGTTTGTCTCGCTGTAATTCTGGGGACACTTGTTAGAATTTTTCCACCATGGTCCGTTTGGATCAGCATTTGGAGGGAAAGAAATTACTGCAGATATATAATTTGATAATTCCTGCTCATTGGTCTCAGTTACTTTTACAAAACAATCCTTTGGATTATAATCAGCTAAAAATTTATTTGCAATCGCTTCTTGAAAAGTTAAATTTGGGTTTTTTGTAAAAACTTCAATTGATTGCCCTTGTTCCGGCTTCTCTTTAGTATCGTATACATAAATTTCATTTTCTCGTTCAGTTACTGCAAAAGTAGCACCTAGGAGAGCTGGAAGGTAAGTGAAACCAACACCTAACGTGTCCGAATAATAAATTTTTGTCCCGATTTCTTTATTATTTAAAGCAAATACAGTATGCAAGTTTAGTTGTGAATCCGGATGTGCGGTGACTGAAGTTCGAACGTTCGAAGATGAAATGGGGCTTGGTTGCTGAGCGAGCGGTTCCGGTCTTTTAAAAAAAACAAAATATCCAATAGTACTGACAAACATAAGTACTACTATTATAAAAATACTATTTACAAAGTCTTTTTGATTTACGTCCATAAATTTATTAGCTTTAGGTAATTTAGGTTTTATCTTATATTAAAAAAACTTTTTCTACTATATATAAATCTATCTCGTGTAGTCTTTTTTATATGGTGCCCGGGGCGGGAATCGAACCCGCACGACCTTACGGTCACAAAATTTTAAGTCTTGCGTGGCTACCAATTACACCACCCGGGCAATTTTACATTCAGAAAAAGCTCAAGAGCTTTTTCTTGAGGCGTAGGGCGGAATCGAACCGCCGTATAAGAGTTTTGCAGACTCTTGCCTTACCACTTGGCCACTACGCCTTATTATTACTTATCGAGATTTGAAATCTCGTCAATTCGCTGACGGTTTTTCTCACCGACATCAAGTGCCACATCAAGCGTGGGAACACGTCCGATGCGGACATGATCGTTTATATACTTACGAAGCTCACCGCGCTGACGCTTAAGGAAGTCGAGAGCGGCGTCTTCTTTATGTGTCGGGAGCACTGACACAAGGATAATGCTACGTTTTTTATCTTTCGAAAGCAACACCTCAGTCACCGTAATAAGTGAGGTGTAGTTACTTTGTGAAGAAATGAATTCAGCGGCCTTGGCGCGTATAGCCTCCTTTATGCGTTCATTTCTCTGTGATTGTTCTCCTTGATCTCTCATACTATTTTTCTATTCGCACAAAAGCGTTTAATAAGTCCCCGGGGGCCAACACGATGCCTGACTCAATCATGAGCCCACATTCACCGTGTGAGATTTCTCCCACCTTCTCTTTTTGCTGTTGAAGCTCAAGGATGGTCCCCGTACCGAGGGTTTCCTCACCTCGTACAATTTTTACTTCACTTTTAGCTCTTACTACTCCCTTTTCAAGACGACAGCCAATCACCTGTCGGTCCTTCTGAGCACTAAAGGTTTTAAGGATTTTGAGCGTCCCAATGATTTCATCAACGAGTGATTTAGGAGTGCGCTCTTTCACCGTATCAGCAAGCCACTCAGTGAGTTTGTAGATGACATTAAAGGTTTGTATGGTGATCGAGTGTTGGCGACTCAATTCTTCAGCAGATGCGTCCACTTTCACATTAAAGCCAACAATAATCGCTGAAGAGAAAGGGAGTGCTGTTTTGATATCACCTTCTGAAATAGTTCCCGCTCCACTTGAAATAACTTTAAGGAATACTTTTTCAGTGTGAAGCTTTTCAATCTCATGAAGTATCGCGTCAGCAACTCCTTCTACATCAGTTTTGATGATAAGTGGAATAACAAGCGCACCCTCAGGAACTTGCACATCAAGTTTTTTGTCGGCGAGGTTTTTTACTGAAAGTGTTAATCCCTCAGCTTCCTTTTTGTTTGCACAGGTTGTAAAAGAAGCACCAACTTTAGGGAGTGAGCTCCAGCCGATGATACGCACCGGAGAACTAAAAGAAGCAACTTCTATTTTATTGCCTAAAAAGTTTTCCATCATGCGAAGCGGAGAAAGACTTTCACCGGCGACGACACACTCCTCGCTTTTCAAGGTTCCATTTTTGATAATAACCGTTGCAGTGACTCCTTTTTTTGGATCCATACTTGCTTCAATGACAATACCTTCTGCAGGAGCAGTAAGGTCTCCGGTAAATTCCCCAAGGTCAGCCAAAAGAATGATCATATCAAGGAGTCCGGAAACATTCTCTCCTGTTTTAGCGGAGATGGGGACTGCAGGGATCGTCCCTCCATAACCCTCGAGGTAAATTCCATGCTCAGCAAGGCTTAATTTAGTTTTCTCGATATTTGCATTTGGCTTGTCAATTTTATTTATCGCAACAATGTAGGGAACCACGGCCTCAGTAATAGTTTTGAGAGCCTCAATTGTTTGCTGCTTTACTCCGTCTTCTGCTGAGACGACGAGAATCGCGATATCAGCGACTTTAGCTCCACGTGCACGCATTGCTTTAAACGCTTCATGTCCAGGAGTATCGAGAAAGGTTATTTTTTGAAGCAGTCCATCTTCACGTTTGTGCTCGACCTCATAGGCTGAGAGGTGCTGGGTGATACCGCCAAACTCTTTATCAACCACGTTTGTATTACGAATATAATCAAGGAGCGTTGATTTTCCATGGTCAATATGGCCCATGATAGCAACCACCGGTCCACGGGGGGTGAGCTTCGTATTTTTTTGTGGGGTGGTGGTTTTCATAATGGTGTTAGCGAACGGCGAGTTTTTTACGTGCGAGCGCAAGTGCCTTTCCTTCTTCCTCGGTCAATTCAAACGTAGAAACAAATTTGACGAGTGGTTTTGCATACACACTAACTCGATCTCTCGCGTAGAGGGTCGAGAGAATGATACCGCTTCCTTCCTCGTCAATCGAAGCAAGCGCAAAACTTTGTCCGGAGAGACCGTCATTTTTAAAAGCATTAAAACGAACAAGACTCGTCGCCTGTGTACTACGAAGCATTCTTTTCTCAGCTTTACTTAAGTAGTGAGAAATTTCTACCATAAAAGCATCGTATTCCTTAACCTTTTTTCCAAGGAGCTCTAGTGTTTCGGGAAAGTCTCGACCGAGATCTCGAGCAAGAAGTCTGTGGATCTTTCGATCAAGGAGAAAAACCCAGACTAAAAGAACGAGAATACTAAGGATGAGAAGCAAAAAACTAATGTGCTGCGGTTGGAAAAGCATGGCATTTTCTTGTTAAGAACAGAATTGACTGAAATACCCTCTTTGTAGCCTTTAAGGAGCTTTACGGGCTTCAAGACTCTTTTTGGAGCAGGCGCTCGAGGAGAGGGAATGTCGCCCTGTATTATACATAAAAATGGCCATTTTAAAAGCTTTTTGTCGAGAGGGGAAGAAGGGGATTTTGCTGTTTTTCTCTTTCTTGTTAGGGTAGTGATAATGTTTGGTATAAAGGGAAAAACTAAAGAAGAAATCTATGCTGACTATGCTGCAGCTACCCCGCTTGGCACCGCTGCTCGAAAGGTGCTTTTGCGTTACGCCAAAGAAGGGGAAAAGCGTTTTTTTGCCAATCCCTCTTCGACGCATACTGGGGGGATAGAGGCAAGAGATGCACTTCTTTCTCTACGAAAGGACATGGCAAAGGCTCTCTCGATACATCCCGATGAGTTGTATTTTACCAGTGGAGGAACTGAAGGGAACAATCTCGCACTTCTTGGCGTTGTTACAAAAGCACAGGAAACAAAAAAAAGGGTACACGTAGTAACAAGTCTCATCGAGCATTCTTCTATTCTTTCGGTATGCAAGGCGCTTCTCAAAAAAGGAGTAGAAGTTACCTTTCTTTCTCCAAATGAAAAAGGGTTTATAACGCAGAGTATGGTAGAAAAGGCGCTTACAGAAGATACTGTCTTGGTGACACTTTCTCTCGTCAATGGAGAGCTGGGCAGTATCACTCCGCTTCGAGATGTGAGTCGGACATTAAAAGAGTATAAAAAAAAACAGGGGCGGAGTACTGAAGCGTATCCGTATCTTCATACTGACGCGAGTCAGGCGATGGCATTACTCCCTCTTTCTCCGCATAATCTAGGAGTCGATCTCCTCACCTTTGATGCAGGGAAGGGGTATGGCCCAAAAGGAATTGGGGGGTTGATTGCTTTAAGGGGTCGGGCACTCGCGCCAATACTGTTTGGTGGCTCTCAAGAAAGAGGATTACGCCCCGGGACAGAAAATCTAATGCTGATAGAAGCGCTTTCTGCGGCTTATTTTGAATGTGTAGCTGAAATGGAAAAAGAATGGAAGCGTCTTCTTTTATTAGAGGAGTATTTTTTGAAAGAAATGGCTCTTTCTGTTGGAGGTATAACTCGCACGGTTCGTAAAGAAAAGGAGGCCGATATTCTTCCTGGGTTTGTAAGTCTTTGTATCCCGGGACTTTCTGCGGAGTTTGCGGTGGTGCAGTTGGCAGAAAAGGGGGTTGCCGTTTCTTCTGCGAGCGCGTGTGTATCTCTAGGCGGCAGTGGAAGGTCCTACGTTGTCGAAGCGCTCCCTGGGGGTGAAAAATGTGCCGAGCATACACTACGGATTACCTTTGGAAGGTTTACAAAAAAAAGTGATGTGGGGCGCTTAGTGCGGATACTTGCTCTTGTTATAAGCAGAAAAAAATAACTTGTACCGGTGTTTGTTTACCGATACTATAGAGGTATGGATATCAAAGATCTCAATAAAACACAGATGGTGCTACTTAATATATTAGTAGCCTTTGTGACTGCTATCGCGACAAGCATTGTGGTGGTTTCTCTCCTTGGGCAAGCACCACCAAGTATCACGAGAACGATCAATAATGTAGTCGAGCGCACTGTCGAGCGAGTAATCCCCACCATAATTACCGGTAAGCCTTCGATAACCAAGGAAACAACTATTGTTGTCAAGGATGAGGACCTCATCACGAAGTCTATTGAGGCGACAAAAACGAGCGTCGTTGCCATTCGCTCTCGAGCGATTGGGATTGATGGGTTGGTGGCAAATACTTTCTTGGGGTGGGGAACTATTGTAGTGAGTACCGGGGTTGTTGCTACCGATATTTCGGTCGTGGCAGATGATGGGCCACACGGAGTCGTCCTTGAAGATGGCAGAACCTATGAAGTGAAAACGGTTCGTTATGTTCAGGTGGCAAATCTTGCACTTCTCCAAATACAAAAAGGAGAAAAGGATACGGCTCCACTCAGTGTAGCAGCGCTCAAACCAGCCGATCAAGAAAAACTTCAATTGGGTACCTCAGTCATTGCCTTTGGGGGAAAGTTAAATAAAAAATCAATTAACATTGGAGTGCTCTCGAGTGTTGTACTTGTCGATATAAAGCAGACCGATGCCTCAAGTACTCCAAAACAAAAAGTAACAAATCTTGAAGCAACAGTGCTTCCACCGAGTAATAACACTGGAGCGCCGCTTATAAATATTTTCGGTGAGGGAGTTGGAGTCAGTATGTATGCAGGAATCGGAGAGCGAACGGCGAGTTACATTCCGTGGAATAGAATTGTTGAAGAAGTATCTTTGATTAAGTAAAGAGGGAGAGGACATGATTTTTGACAGAGTTAAAAATCGTGCTATAGTTTAAATCTGAGTTTCAGTCTAATTTTTCTAAATGTATGCCACCATTCGAACATTTCACCAGCAAAGCAAGGGAGGCTATTCGTAAAGCTCACGAGTTGGCTATTGAACGTGGGGTAAACCAGGTTAGTCCCGTCCATCTTGCTGTAGCACTCCTTTCACAAGACGAAAGTCCTGTTTTTTCTATTTTGGACGTACTTGAAATCGATAGTGGTGCTCTCACTGACAGTTTCCTCGAGGCCCTTGAAGGGAAAGAAGGAAGCGAAACGCTCTCACCCTCATTCCAGATTTACCTCACCCCCGAGTTGGCGAAAGTTCTTGAGCAGTCAGGAAAAATTGCACACAATATGCAAGATGAGTTTGTAGGAGTGGAGCATCTTCTTGTTTCGTTACTTGAAATAGCGAGTGATGTGCGGGATCTTTTTACGCGTCACCGTCTCACCAAGGAACTCGTTATCAAAGTGATAAACGAAATGCGCAAGGGGAAAATAGCTGATGCACCACAAGAAAAGAAAATGCGTGCCCTTTCAAAATATACACGCAACCTCACTAAACTTGCTGCTGAAAATAAGCTCGATCCTGTTATCGGACGTGACACCGAAATACTCCGCATTATTCAGATAATTTCTCGTCGAACAAAAAATAATCCTATTTTGATTGGAGAAGCAGGAGTCGGAAAGACGGCTATTGTCGAAGGTCTTGCAAACCGTATTGCGCAGGGTGATATTCCAGATTCACTTAAGGGTAAAGAGCTTGTTTCCCTTGACTTGGGGCTCCTTATCGCCGGAACAAAATACCGCGGAGAGTTCGAGGAGCGTCTTAAGGCCATCATGAAAGAAGTTGAGAAGTCGAATGGTAAGGTTATTCTCTTTATTGATGAAATACATACCATCGTAGGAGCGGGAGCAGCAGAAGGCGCTATGGACGCCTCAAATATGTTGAAGCCCGCTCTTGCGCGTGGAGAACTTCGTGCAGTCGGTGCGACAACCATTAAAGAATACCAAAAACATATCGAGAAAGATCCCGCACTCACTCGTCGTTTCCAGCCTGTGTACGTGCAGGAGCCAAGTGTCGAGGATGCACTTGCTATTTTACGAGGCCTTAAAGAAAAGTACGAGCTCTATCATGGAGTACATATTTCAGATGACGCACTCATTGCTTCAGTCGAGCTCGGAAGTCGTTATATCACCGATCGCTATTTGCCAGATAAGGCAGTAGACCTCATTGACGAGGCTTCATCGGCCCTTCGTATTTCACTTGAAAGTAAACCTCCTGCGCTTGAAGAAGCTCATCGAAAAATCATGCGCCTCCAGATAGAAAAAGAAGCTTTGAAGAAGGATATCGAAGTTGATGGTAGCAAGAGTGCTAAAGCTCGCATCAAGATTATTGATAAAGATATTGCTGATCTTGAAGAAAAGACGCATGATATTTCACTACGATGGAAGGCTGAAAAAGAATTACTTCATAGTATTCGCCAAATCAAGACACAGCTTGAGAGTCTTCGTAATGATGCAGACACCGCTGAGGCAAAAGCCGATCTTTCAAAAGCTGCTGAAATCCGCTATGGAAAAATCCCACAACTTACTACTGAACTTGAGATAAAAAGTAAAAAGCTTGAGAAGCTTCAGCGCTCTCGAAGAATTCTTAAAGAAGCAATTACTGAGCAAGAGATCGCTGACGTTGTCTCGCGTTGGACAGGGATTCCCGTCTCCCGCATGCTTGAAGAAGAAGCACAGAAACTTTCACGTATGGAAGAGGCACTTGAAAAGCGTGTGGTGGGGCAGAGTGCGGCAGTGAAGAAAATTGCTGATGCGGTACGACGTTCGCGCGCAGGTATTGCAGACCCCAATCGCCCTATCGGCTCATTTATTTTCTTGGGTCCCACAGGAGTCGGAAAGACCGAACTTACTAAAGCACTTTCTGAGTTTATGTTTGATACCGACAAGGCACTTGTCCGAGTTGATATGAGTGAGTATATGGAACGCCACTCAGTCTCTAAGCTCATCGGTAGTCCTCCAGGGTATGTAGGACACGAAGAAGGTGGGACACTTACCGAAATGGTGCGCCATCGCCCCTATAGCGTAATTCTCTTTGATGAAATAGAGAAAGCTCATCCTGAAGTGTTTAATATTTTACTTCAAGTACTTGATAATGGTCACCTCACTGACTCAAAGGGTCGCACGGCGAACTTCAAGAACACGATCATTATCATGACTTCAAATATCGGTGCTCAGTATATCGACAAGATGGAGCAAATCGGTTTCTCAACAGCGCGAGACAATGCAGAAGAGGAGTATTCACTTGCAAAGGAGAAAGTAGAGGAGGCACTGAAAGAATATTTCCGTCCCGAATTTCTAAACCGACTCGATGACATTATTATGTTTGATATCTTAAAGCCTGAAGTAATCCGCAAGATTGTAGAGATTCAGGTAGAGACGGTGCGTGCTCGACTAAAGGAAAAGAAGATTGCTCTTGTTATTGATGAGTCAGTGTATGAACTTCTTGCGAAGGAAGGCTACAACCCACACTACGGTGCACGACCATTGAAGCGTTTGATTCAAAATAAGATTCTCACCTCGATTGCAAACTTTATGATAAATAAAGGTGTTGTTGAAGGGGGGATTATTACGGTCTCTCTCAAAGGTGACGAATTTGTGTTTGATGTAAAGAAGGGGAGAGGGACAAAGATGGTGATACCGAAGGAGATGGTGGTGACTAAATAGGAAATAGGAAAAGCCGCTCTCTCGAACGGCTTTTCTGGTGGTTTGTTATCAGCAAAACGTTAAGTAAACAGCGTACTCCTTGCAATAATTTACCGATGAACACTAAGAGCGTGGGGATATGGCTGTAGGTCAGGTTACCGCACATTACCTGTTAAGGTTATGAAGTCTGTCTCACTATCAGAGATAAAAGGGATTATGATTTCATCATAGAAAAGGAAGGACTTTTGAAAAGAGTCCAAGTGAAATTTGTGGGCTATTCAGTGAAAAGTGAGAGGTCTGGTGCGGGTCTCCGCATTACTGGAGGGAATCAGTCGTTTAATTATAGTAAAAAATATGACACTGGAGCTTTTGACGAGCTCTTTATTTTTACAGGTAAAAGTGATAGATTTGTAATTCCATGGGTTGATGCTACTTATCGAAATGAGCTCATGGTTGATTCTGGGAAGTACAAAAAATATAAGGTTAAGTAACGCGTCGGTGGCGGAGCGGTCAATCGCAATAGACTGTAAATCTATCGTCCTATGGGCTACGCAGGTTCGAATCCTGCCCGGCGCACCAAAACATCAAAAGAGCGGGGCTTCTGTAAGCCCCGCTCTTTTGATGGTGTATTTTTTATTGAAGCATGAAGAATTCTAAAAGGTGAAAAAAATAAACCGCCTCGGGTGAGGCGGTATAGGCTAAGCTGACACAAAATTGTGCCAGCTGGGA
>Ga0163144_10028806_pt1 | contig 10692 bp, 6 predicted proteins | sample OliLak19BULKMAT1_FD_123175 | JGI IMG/M metagenome (GOLD analysis project Ga0163144, IMG submission 123175) | Freshwater microbial mat bacterial communities from Lake Vanda, McMurdo Dry Valleys, Antarctica - Oligotrophic Lake LV.19.BULKMAT1 | ecosystem: Environmental > Aquatic > Freshwater > Lake...
AAGTTGCCATTGCCGGGAGCGCTGGCACGCATTGCCTTGTTGGACCGCAGCATCCGAGCCTTGATTCTTGTTCTGTCGCACAGCCTTCGAACCGCCATTTGTCAACTGTCGCGACACAGAAGCAACAGCATCAGCAACTGCCTTTGTCTTGCGTTGCATCAGGCCAACTGGAACACGCTGCGTCGGAGCACTTGCATGCGGTGATGTGCTTCCAGAACGTGACCTTCTCTTGTTCTTTGAGACGTCATCTTGAGGGACTAGCATTTGAGATCGTGGGCTGGCAACCACTGTCGGTGTGTCAAGCAATTGCAAAATTGACATTGAGATCGTGGGCTTGTCACCACAGTTGGCCTCCCGAACACTCAATGTGACATTCACAAGTGTGATCGACAACAGCAACAAGTGCTTGCTCAATCAAATTGTGAGAGCATCAACTTCCAAAACAATGAAATTTTGCACTTGCAGTTTGACCAGTTTCATGTGCCGCGCTTTGCCGCATTCACAGATGGTGTGAATCAACGTCGCAGCTGATGCACATGGAAAGTGAGATCAGAGGAAGGGACCCCAGGTGTGGTTTTGCTACCCCATGTGGGTTTTTTTCATTGTCAGTTGACTTCTTGTTGTTGGGCTGCTCCAACAGCCATTGATGATGCACATGGAAAGTGAGATCAGAGGAAGGGACCCCAGGTGGGGTTTCACTGCCCCAGGTGGGGTTTTTTCATTGTCAGTTGACTTCTTGTTGTTGGGCTGCTCCAACGGCCATTGATGATGCACATGGAAAGTGCGATCAGTGTCAACCGAGGGGACAGTGTGCATCCTGCGGGGCACCTGACACGCTGGTGGTGAATGCAGTGTTCTGATTTGCCACAGTCATGATTCACATTCACTCTTCAATTGCTCTAAGATCAGAGTTGACCATGGGACATGGCGCCCAGGTCATGAGCTGTCAAGCGGTTCTTCTGTGCATTCAACAGCCACTGCGCACTGTGTGCTGCAGAAGCGGTGCGGAATTTGCCCATTGCAGTTGGCTCTCTGTCATGGTCATCCTGTGCAATGTGCAGTGATCTCCACTGCTGAACAACCCACTTGCAATTGCTGAGTGAATGATCAGTCAAACCACGTTGACTGCTTCCCTTGAAAGCTTGCAAGCGATTGCTTCCATCTCCAACCACTCGTCTCTTGAAGCAGTGAACCAAAGAAAGATCACTTTTGCTTTCATTTTGACAAAGATGACACATTCAAGACGACGTTGACACTCACCTGCTGTCAATGATGGCGCTTCAAGGTTGGTTTGAACTCTGTCTGAAGCTCTTAGCTCCAGACTCCAAGGCTCTGGTTGGAGTGAAGGTTGTGCTCGTCTTGTCTGCAGCGGTCGACACCATGTCAGATCGGAAGTCTTCCAAGGAGACACAAGCTGAGATCGATGCTCTTGCTGATCAGTTGGCAGACACTCTCAGGCTCGAGACAGAAGACCTCACAAGACAGGCTGAGGAAGGAGAAGCAAAGTGTCAAGCCCTGTTGAGAAGGATGGCAGGGCGCCCCATCATTGTTGCCAAGAAGGATGACCCTCTCTGTGGTGTGAAAGCAGTCATCACAGGACCTCGCGGCAAGAGCAAGAAGCCCATGTGTTGGTGGTTCAGAACCACAACTGGCATCGAAGCTCAAAAGGCCAAGACCAGCTTCAAGCTGTTGCCAGATGAAGAAGAGGAGCAACTGGTCATCATGAGTCAAACAGAACTCAGACGCCAACAATGGTCATCGTGTCGCCGGTGGCAACAGCATCGCCTGTGGCAACCACGGCATGTGTCTGATGCGGCAACAGCTCGGTCGATGTCTTTGGATTGCCTTTGTGACTGATGACCCACTCAGGTTCGAATCAAGGTTGGTGTGTTGGTTCATTCCATTCTTTTGAACATGCCAATCAATTGCCATCCAATGAACCTCTTGCCGGTGCTTGCTGCTGCTGCTTCCCATTTCCACATTGCCAATCTCTTCACCATGCCCTCATCCAGTCAACGATTTGCCTCTGTTGTCGGTGACATCTGTCATGCACTGCTGTCGGCTTCGGCCCACACCACGGCTGCAGTTGTTGCCGCAGTCAACACTTTGGCTGCAGTTGTTGCCACTGCTTCTACTTCCGATTCGGTTCCAATGCTCCATCCGAATCTGGCCCTTGCACCTGCGCTTCCAATTGTGTTGGATGCAGGAGCCTCTTTCTCGCTTGTCCCCTTTGCTTTGGACTTCCTAACTCTGGCTCCATGCGGATTGATTTTGGTCGCTTCCAATCCCAAGGTTGCTTCCATTGCTGCTGCGATCTCCAAGCCCCCTCATGCTGCAGTCGATCCGCATGCTTTGATCACAGGGGAGGACGTCTCAGGTGATCCAGTTGATCTCTCGTCTGCGGATTCCAATTCGGTTGTTGAGTTTGCTTCCACTTTTGCCACACAGTTTCGCAAATTTGACTCTGCTGCTTTGGTCTTCCACTGCTCTGGTTTCACTCTGATCCACATCTCAGTTGAGCCGGATCTTGACAGGTTTGATTGGCTCCACTGGATCCCTCTCACAAGGTTGATCCCACCAGAGTCCTGCTTCCACATCTTTGGATTTGATTGCATCCAAGCTTTTGCTCTCTTCCATCTGATTCCAATTTGCATTGCTCTGGTCTCTTTGATCCGATCCGAGTGAGCATCCAACTCTTTGGAAGCTGCACTTTGGAAACAACACTTGCAATTCCGGAATTCCAACTGTTGTTGTGTCTCAACTCCAAGGTCCTGTCACGGTGCACTCACTTGCTCCGACATGATTCATGCTGCTTCCACGGTTGAACCTCCCAGTGCTTGCCCAGCTTGCCACCGCACGGCTCCTTGCCATGCTTCCATCCACATTGGGTCTCATTCGTGGGTGTCTTCAGTTGTCCATCAGTTGATTGCCTCCATTGCAAGACTGCTTCCTGCATGCAAGACCACTTCTTGTTCCAAGACTGCTCAAATTGCATTCAAGTCTGCAAGTCTGCATCATGTCTGCTGATGTTGCTGCTCCGCAGCAGCAGGCTCCTCCTCCTCCTCCTCCTCTGAGGACTCCAGCTGCAGCAAGGTTCAGTTTTGGGTCCCTTCCAAGACCCAATGGACCTCCACCTCCAAGGACACCAGTTCCACAGGCTACTGGAGGCTCCACTCCCAGATGTCCTTCCAGGCCCACTGGTCCTCCTCCGCAAGGCGCTCCATTGCCTTGTCCTTGACGTCACCATTTGTTGTTAGATGTGAACACTGCTTCATTCCAGGGAAGAGAAAATGGCTGTTGTTTCAAACAAAACAAATGCAAACGACTGAGGAGTGATTGGATGAACACAGAAGGAATGGAAGAAGAAAATCATCAAGTGCTGAGTGAGGAGGTCAGTGAATGAACCAAGTCATGGTGGCCAATGGCTAGCTAGTAGCACAGTCATTTTTGTGGACTCTCCAGCATGTCTGAGGGTTAGGGTTACAGAGACAATTGTGCGTCATTAGATTCTACATTCCTTCGTTCAAATTTTTCATCTCTAAATAAATAGCACGAATCCAGCTTTACTTCGTTCGGGTGATGGTGGGACACAGAATCCCATGAAAATGTCGCGTCGACCCCAATTGATAAATGTTTATTTAGACCGTCAAATCCAATGATGTCGTATTCCGTGAAATTCGGTTGACTGACTCTCAACACAGCTTCACTCGCTCACAATGTCATATTTTATCGGTCCAAATCGCCACCAACCAAACTACTAGCTATCTAGCTAGCTGCTGTAGTAGTACGATATCTAGCTAGCTAGTCTAGCCAATAGATAGCAACTGAGTATATTAGTAATCCAACAATCCAAGCCGACAAGACACCAACTTGAAAGAAACTACGAGACTAGTAGTGGATACCGACCTGCCAGTGCTAGTAGAAGGCCAACACTTACAGTACATCAGCATTTCGAATTGACGACTGTGTTGTAAAATGGTGGTGTCGAATAAAAACTTACTCGTAGTGTCGGACGAAGATGCGACTCAGAGTGAAAATACGGAAAGCAGCGGCAGCTGTAGCAGTGTTGATGTTCCGGTGGTGGGACCTCCTGCCCTTTCTGTCATGCCCAGGAGTCCTTCTACTGCTGCTGCTGTGGGCGGTGCTACAACCATCCCAAACACGAATAGCGTGATCAACTCCGTCTTGGACGTGGAAGATGTGGAAGATGAGTCGTCGAGGGATTTGGCAAACTCCCCCTTCCAGTACCAACTGGCAAACCCAGAAGGCGGCTGCAGTTTCCTCATGTCCATGTCGCAAGAGCCAGCGCCGCCAACCTACACGACATCTTGTCTCGCTTGCAAATACGTGCCAGAACCAGATCCAGAAGAAGTGGATCACGTGGAACACGGAAGGAAGAAAGTACAGTCGAGCAATGTTACAGCCTTTGTCACGTTGCTCAAGGCCTTGTTTGGAGTTTCCTTGTTGTCCTCACCTAAAGTATTGGGAGAAACTGGCCTTGTGTTAGGGACAATTGTCTACAGTCTCATTTTAATGGCTTGTATGGGCTCTTGTTGGTGTTTATTGCAAGCACGGGCCATGGTGGTGATCATGGAAGAACGAGAAAAGGAAGGTCAGGAATCTACACCAACAGATACAGCATCTGTAGGGAGCGCACGGCCAGTCACTGCCATCACCTATGGAGACTTGGGTGAAAAGTTATTGGGACCCAAACAGAAAACTATGATCGACTTTTTGATTGTATCTCTACACGTATGTTTTGGAGCTGGCTTGGTCTCTTCATCCATGCATCAATTGGCTATAGTTTTAGGTTGGGAGGAAGATTATGACAAGTACGATTCTAGCAGTAGTAGTGGCTACAACAACTACGACAATCAATCTGGAGATCAAGACAATTACTATAACACTTCAAATTCTTCAGAGGAGGTTTGGTTGCGAGGTCGATTGATCATGGCCTGTATATTTTTCCCCATTATTGCCATATTACTACAGTTTCGAAATGTCAAGGATTTATTTTGGGTATGTCTGGTGGGAATTGTGGTTTTTGTAGTGGGTTGCATCGGGACCATGTTCTACTCTGCAGCTATGGCGGACAGCAACGGGGATGGCAGTAACGTTTGGGAGATACCGGAAGATGCATTTGCATGGAGATGGAGTGGAGTGCCTAATTTTGTGGCGTCGACGCTCTGCGCTATGGAAGGCATCAATCTGGCCCTGCCCATCGCCAATCAATTCCTTTTATTGGCTGCAGCTACAGAGGGGACAGTTCACGCCTCGGTAGCAGCCACTGCCATTGGGGCAAAATTCCATGCGGCCATCAACAACTCGCCGATACCAGTCATCACATCTGCCGTAGGCTTCTTCGGGTTCACAACACTGTCTGTCGCATATTTTGGATATCTCAGTGGGCTAGGTGGCAGTGGCAGTGCCAGTTCAAGTAACAACGATGATGGCGACGATGATCAAGATTGTACCTTTGTCGCCCATTGCCTGGATTCCAAGCTCTTGGAGAACATTCATCGAATATCTCTAGCCACAACCCTCATATTGACACTCCCAATTATCCTGTACCCATCTCTCGAACTTTTGGAGCGTTGGGCGGAAGAACGATATCAACAACTCAAAACCGGACTGACAGCCACCAACGAAAAATTGGGAAATACTTGGACCGGATTTGTGTGTGGAGAACCACCGGAATCATTGCGCCGCAAGCTGCATATTGAAGAGACCTTGTATGGCCGGGAACCATTCTTTCCCTTTCTCCATCGGCATTGGCGGTTCAGAATTGGACATGCTACAGCTGTTTGCCTCTTAGCTGTTGTCGATCGACAATGGGAGAGAGGACTGGTCTTATTCAAGGGGATTGGATTGTCCATTGCCTGCCTCATTCTACCGGTCATTCTCTTTGTACAAGCCTATTCCATACCCTTTGTGCTCTCCAAACCGATGCTCGCGGCGGCTTTGACGGGTCTCATGACACTGGGGCTGGTCAACTTTGTCTTGGTCAATCTTTCCGTTTTTACCAAGCACAATTTCTTGCCAACAGAAATTCACGATGATCCAATGCATCATGGCCACCGTTCGGGTGATCACGCTTCAGCTGATCATGATAGATGGATATGATATGATATGATGCTATACTATGTTCTTTACGGATTATCGCGAAGGCACTGCTGCATGACCTGGTACTAGTATTGGCTAGCAACGAGTATGGATTTTGTAAATCGTACGACCTACAAAGACAGGTTTGGTTCTGGCCCAAAATTTATAATTGTATATAACTTTATGCATTCATTATTATATTTCAGATGCAGCCTTTTGCTTCAGCTGTAGCAGGAGTTCTTTTACGACATCGTAGTCTAATAGTCACGTGAGGGGGGTTAGGAACTAGTAGTACGGGACCGGTACGACGGAGCGACTAGCTAGTCAACGTAACATACTAAATGTAGGCTACTACTAGTAGCTATATAGTAAGATATCAGACACGTTGTATCGGGGTAGATCCAATGATTCCCGAATGGGTCCTTTCTCACGATTGATCGAATGTTATCTTTAGGGTTGATGTTAGTTTAAATTCGTCATTGGATGTTCCGTTATGGTTGTTCCGAATATCGCCACTTTTTCTTAACCAAAAATCCAAAAATCGCCCACCAAACAAACAACCAGCTAACGTGGTCATTCTTGTATCTACTATCTAGAGCTAGCAGTAAAGAAGACCATGAACTAGCTTATTAAGCCAGCCATGACGCTGCTCCAAGTGAAGACAAGGGAAGCGGACGAAACCAGTCCTCTTCTACCACAGATACCAGCAACCGAATCTGCAACTGCAAACGCAATTTCGGAGCTATCGTTTTCTGCTATCCATTACGACTTGAATAGGGAGGAAGATCCAGCCATTGGGACCGTTAGCAGCCATGCTCACGAGACAGAATCAGCTACTAGAGTCTTTCCAGTAGATATTTTGGCTGAAGTAATTGGAGCCCGTCACCTGTCCTTGTCCCGCACTAGCAGTGCTGCCTACGGATCCTCGACTGTGGCTGCAGACTCCACTGGTAAGCCTGCATCTACTACCAGTCTGGATACTACAGGTACAACCCATAACAGCACTAGCTACTCCTGCTACTGCGTTGCCCAATTTGGACCGAAACGTCTTCATCGAACGAAGCACGTGACCACAACAGACGGCAATCCTCTCTGGACCATTAAGGAAAGTCCATTGTTCGTGTTGTCAGTGAGTGTCAAAGACATACTGAATCATAAGCACTTGGTCATAAACGTGTGGGGGAGACGAGGAAGATTCAAGAGTAGCAAGACTGCTGACGATTCCCACTTTGTGGGCAAAGTGCGCATTCCTGCTCACGAACTTTTGAACTTGTGTCACGAGCAACGGGTTGAATTCGATCTAGTCGATGATTTGGGTCGGCCAGTGTTTTCTTCTTCTGACATTGTTACCAATACAACTACAACTACAAGTACTAGTTCATTCCAAGACAACGAGAACATTCTTCAATCCAAAATTGCACTTCGCTTTCGATTTGCCTCAAAAGCAGACATCAAATTTGCCACTTCCTGGAATCAGGCAACTACAGTTGTGGGAACTCCGCAAGAGCAGCAGCAGCAGCAACAACAACAACCACAACAAGAACAACCTTTTTCTCATAAGAAGCGTATTCCTTGTACTGTATTGCAGGGATGCCAAGTCCTTCCTCAAGAAGATCAACCCAACAAAGCAGTCTGCGTCACAGAATTGGAACAATGGGAAGTCTCGGGTGCACACTTTGCTGCAGCAGCTGCGTCCCATTTGAAACTATCGACCATTAGCCCCAGCAAGAGACGCCAACGCAGAGGGAAAATTCGAGTCAAACCAAACACCCCTGATCCCGACAATGGCCAAGCATCGCTGTATTTGACACCCACGGATCTCAAAGCCATGACACTGGAACCATCACGTGAATGGGTTCAAGCCGGAAATTGTTTAAATATTAACAAGGAAGTAATCCCTAACACCAGCAACGAGTACAGCAATAATCACAGTCAACAATTTTTGGGTCGTCTGTGGGTTGAGGTTTTGTCGTGTCACGATTTGCCCAACGTCGACTATGGAACTGCTGTGGGCAATAAAACCGATGCCTTTGTCAGTCTCATTTATGGCGATGTCATGGCACAAACACCTATCATCGACGACGAATTATCGCCACATTTTATGCCTTGGACACAACGAGCCTTTTGCTTGGGGATTTTACACCCTTCCCACATTTTGTACTTGGCCGTCTTTGGATACAAGCGGGGGGTTTTCAATCATGTTCCAATCGGTCGTGTGGAGATTAATCCCCTCCACTTTCAGCGACGACAGTCACAGTGTAACACGGAATTTGTGCTCGAATATGACTTGCTTCCAGCGTCACATGTAGCACCGTCAACATTACATACCCAACCTACTGCTGGTCGAATTCGGATACGTCTACGTCAAGAAATCTTTGACAAACGAGCTCTATTGATGGCAGCGCTTCTTCCCAGTCCTCCCATTTATCTCAATTGCAGAAAAAAGGCTTCCTGGTACGTGGCCAAATATACTGCGTACGGAGAACACGACAATCTAGATGCCTTCTCCATATCCGTACTTTTGGCATATATTGATGAAATTACCAAGGGCCTTTTACGCAATGGAATCTATTCGGTGGTAGACGGGTTCAATGCTGTCGTGTTTTGGAAAGCCCCCATACACTCGAGTATATTCTTGACCATGGGAATACTGGCCATGGAAAATCCACAGCTCATTCCGGGTTTTATCTTTTTGGGTCTGGGCAACGTGATGCTAGTCAACAATGCTCGCAAACGAAGCAATCCGAGTCCCTGGTATCGATGTACGTCATATTGGCAATACCTGTGGATTCTCATGTTTGGTAACACGGCGGTCCCTCCTTTTGTTGAATCATCGTCTATGTTATCGTGGTTCCCATCTATATCGACAACGGCAACGGCAGCGACAGTGCCAACGACAACAATGGTGATTGAACCGCACGAAGGATGGGATGATCAATCTCAATTACAGAAACAATGGCAACGTCGTATCGAAAGGGATGACTTGTTTTCCGAGAAAAAAGGACAATTCGAAAAGGAGATTGAACGCTTGGAGCAGGTCGCCACAATACAAACCGTCGAAGAAACGAATGGGGCAGCCATTATCATTTCAGTAGAATTGATCAATCTCTTGGGCAAAATCCAAGGAATCGTTGGTAGGCTGGTGCATTTGTGTCGACTAGTCGATAATACGATCCGGTGGGAGGAAAGTGACAAAGCTTTTTGGGTCACTACCCTTTTCCTTGGTATTGGCGTGGTGTTTTTATTTGTGCCGTGGACCTTTCTCTTCCTCTGGGTCGGTCGCTTCACCGTTTGGATTTTACTTGGGCCACAAAACTATTTTTTACATTTGCATTGGAAAAAACACCATTCCGACGAAGAAAGCAAGCTTCGCCAAATGTTTGAAGAACGAATCTTTCAGGCACGTTGTAAGCAAGAGGAAGCAAGCAAGCTCAAAGCATTTCGTCATATAATCTTTGGCAAGTTTGGTACCGCAGTACCTGGACTCAGCTGGACTCCTCGGTTGGACCGCCCTTGTCACGAGTCACATGCGCAACTTATGGACAATAAAGATGTCGTCGATGCTTTGGAAAACAATATGAAGAATCCGTGCATACCTGGTCAAAAGCTGTATGGAGTCATGATTCCGAGACCTTTTGATCAATGGCAAACCAACTCAGCAGAGTCCAGTCGAACCAAAGAACAAGTTTTGTCAGCCCTGGAACAATTATTACAACAGGAGGATGCTCTGGAACAACAATTGTCGTTTTCTCATTCACAGCACGACCAAGATGATATTACAACTGGCTTGGAGGATGAAGGTGTGGAAGTAACAGACGTGTACGATGTCGAAGCTGGCCTTATCAGGCTTTCTCCGAAAGAAGACGAGGAAAACTCAAAAACCAAAGTTGTAGGCTTGCGGCGCGAGAGCCTAAAGGGCGACTGGGGTGTGGAAGCTGTTGATTTATATGAGAACGAGGCCGCATTTGTTCGGAATTCATGGAAGTTCTTGTCTTCGAAAGCAAACATTCTCAGCTTATCCCATAGTAGTAGTTCCAGTGACGATGGGGAACACAAAGTAGAAGAAGGCGAATTCGCTGCAGCCGTACAAGACGCTTTTGAAAGAAGAAAAACATTTAGTCGTGCACAACTGCCTGATTTGCAAGGGAATGGGAGTTGTACGTATGCATTGGATGCTGGCGACGAGGAGGGCGAAGATGGAATCGCGAGCACTGACAGAGTACAATGGATCCAATCGCAAGTGCAGGAATTGCGATTGCTTACGGAGCTAGAAATGCTTTCCGAAGACGAGGAGGGTCCTAAAAAAAAACAAGATTCGCAGGATGTGAAAGACATGGGAACCATATCGAATATCCCGGCTTTGAACACCGTCAGAACATTTGAGGCTGATCTAGGGGACAGCATGGCCGAGCTTGGATTCGAGGTGGAAGAAGCGAAAGGCATTACCAATTTTCCGGCTTTGAGCACCGTTCGAACCTTTGAAGCTGACTCAGGGACAATTATGGGTGAGCTGGGATTCGAAACGAGTTGTGCTGAGAATGACAAACATCTCCCTGGAAGTCGCTAGGATCCCTATATGCCAAGACTTCA
>Ga0163144_10028807_pt1 | contig 10692 bp, 8 predicted proteins | sample OliLak19BULKMAT1_FD_123175 | JGI IMG/M metagenome (GOLD analysis project Ga0163144, IMG submission 123175) | Freshwater microbial mat bacterial communities from Lake Vanda, McMurdo Dry Valleys, Antarctica - Oligotrophic Lake LV.19.BULKMAT1 | ecosystem: Environmental > Aquatic > Freshwater > Lake...
AACGGCGGTCTCTTCCTCTTAAAAGGTGTAGGGCTTCTAGATTTTCGAACTGCCGGAACAACCTTTCCTTCCATATCGAGTAACTTAGACAACCAAAGAGGAGTGTATTGGCTTGCGGATGCTTTAGTACTAACAAACAATAGTTCTACGGGTCTTGCAATAGAAGATGAGATTGATAAGACAATTCACTACGCTTATGTATTAAATGGTTCGAATACATCAAATGCAAGAATTTATAAATACAATCTTCGTGCGAACGATGTTGTCACAGCTGGAAGAATGATTTTGTCCGGTGGTAATATCATTTCTACGGGAATTTTTGCCGTAACTGGATTAATACCGAGTACTGGAGTAAACAACGGTATAATAGCTACACTTTCTCATGGGCCAGGAATAGGAAATGCATTTTTTTATTTTGTTACTAATTCAAGACTGTATTGTGCAGCGGTGTCCGGTATAACGGCAGGGAGCACAACATTTATAACAACCTCTAACTCTCGTACAGAAATTCCTCCTGGAAGTACAAGCACATTTGCGGCAACAAATACTCTTATGAATGTTCAATATATTTTAAATATTGATCGGTTACTTATTACTACTTACACTGTCAACTCCTCACAAGGTCAATACGTAACGCAATATCCAATAGCTGATGGCGTACCATTCGATCATGTATTTGGAGTTGAGGATAAACAGCAAGATCAATCTGCGTTGAGTTCAAATGGAATCGTTCATTTTAACTTAGGAGTTCAAAGTCTTACCGCAGATAGTAATAATGGCATCATTCACATTTCTCGAAATGGAGTCGCAAGTAGTTTAGCTCACATGTATGCATTGCCTTTTGGCGCTCATTGGACATATGCCGGCACGACAAATCAAAGAGTTATTACACCCGCTTTTGCAACTCCAGATTGTGTAAAGTTCGATAAGGCTTGTGTCTCAGATGAAAATTATCTTGGGAAAAAAGAGCTTCGAATTCCCACGGAGCCGTATCGTGTATATTATAGAACGAGTGACATAGCTACTAATGCCACAAGTTCATGGGTGCTAGTAGATGCAATGGGCGATCTCTCATCACTCACGCCTGCAAATGAAATTCAATTTATGTTTGAATTTTTTACTATAGGCAATATGTGTATCCCTGCAAGAATTTTAAATGTTGCAGTGATATACGAAGACAATACAACCGATTCTCATTTTCAAATGTCTGTTACCAATTCTGATTCATTAGATGAAAGCTTTGCTTGGAGATTTTCTGAGAGATTTGGAAAAATAATGCCGATTCTAAAAATTGAACTTTTTAACGCTGTTACAGGAGCGCTCGTATTGACAGACGATACTGATACGCCATCAAATGGAACATGGGAAAAATCACTCGATGGGGGAGATAGTTGGGCTGTGTATGATACTAATGACAAGACAAATGACATAACATACATTCGTTATACACCAACAAATCTTACAAATGATATTACGGTGAGAGCACTATTAACTCAATCATAATCGATATGTCGTTACGAGCTGCAAAACATATTTTCACAGGAGAGACAACATCAATCGATGAGTATGATGCTAGTAGAACGAATCTAGGTAGTCTGATGTTTCAAAATTCTGGATTGAATCCCGAAGATAATTTTGCTGGACCACTTTCTGTGGGTATAGCTCGCCCGATGCAGGAGATAGTGGATAATATTGGTACAGTAGAGGTGACAACAACAACTGTCACAGGGGCGGGAACAAATTTTATTACAAATCTGGTTGGTATGGCCATTGGTTTTGGGTCCATTGATCCTGCGCAAATTACGACATGGTACACTATTTCAAGCTTTTCTTCAGCAACAAATATTTCGATTACTCCTAGTATTGGTGCAACGCCTATCGATGCGGGAACATCATATGTCGTTGTAGCTAATAAATCGTTACTATATCCGCATGCTATTACGTATAGTGATACCATAGACTTGGTTTTTCTCATTGAAAATTCCACTGCGTCTATTCGTGGTATTTTTATGTATGAATATGATAAAACAATCTCAGAATATATCTGGAAGGGTTTTATTCGATTTAACATAACGCTAGCGAATCCTACGATACAAGGCTTTAAAGTATTCAGGTATCTTCATAATCGTGGTACGGTGCAAGTTTCGGGAACCAGTGTCACAGGTGTAAACACTAAATGGATTGAGGAAAGAATAGCAGTTGGAGCGCGTATAGGTTTTGGTTCCAGTGATCCCTTAGAAATTGTCTCATGGTTCGTAATCTCTAATATAAATAACGATTCATCTATCACTCTTGATTCATCAGCCGGTGTAATTGTATCAGGGACTGCATATGTGATCGAAGAATTGCGTTTCGGATTCACTACTACAGATACAACAGCTACAAGAGGTGGCTTATTTGTCATTAAAGGAATAAATTATTCCGATTTCACGTTCGAGGGATCGGAGCTAATTCAATTTCAGAATGGTGGTGATAATCAAAAAGCCTTATATTGGCTCTCCGACGCTGGATCAACTGCAAATATTGCGACGAATACGGCGGCGTGTGGACTGGCTATTCAAGACGAGATAAATAAAGGACTGCATTATGTCTATGTTCTCAATGGTGTCAGTTCGACGTTCATGACATGTTACCGCTACAATATTCGTGCGACAGGTACGGTCAATGCAGCCAAAATGCTTTTATCTATTTCTCCCTATGCGACTGGAACTGTAGAAGTGTCCAATACTATTGTGACAGGCACAGGAACAACTTTTACATCGGGTATGACTGGTATGAGAATTGGTTTTGAAACGACGAGTCCTGCTGCTGTAAACACGTGGTATACGATTTCAGAAGTAATTTCCGCTATGTCTATAATATTAATAGAATCTGCAGGAAGTATATCCGCAGGAACATTTTTTATTATCGATTCTGCTGATGTGGTAGTGACAGGGAATCAATTGGTTACAGGGTCACCAGGTGTCTCAAATAACGGACGCATAGGCACTTTACGTCATGGGCCAGGTAAGGATCACGAATCCTTGTATTTTGTCACGACCACGCATATTTATAGAGCTGATATATCTGATATCTTTTCTGGAAATCTTGCATGGATTTCAGACAATAGACCAGAAATTCCTCCAGGATCCGTGTCGACATTTACCATTTCAAATTCTTTGAACAACGTCGAGATCGCAGATTCTATTGATCGTCTTATAGTATCTACTTCCGGTTCAGCAAGTTTTCGACATTATGTTACAAAATTCTCAGACTCTACAGGTGATCCATTTGATCATATCTGGGGAATTGACGATAAACAACAGGATCAGATCTCTGTCGGAAGTGATATTTATGTCTCAAGTGGGACTGTGGAAGTTTCCGGAACTGTAGTTACTGGTACGGGAACATTTTTCACTTCATCCATGATTGGTTTTAGAATTGGGTTTGGCTCAACGGATCCTGAAAATATTGTAACGTGGTATATGATTGTAGCAAACTCGTCTTTTCTTTCGATTGGTCTTAGTGTCGGCGCTGGAATTATCGGTGTGGGGTCGCCTTACGTTATCGATCTTAGTGTGGGGGTTGTTCCTCATTTCACAACATCATCACAAATCACTTCGTTGTGGAGCACAAATGGTATAGCTCATGTCGTCAAACACGGCACAACAGCGGCAAATTCTCAAATGTATGCATTACCACTTTCTGCGCATAATACCTATGCACCGCAGACACTTCAACGCATCATTACTCCCGCTATCAATACACCAAATTGTTCAGAATATAAAAGAGTGATTGTTTCGTATCAAAATAGACTAGGGGCAGGGGAGTTTGCCCTTACCCCTGAACCGTTCACACTCTTTTATCGCATTAAAGGAATACGTGACAACACTGGAGAATGGACGTCCATAAAAAAAGATGGAGATATTTCGGGAACTACAGGATCTTCACGAATTCAATTCATGTTGGAATTTGGAACTATTGGATGGTTTGGAATGCCAGCACGCATATTTGGTTTGACTATCCTTTACGACGACACAGATACTGTCATGGATTCTCATTATCAGCCATCTATGACACAGTCAAACGCGATCAATAAGCGATTTGCTTGGAGATTCGCTGTAGCTTTTGGTGGTCTTGTGCCAGCATTGAGAATTCAACTTTTCGACGCAGTAAGAGGCGATCTGCTTGTTGATGAGGCAACAGATGAAACTTACGGAGTGTGGGAAAAATCTGTCGACGACGGTGACAGCTGGTCAGCGTATGATACAGCAGATAAAATAAATGAGACAACATATATTCGCTATACGCCCGCTTCGTTGGGTGATACTATTAAAGTACGCGCCGTATTAACACAGCAAGTATAAAAGTTCATATGATATATTTAAAAAAAGGACAAGAATTGAAAATAGATACGGGAATGGTGGTGTGTGGAGCATCAGGATACTATGAAGATGAGGATACCGTAGAGTGCGCAATGTCATTTGCTCCAGAAGATTCCGTCGCGCGTTTTGAAGCAAAATTTATTGCATATGGTGATGCAGTGTATGTCATCTCCGACAAAGAAAGACTAATGGAGGTGTTGAAAGATATAGATCCAGAGACATTGTTTGGAAAAACGAGTGCAGAAGTTGGAATAGATAAAAAAATTGAGAATATTACAAAAGAAAAGAATAATTCTGAAACAGAACAGGAGGGAGAGTCGCAAAATAGTCAAAATACAGAAGAGCCCTCGGGTCAACAAGGTAATGGAGGAGTGACGCCTGAAGCACCCTCAAAAGGTGCAATTGCTTCCGAAGAAGCAGTTCTTTCCGAAGATTTATCGACACAAACTCTGGAAATGTCTAATGGGTCGATAGTCGACGTCAGTGCTGTTTCGGTTGAAACAACATCTCTTGAAGCGTTACCTGAAATCGTCGAACGATCCAAAGAAATATTGTAAATATATGGCTATCAACGATATCGTCGCATCATCGGGCGACAGACAAGATTTCATTTTGGAAATTCCAGCGGGTAACTCCAGTTTTATTCCAAATGATATTCTTATAGAAGACGATGGTGCTCTTCTCATGTCGGAAATTCCCGAAGCGGGCGGAAATATCTTTATTATGTCAGAATAAAATAGTGGAAGGTATACAAAAATATATTGTTCAATATGTGGGATATTTAGACGAAATACGTCGTAGAGTTTTAATATTGGTAAAGATTTTTGCTGGAGTTTTTCTGGTAGGGTTTATTGCGACAGGCCCACTTATACGACTTGTTATCGAAAAACTCGCTATAGAAAATGTTCTCATCGTTACAACGTCCCCGTTTCAGCTTGTTAATTTGGCCATGAGTAGTGGTTTTTTTCTTGCGAGTGTTATTATTGCCCCCTTTTTTGCTTATCATCTGTATACGTTCTTGAGTCCAGGACTTTTAGCTACAGAAAAGAGGTTATTTGTATCACTCATTCCACTTTCTCTCGTGCTGTTTTTTGTTGGATTTTCTTACGGTTTTACTACCATGTATTTTGCTACAGAATCAATAGCTCAACTTAATGTTTCTTTGGGTGTAGTAAATTATTGGGATATTGGTAAGTTTGTTTCAGAAATTGTCCTAACATCCTCTCTTCTCGGGCTTATATTTCAATTTCCTATTGCTATAACATTTATGATCAGGGTTGGATTCGTTCGGGTTGAATTTTTGCGATCCAAGCGCCGACACGCAATCGTTGTTATCTTCTTTCTCGTTTCTTTACTTCCCCCAACGGATGGTTTATCATTAATCCTAATGGCGCTGCCAATGTGGATTATTTACGAATTAACTATTTTAGTTAATTCGCGAAAAATGAAACTGGCGCAACCTCATTATTAAATAATTTTTTTTATATGTTTGGACTAGGAACGAAAGAAATCATAATCATAGCAATCATTTTGATATTGCTTTTTGGTGCAAAAAAAATTCCAGAATTAGCAAAAAGTCTTGTGGATGCGGTGAAGCATTTGACTGGTGCATTTAAAGATACAGATACAGAATCAAAAAAGAAGTAATATACACATAAGTCTATTTTCTCTTTATGTTGTCCACAAAATCATGTGGTTTGTATTTTTTTCTTGCACTATTTAGTTATAATGATATACGATGAATCCACACAATAATGCTTTATATACTTTCTCTGTATTCGTATTTTTACTTTTTATTTTTCAGACAAGTATTGTAGTGGCAAATACTATTGTCTACAAACCCGGTGATACTGTTACAGTCGGTGAATTTGTGTATAATGATGATTTTACTCCAACGAGCGATATCTGTACGGTGAGTATTTTTAGCCCTAGTGGTGTAGCTCTTGTTAATGATGTAGCTATGACTGTAGAAGTGGCAGGTTGGCAGTACTATAATTTTGTCGCACCTGTAACAAATGGTATGTATGCAAGTTTTATAACATGCGGGACATTGATAACGGGTGATTTAGTGAAGGCTGATAAGAGTTTTATTGTTGCTGATCCTGTTGTTACTGATAGCTCGATTTCAACGAGTGTCTGGGGTAACGGCTCTCGTACATTGACAGCTTTCGGTTCGCTCGCTGCCGATGTGTGGAACGATGCTTTTGCCTCTGTCCGCCGTCTCACCGACGGAACACTCACAAACGGCGGAATACTTGCAACCGAGACATACATCGACGCCCTTGAAACATCAGTTGTTGCGGAAGTTCAAGCCAATGCGACACTCATAAATTCTCTGAACAATATCTCAGCGCTCGACGTTTGGACATATGGTGCTCGTTCACTCAATTCTGGAACAGTTGCTTTGGATACTGCTTCCATAGATGCAGTCTGGGATACGGCAACCTCAGGATTCTCAACAGTGGGTAGTGTCGGAGAATTAATACTCACAAATCTTGACGCGCAAGTTTCGAGTCGTGGTACCAGCACATTGTCTGCGGGAGATGTATGGAGTAACGCGACTCGAACACTATCTACAACTGGAGTAGATGATATTACGACAGATGTGTGGAGCAATGCCACACGCACACTGAGTGACTATGGTAACGACATTACTGCCGAAGACGTGTGGAATGTACTTTCATCGGCTTTACTTGCTGTCGGCTCTATAGGTGAGCAACTGTCACAGAATGTAGACGCACCAATTTCTTCCTTATCGCCCGTGGGTGGATGGAATGTTCGAATGGGAAATGTGGAGAGAGTTCAGACAGGATATACTTATAGAACTAAAGTGTTTATCTTAGATTCATCCTCAGCGCCAGCTGCTCCTTTTTCTGTTCCTACTGTCACGCTTTTTGACCCTGATAGAAATCTTGTCGTCACAAATATTCCAATGACACTCGTTACTACAGGTGTCTACGAGTATACCTATACCGTTGCCAACAATGCATCTCAAGGACTTTGGGAAGCAGTTGCTTCCACGGAAGTAGATAGTGGAAATACTATTCAGACAAATGACTACTTCGAAGTCGCCGGTTCACCCGCTCAGGTACTCATTAATTCAGTCAGCTCCACAAGTATTTCAGACATCAATGCAAATGTCACAATAACAAACGAAGGACTTTCGGGATATGAATATCAATACGAATGGTGTGTTGTTTCAGAAGTTGGAAATGAATGTGGAGATGGAGACGATGAGTATTACGCAACTGCTGCAAAATTTATTAATCCAGGCGAGGATTGGAATACAATATTAAGTGCCGCCGTTTTAACTCCGGGGACGTTTTACTTTAAACTTGTTGTATATTTCGGAACAGAAAGCTCTGGTTCATCAAGAATCTTCACTGTTTCTAATTCGAGTGGTGGCGGAGGTGGTGGCGGGGGCGGAGGAAGTACTGGAAATGTCGTTCCTATTACTCCGTCGGGTCAATGTGATGGTGCAGATTTTAATCTCGATAACACAGTCAATTCTATTGATTTTTCAATTCTTCTATATTTCTGGAAAGCGATTTCACCTTTTTCAAATCCTTGTGTAGATATCAACACTGACAATAAAGTGGATTCTGTCGATTTTTCAATTATGCTTTATCAGTGGAATATTTAACCATGACAAGATATAGATATAATAATTTTGAACATTTTCGTAAGATAGGTATTTTGACTATGTTCACTTTATTAACTTTACTTTTTGCTTTCTTTTTACTTTTTTCAAGTTTTATTTTTACTACGCAAGCTGCCGTTGTGAGAAATAACCCATTGTCTGATATTGGGGCACGGGACGTATTTGTTTTGGATGTTCTCATTGATACAGAAGGTGAAACCATCAATGCAATCGAGGGAAGTATGAGAATCTTAAATAGTGCGTCTTCTTTTGAGGTAAGAGATATAAGTACTGCTGGATCTGAAATTGTACTTTGGCCAAGAAAACCATCTCTTTCTGAAACAGGTGACATAATCACATTTACGGGCGGAGTTCCGGGGGGAATCTCTGGTAAAAATATCCTCCTCTTTAAAGTTATTCTTTTTGTGTCAAATGTAAGCGAACTTCAAATAGTAGGTGACGATATACAAGTATTTATTCATGACGGAAAAGGAACAGCCGTCGCTACTCAGACCCGTTTTTCTCCTATTTCCATCGATCAAGAAAAGTCAACTCCTTTTGATGCTTGGCAAGAAAATATTTCACAAGATAACACGCCACCAGAAATTTTTGAAATATCTCTTTTGCAAGATAAAAATTTGTATAACAATAGCAAATATTTGAGTTTTAATGCTTTTGATATCGATTCAGGCATCAGTCATTATGGTGTCAAAGAAGGTAATCGTGATATTGTTCGAACAGGGGAAACATATGTGCTGGCAAATCAGTCAGAACAACTATCTGTTAGCGTTACTGCTTATGACATTGCGGGAAATGCACGCACTATTGCATATTCGCTAAATGAAGATACTGTAAATTGGGTCTCTATTGTTCTGGGTGTCGCTCTTGGATATGTCATCATCTTACTTATACGCTACATGTTGAGACATTGGCGTATTCGGAAGTTGTGACACTATATGTTGAAAGTCATTTCTACCTTATTTTGTTCTGTTATTGTAAACATTTTATAATGAATCGTATTTTTTTATTGAAGTTTTATCACTATTTTGTACTAGCTACGATATTTCTTTTTAGTATTTTATTTTTCCCAAGTAATTTTGCACAAGCGGCTCAACTTTTTGTAAATCCTCTCGAACCGACCGTGGAAGTTGGTGATCTGGTAAAATTTCGTGTCGGTGTTAATTCGGGTGGTGTTTCTGTAAATAACAGTGAATCACAGATACGTTTCCCAAATGACTTGATACAAGTTATCGGCATCGACACGAGCAGTTCTGTTTTTGATTTATGGGTGGAGCAACCGACATTTCTCAACTCCAGCGGGACGATCAGTTTTAATGGAGGTAAAACGAATCCGGGATTCAATGGTACAAATGGTACGTTGTTTTGGATCACTGCTCGAGCGCTGAAGCCAGGAAATGCCGAGATACTGTTGCAGTCTTCATTTATTAGAGCAAACGATGGTTTAGGTACGAATGTTTTGACATCAGTGAGAAATACATCTGTAGCGATTATTGTGGCACCTGTAGTTATACCTCCACCTGCTGAGATTGTCTCTGAGATTGAAGGAGCTGAAGTTGAGATCGTGCTTCAAGAAGACAGTACGGGCCCCAAGGAATTATTTATTCTTATTACAAAGAATGAAGAAGGGAATTTTATAGCGATATTTGAGGCATATCATGATCATGCGATAGATTATTTCAGTGTCCTATTGGGCGATCGTAATCCTGTGCACTTGGAAGCAATAAATAATTCTGCAACATACGCCTTTCCGCTTGGTCTTGAAAATGGAAGTCATACTCTAGTTGTAACAGCATTTGATCAAGCGGGTAATTCTATAACAAAAACTGAAAAGATTTTCTTTGAGAATGAATTGCTCACAATATTAAATTACCCTCGAGTGATTGTAGTAGGTGAGAAAGCATTTATATCTGCAGAAACAGGGTTACCAAACGAAGAAGTTGTAGTTGTTGTAGTATATCCAAGTCGGAGAATTGAAACATATCTTGTCAAAACTGATGCACATGGTGATTTTGATTTTCAAACAGAATCATTAGATCAAATTGGTGATTATATTCTTTGGGTGCAGAGAAACAATATAAATGGAGTAGATCTCTCGGTTTCAGAAAGAATTTATATTTCTGTTGGACAAACATGGTTCCAAGATCAGATTGATTTAATAGAACACTACACACCTTTTATAATAGGATTTGTTCTTCTGCTACTTTTGATTATTGTAATCATGCGAATCTTTGGATATCAGGTCGTACGATTTTCTCGGAATAAGAATGATTAGTTTTATGGAAGTTAAGATATAATATTATTATGAAAAAAATAATCTTCTCCTTCATTCTTTTAGCAATATGCTCTATGCCTATGAGCAGTTTCGCTCACGTACGGTATATCGCTGAGAATGAAGCAGTTGTTGAATTTTCGGGTACTAATTTTGTCGCATTTAGCGAGCCTGTTACACAGTCGAGCAATCTTGCGCTTATAGTTATAACGATTGTTATCTTTTTTGCAGTATATGTTGTACTTTCAAGACTTCCTCGTTTTGTGTACTGGGCGCGTCGTACAGAAGAGGTGACAAAGACATATCATGAATTTATCCCTTGGATAGCACGACTCTCACTTGGTATCGCTTTAATTGGTTCAGGTGTACATGAAACGCTTATATCTCCAGTTGTTGCT
>Ga0163144_10028809_pt1 | contig 10692 bp, 10 predicted proteins | sample OliLak19BULKMAT1_FD_123175 | JGI IMG/M metagenome (GOLD analysis project Ga0163144, IMG submission 123175) | Freshwater microbial mat bacterial communities from Lake Vanda, McMurdo Dry Valleys, Antarctica - Oligotrophic Lake LV.19.BULKMAT1 | ecosystem: Environmental > Aquatic > Freshwater >...
GCCACCGTCTCGCCCATTGGAACCATGGATGTGAGTCTAGACCATGAAAGACTCGTCGCGATATCGGCCGTTTCACAGTTTGTTATTCCACACACCATGGCTTGTTTGCCATCCGCGCTCAATGCAATTCCATTTTTTGACGTTGGCAAAAAAGAGAGTGACGATACATCGATTTGTTTGATGTGATTCAAGCGCTGACTGTTCAAAATCTTTAACTGTCCTTCCTGCTGCCATTCCAAAGTGATGAGCATCATGTCATTTCCATTGGATACGACAACGCCGTCTCGATTGTCGACCCATCCTAGCAATACTTCCCAACTGTCTTTTTCGTCTGAAATGATTTGGAACCACCGTGCCTGACCTCGGGAGGACGACCCGTGTTGTTTCAATACTTGCTGCGCATCCAATGGATCGCCCAGGGCTTCTCCAGTGGTGGCATCCAACAGAGTCATTAGTTCATCTGCCACGGCTCCAACGGCATTGGGCGATTCTACTCCACCAGCCACCAAAATACGGGGTTGCTCTGTGGGACGCGATAACGCATCCCACAACAACTGTCCTGCTTTCGTATTCCATGCACGAATGACGCCCGAAGAATCCATCGTCCACAGCGCATCTTGTGCGGCTCCCACAGCATGCTTCATTTGGGGCGGGTTGTCATTCGTTGCAGCGGCACGGTGACTGCAAACATCGCGGCGCCAATTCAAGACCCCCGAGTCAACAGCTCGGCTGGCCACATAACAGGAGGTTTCTGGGGCTTTTGCCAGAAGTTGGTGCCCTACAGAGGGACTGTCGGAGGTGATGACAGCGCGACTACCGTCACTCCCTTCGGATGCATGGACGAATTTGGTAGGTCCATGACCCGCTGTCGCCACAAGGAAATCAGAAATGCCAGCTTCCTCTTCGAATAAAGCCAAGGTGCTGCGTTGGGTGATCAATAGACACACCGCAAAGATGCAGGCTCTTGTCGACCTGAAGTAAATCATCATCTTAATTTCTCAGTTGGAATGTATTTTTGTGACGGACCTTAACAAAACGATATTGGATGGTTGCTGAATCAATGTCAATTTAATTCGACAAACTAGAACCTCCTATTAAGAGAAGGTTGCAAGATGCTATGTCAGAGTATCTTAGTAGATAAGCCGCCAGTACTGTACGTATTGGTACCGCAACCTATCAATCCTACTCTACTACTAGCCAGTAAAGTATTCAATTGGTATCCTCTGTCTATTGACAATGATACTGTTGTTTTTGTGTCGCATGGTTCTTGTAGTACTCTAGCTACCAGGCACTGGTAGCTACTCCGACTAGCTAGCTAGCTAGTAGTTAGTAGTAGGGTACATGCAGTGCGAGCAACGATCATCACACGGTTCACACCGCAACGCCCTGATCGACCGCATTGATTTGCTGCCATGGCTGGCAACACAGTCTGTACTTCGTACGCCAATAAAGGATCCTCTGGACGCACAAGACCCACACAGCCGGTGCCACGCATCACAGGGACAATCTTTTTTCTTCTTCTGTTGAGTGGGGAAGGAAACTCTGTCCTGGCCCCATGATTTGGGGCTTGGACTTCCCAAAAAGTGTTCCATCTAGTAGCTTACTCATGCAGCCTCCAGTGATTCTGTTAATGCACAAAATTGAACTGGCTGAAGTGGCCTTTGGAAGTTAATCTGTGAGGTTTCAAAAAAAAAGTCAAACATTGTTGGTGTTTTTCACTTTTTTCACTATGATTCTTCACCAAAATGCTTTTTTGTTGCCTCTGCCATGTGATAAACTTAGTTGAATCATAGCAGCTGCATGTTATGGGCTGTGAAAACAACTTTTGGCTTCGTTGTAGGCATGCTTCTTGTGGGCAATTTCTGTTTCCTTTCTTTGATTGTGGACAAGGACATGACAATGTCTGTTGACATGCAAGCACCAGCATAACTTTTGAAGTAAGAGCATTTGGGCCTGATTGCATGGTGGGGGCATTGAGGGGGCCATGTTATGGGGATTCAAGTTTTGTGAAAGACAAAAGACATTGCAATTGTCAGTTTGTCTCCATGTCAACACAAATGGTGACTGCCAAACAGAAAACAGATAGGAACATTTTATCATTTTATCATGGACTTAAGTGAAAACATGTCCACTGCAAATTGATTAACCTGTGTCAGAGCCTTTCTGGGGTGGCTTGAAGAATGAAATTATCCAGATTTTGATATTTCTCATGAACTTCTCCATCATCATTGTTATCAACACCTTCAGCCTCAACAATTGGTTGCTTTGTTCAACTTAAGTTGGCTAAATTTGTTCAACAATTCATTAACATCCTGTTGGCTACTGCAATCTGTCATCATACCCTTGTTTGTTCTAAGCACATGTCATCTTCAGATTTGCAATTGTTGCAGGTTTGTTGTCATCATTCTTCTCCCCCCGTGTTGTCAAACAACAAATAATAAATGTGAAATTTGAAGGCTTCAAGTTGACACCAATCTTGATGAGCCTGCTTCTAGCGTTGTGTTGTCCTTAACAAAATTGAAGATATAGCTTTTCTTAGGGTGCATTCAAGTTAATTCTAACAATTCCATCAAACTCAAACTTGCAACAAGAAGTGCTTGTCAATAAAAACCACATTGCATGCTAACATTGGCGCCTTTGCAGTTATCAATTTCCATCTCTAGTTAAGCAACTAAACACTTTAGACAGTCTGCATCTAAAAATCACGAATCTAATGTTTGACCGTTGAATGAAGAGATCTATTAGCAGTGTAACGGATCAGTTTTATAGGAATAATGATAGCTAGCCAACAGTGTTGTTGATGTTCTTCCATAGTCTTCCATGCATGCTGAGTCATCCATTCTTCAAGATGCCCTTTACTGTAGATGCACACATCTTCCAATATAGAGGGGGTCGAGATCAAGTCCCAAACGTGCATCATCCACGTTTTGAGTTCTAAACTACTCCTCTACGAACATCCGGTATTTCACACCAATAGCAACACAGCAGGCTCATAATTCAATCTAACAACGAGACATACATTCACATTCAGCAATAATAATAGCAATACAAGAAGCTCATTTTCCCATAGATAGAGGCTTCACAAGATGCCGAAAGCAACGACAGAGTGTCCTCAACAAGAGGTCATAAAATACCCCCGCACAGCGCATCTTTTTGATGCGGGCGGAACAGCAACAACCAACGACGACTTAGTTTTTCCAGATTTCGCATCAGCTTTGGAAACCTTTTGCAACGGAAACACAATAGTCACCATTGAAGAGAAAGTAGATGGCGCCAATTTGGGCGTGTCCATTGACCAGCACACGCAAGAAGTCTTGATCCAAAACCGTAGCCACTACGTTTCGGGCAGAGGTGGTAATCACGCACAGTTCAACCGACTTTGTGAATGGACAGCACTGCACAAGGAAGCGCTGTGCGGGCTTTTGGGAAATGGGGATTGTATACTTTATGGAGAGTGGCTAACTGCGAAGCATTCTATCCCCTATCATCGGCTTCCGGACTACTTCGTCGCATTTGACTTGTTTGACAAGGCAACAAACAGATTCTACTCACGCGAGAGATTCCACCAGGCTCTCAACGGAACAGGCATTCCTGTTGTACCCGTGATCTATCGTGGAGTGTTCCCTCGAGCCACGGCCACAACGTTCCGCCAGCGTTTGATTCAATTCCTGGATACCAAATCTATCTTTCGGACTGATAATGGTCCCGTGGAGGGAATTGTTCTCCGCGTAGATCGAGGAAGCGACAACGCCACCGACAACTGGTTGGAATCCCGCTACAAAGTTGTAAGGCCTGATTTCGTAAGGGGATGTCAAGGTGGGTATTGGTTCAAAAGAAAGATCGAGAAGCAACGGGTTGATTACGATTTCCAAGCCGAATACCTTGAGCAGTGTTACTGCCTACAGCGCCCCGATAGCCAAGAAATAGTAGATTGAAAAATAAATATGTAATATCGTGTACAAGGATCATTTCTTTGATTCAATATCCCTTACTCCAGTCCACTTGAAACAATAGATCTTTGTCATCCACGTAGCGTTGGTAGTTCTCCAAGACAATATCAGGGACATCCTCGGCACGAGTCACTCCACTGACATGAGGGCTGACAATCACATCGGGACGATTCCACAGGGGGCTTTCTGGTGGCAATGGCTCCGTGGCAAAAACGTCGAGAATGGCTGCCGATATGTAGCCTTGACCAAGGGCTCGTATCAGCGATGATTCATCCAAGACATCCCCTCGCCCCACATTGAGAAAGACGGCACCTTTTTTGGCTGCCATCAAGGCGTCTCCCGAAAGCAATCCTCGTGTATGGGGTGTCGACGGAAGGCAGGACACGATATAATCCGCTTCCTTCAATGCCGTGGACAGGTCTGTAGTATACTCATCCATAACATCATTACCAGTCCCTTCTTCCATGATGTGACGTGGACTTCTTCCAAAAGCAATCACATTCATGCCAAATGCTTTTGCCGCCCGCCCTATGCATATTCCAATGTCACCTGCACCGCCCAAAATTGTCAATGTCAAGTCCTTTAAATAACGATATCGTGTTACGTGACGCGACTTGGCCCATGCTTGTTGTTGTTGATCTTGGTCCGTGAGTGCAAAATTGCGTTCGTGCCCAATGATGCGTGCCAAACACCATTCGGCAATGGGAAGGCCGAATTTGCCGGCAAATCGAGTCAAGATAAATGGCAGCGGCAACTGCAACTTGTTGCTATTGGCAGCATCAAAGAGAGGGTCCACGCCCGCATAGGTGGATTGACATCATTTCAACTTGGGTAAACACGATGAGTTGTCTTGTAAAAGGTGCGCGAGAACAGAGGGTTCTGTGACAAGTGCTTCTGCTTGGGCCAATTTCTCTTTTGTGGCAGAGCTCAGCTTGGTAGGATCAAAATTGACAGTCCCTCCAAAGCCCCCCAGCGATTCGTCGCCAATGACCTCCACGGGAATGTTTCTTGGAGCTGCTGCACTGAGAAGGGAAGTACCCACATCATCGATGGAGCTGAAAACGGTAATAATAAGCCTTCGGCGTTGAGACATGATTGACTGTTGTTCTTGGGAACACGTGACAGGCGACAACTAGAGTGATGGATGCATGGATGAATGAAATAATTTATGGAACGTGAAAAGGAATACGTCAGATCTAACGGAACCCGAACTGGTGCATGGGCTATTGACTTGCAGGTAGATAGAGTAGCTGGCTGGTTCTAGCTGTATCGAGTTAGCTAATACTAGCTAGCTAGCTAGCTACTTGTTGTTGTTTTAGTCGATGGTGTGATTAGGAACCTAAACATGATGATGATGGAAGATGATGAATAAATATGGTACAATGGAGGTGGTTGATTAAAAAATGTGGTCAGAGCTGACGTCGCATTCAATTTTCAACAAATCACTGACGTACTCACATGGTAGAGTTAAGGGGAGTCTGATTTCGTGCCTTCTCATTATTATGAGAGTCTCGTGTAACGGCCAGACAGCGCAGTGATACACTGATTGTCGAGAAGGGTCCGAAGATCGGTTTGGAATTTTTGTGTACTACACATTCATACAAAAACATAATTACAGATTTCCGTTAAATACAAAATAGCGTGTCATAGACTGAGAGCACAGAGCACTATTGGTAACTTCTGGGATCGTGATTGTTCTGATGTCAACACAAAAAGATTTTCAGAACCTCCCTTCATCATCGTGACATCGACACTATCACAACGCGAAATGTGGCATCATTTTTACTTGCTGATGTTGCAAGAAGTTGATCGATTTGCATTGGCGCTCTATATAGTACTAGCTAGTAGCTAGTCTACTCAAATCTTCTTGATACCAATCCATCAAACCTTTTTGATTGCCGCAACGAGGTATGTTGTCAAATCTAAATGACATAAAAACATACCTGTTGTAAAAATCTATTGGTCAAATAGCTGCATTGCCCTTTCTCATTGTTGGTTTCATTCCTTCTACACTTTTGTGTCTACAGAACACTTCGCTTATCGCAGACTTCCGATTCCGATACGCTATATCCAAGTCAAATCAAGGCGACAACATAATACAATATAAGATAATACTATTCAAGCATGGACCAAGCGGGTGAAGAGCTTTCCCGAATCATTTCCTTTGTCAATCGAAGGCCATGGATCATGGAAGACAACAACTCGGGATGTTGCTTGCACGGCGGTGGTGCTGGTAGCGGTGAAAGTACCAGTATGGACTTGGGGTGTTCTGAAAAAAAGCAGGTCGTCTCCAAGAGCAATTACTTTCTGGATCGCCTGGGCGTGACTACCCTTGGAGATTCCAGTCTCCATCGAGTCTGTGCTTGGCATACGAACCCTGACCAGTTTCAGGACTTTTTGGAATCCATGGAAGCTCATCGCCATGCGAAGTCTGCCGAAGCAAGCAATCTTGATGATATTGTCATGCTGAATAACAATTCCAACTACATTGATCGTGCTTGTCCCCTGCAAGATTTGACTCCAAATGTGCAGACGGGGTATAATACTACCAAGGCCGTGGGGTACCGTGACATGCCAGATCCTCCTCGTCTCGATCAAACCAATCACAGAGGTGTCACTGCCCTTCATGTGGCCGTGTATCGCAATGCCTTTTATGCGCATCAGATTGTGAAACAATTACTCCAACAACAACCATCCTTGGCATCCACACCAATGACGCCTTGTGGATCCTATCCCTTGCATATCTTGTGTGGACAAAATCTGACCATTCGAAAGGAAGTCTTGATGAGCTTGTTGCAAGCCGATCCAAGTGTTGTGTGGAAAGAGGATATCAATGGGGATACGCCACTCTCACTCTTGTGGAAAAATGTCCTTCGTTTTCGATGGGCACAACAAGATCACGTTACCTTGCAAGACGACGAAGAGGATGTTGATGATGATATTGGTAGCAGCAGCAACAGCGATTCTTTGGGTAATAGCAACAATCGTCGACAGAGACGTCGTCCATCCTGGATGACTGTCATTTCGCCGGAACAATACGTGGAATACTCGTTACTGTTGGTTCGAGCGGCTCTTGGGAAACTCAACAATGATAATGAGTCTTTGAATCTGGGAGACGTTTGTCGTATGCCCCGCTGTCCTCCTTTGTTGATTCGACTCCTTCTCCAATATCCCAACAAGTTTGTCATGGTAACGCAACATGAGAAAGATTCGCAGGGTATGACGCCGCTCCATCATGCGGCTCGTGTGAATGCGGTGACACACCATATGGTCCCCATCAATGTCTTGACTAAAATGAAACAATCCTCGGTCCTCGATTTGGTGTTACATGCCTTTCCATCCATGGCGTGCATCGAGGATCGTCGAGGCAGGATTCCACTGCATTATGCGCTCGACAAGGACTACCCAAACAACAACAACATGAACATGGTGGACGGTATCTCGTTGGACGATCACAAGGAATGCTTGTATCGTCTCGTACAAGCCAATGCTGACAGTCTGGGCCTGCAAGATCCGGTGACGGGTTTGTACCCCTTTGCGTTGCTCGCTTCTCAAAAGAAAAAGGAACCGAGAGACGAAGACAGCATGGATATCGAAAACATTGGGATGAATGAATCTTCTTTCGCGGGAGAGATGGTGCATTTGGAAATCATCATGGTGTTGTTGCGCCACTTTCCAGAAGCAGCTGTTTACACTGGACATTAATTCTAGAGGGAATACAGCCTGTTGAGCTGTATTGTTCTTGATCTATCTACAACAGTGAAGTCACAAGTGAAACTATTACACAATACATTGCATTGCGTATCGAAAATCACAAAAAAATGCACGAATCTTTGCGATCGCTGAGTTTTAAAAATCCGCCGTAGCTCTTTCCTCTGACGATTGTTTGTCGTAATCATTCGCTATAATATTTTAATACACATGTAACCTCGCGTTATGAAGTCTTTTCAAATGACGTTTTTAGCGAGATGTGTAGCTATGCGGGGTTGGAATGGCCGGTGGTGCTGGTACAGTAGGGGTCAAATGGATTCGTTGCTAGCTTGATGATCGTTAGTCTAAAGCTGGATTCCTTTGTAGCTTGATCGTTGATGATAGTTAGTCTAAAGCTGGATTCGTTAGTAGCTTGATCGTTGGTAGCTTGATCCTTGTCATGACCTCAGTCATTATCAATAACCACATCCTTAAGGTGTGGATTTATCTGGATTTCTCTGACAGGAATAACCACATCCTTAAGGTCTGGATTTCATTTAACTGCTAACTAAGGCTATGGCATTCTACAGTTGAGGGCTTTTCTGGTAACTGACACTATTTTTTATGATGTTGTTAGATTCCAATGATGTGACCTGCAATTCATGTAGAATCCTCAAACAGATGGTTGGTTGCCAGACATCACCAGTCCTCCAAGGAATCCCAAATGGCAAGACCGTCCTCTTCAGTCATGCATATGTTAGAGTTCAAGTCCAAATAAGACGTCTGAAAAGTGTAGGAGTTCAAAGGAGACATCTGAGAGTGAGTGTAGCCCTTAGGCAGCTGGTCATTGGACACATGCCCTGTGTAGGGGGGGGGGGCACACCCCAGTCTGTCGGCAGGGGGAATCCTACAGCTCCTGTTTCTGCGTTGTCTCCACCAAAATATGTTGGGGGCGGTGGGGTTGGGTCACGGACATTATGCGTTGAGTTACCAGCTACACCTGCAGCTCCAGGTCCAGCGTTGTGCTGTGGGGGTAGGTTACCACCACCGTCGCCATCACCACCAGCACAAAAATGCCCTGCGTCACCAGCTACACCTGCAGCTCCAGGTCCAGGGGTATTTCCACCCAAATGTGTTGGGACGGGTGTAGGTGTGTTAGAGTTGCTAGCTCCACCCAAATGTGCGAGTCCTCAGCTCCACCATTGCCAGCTCCACCAAAATAAATCCCGTTGTGTGTTGGGGTGGGTGCAGGTGGGTTAGTGTTGCCAGCTTCACCAAAATATGTTGAGTTGTCAGCTCCGCCATTACCAGCTCCACCAAAATGCGTCCCATTGTGTTTGCCTCCACCAAAACATGTTGGGGTTGGGAGTGGGTTACCAAAATGGGCTGCCCTGCCTCTAGTTCTAGTTCCAGCGTTGTTATCTCCATCAACATGTGTTGGGGGAGGGAATGGAAGAGTAGGGTCACCTCCCCGGTTGCAATCTCCAACTCCACCAATTGGGGTTAGCCCAGTTAGTGGGCATGTGCTGGCCTGGGAGACAGCAACCTCGTGGCAAGGACTGTGTACACTGTGCACTAGGGGCTGCCAGGCTGGGGTGCATAGCCAAGTTGATGGGCACCCAATGTCGCACGATGTTGTTGTTTCTGTTGGAGGTGCTGATGTTCTTCTCTCAAACGGAACAATTCGTTTTGCTTCCTTTCGTTTTCCAATAGCAAATCAAGATTGCCCGTAGAACTAGTCAAAGACGTTAAATTCTGTGTCACAACAGACTGCATGGCCCTTGATTGGGGCTCAGGTAGTGTCCCTCCTTGTGCATCAGGAAGGGATGCAACCATTGACTCAGAGACACCTTGGGCAATGGCCCTCAATTGGAGCATGACTCTGTCTGCTTTCAAAGTGCCGCTTGCTTTGCAGAGCTCGAGGCAACCAGGACTCTCAGCATAAATAATTTGCGAAGGCGGCATGCTTGGCCTGCGTTTTATGTTCCTGACTTCATCATTGCTGCATGAAGGGGTGGAGTTTGTTGAACAAATTTCACACAAGCTTCTGTTCTTGTCATGCGGACATTTGGTCATATTTTGTTTGCATTCGGTGCACTCTCCCAAGCTGCTCCCATGAAGACACAAAGTCAATTCATCTTTGCATGGTTTGCAAGTAAAAAAAACTTCTCCAGAGAGACGAAGCTCATTTCCTTTGACTCGGTATTTATTGGTGTGTGTGCTGTGTACTTCTTTCAAGTATCCACTACATTTTTTGGAGTGTGAAGCCAGGCAGGGACAGTTGGCCTCATGAGAGGATGTGTGCTCCTCTCCCTGCGCAAGACACTCCGCACGCCTTTGCAATGCTGCCACTCTTCTCTGCTCCAAGGTTTTGTTGGGAAGTGGTTGATTGGCACGAGTGATGGAATCTGTACCGGTTGTCCTTTTTTCAGGCAGAATCTTTCGTGATTTCTCGGCAACGTTGACTTGTAAAGAATCAACACACCTGGTTACACGACTAGCCAATCTTTTTTCAATTGAATCTACTTGACTATCACGGAGTCTAATTTTTATGCTGACTGCCTGGATTAATTGGGAAAACTGTTGATACCAGTCCAGAAAGTCTATGCATGTGACCATCTGTTGTTGTATGCGTGTGTTGCTTCAATTGAATTCCTTGAAGAATTGATTTGTAAGCAACCGAAGCCGTAGGCAAACCGTCAACCATGTGACCAGCAACTTCCCGAATTTTCAATAAATGTGGTTTAGTGGCACATGGGCCACTTGTGTGGATGTGGTCCAACATGCAGTGCACATCATTAAAGCCGACAATGCTGGTGCTCCGCCTGCATCTGCTATCTGTCACGTCTCTGCCGCTAATGCGATGCAAAAAGCTTTTGTTTGAGTGTCTGGATCCCAACCTTGATGTTCGCCTTCTGTTGCTTGCCTTTCTACCGTTTGCCGAGAGGTCATGGTGAAAGCCTCAATTGATTGACGATAGATAAATTTTTGTAGAGAAGGGGTGCTAGCTGCAGCTTTGGCTTTTGCAGCAGTGGCAACAACACCAGTTGAC
>Ga0163144_10028812_pt1 | contig 10692 bp, 6 predicted proteins | sample OliLak19BULKMAT1_FD_123175 | JGI IMG/M metagenome (GOLD analysis project Ga0163144, IMG submission 123175) | Freshwater microbial mat bacterial communities from Lake Vanda, McMurdo Dry Valleys, Antarctica - Oligotrophic Lake LV.19.BULKMAT1 | ecosystem: Environmental > Aquatic > Freshwater > Lake...
CTTCGGGCGCGCCGGTGAGGTGGGCGCGCTCCGCGAAGGTGACGAGCAGGATCGCGTTCGCCACGGCCACGCCGATGGCCATGATCGCGCCGATCGCCGATTGGATGTTCAGCGTCGTGCCGGTGATCCAGAGCATCAGCACCACGCCGGCCAGCACCGCGGGCACGGTGGAGACGACGGCCAGCGCGAGGCGGAAGGATTGGAAGTTTGCGCTGAGCAGGAGGAAAACGACGACCACCGCGACGATCAGGCCGCTGCGGAAACCATCGAGCAATTCGCGCAGCGGGATGACCTGTCCGCGCAGCGCCACACTCGTCTTCGGCGGCGGTGCGCCTGCGTCCGCGATCACCTGTTCGATCTTCCGCGCGACCGAGCCGAGATCGGCGTCGTGCAAGTTCGCGGTCACGCTGACCACCCGCGCCATGTTGTAGCGTTCGTACTGGCCGACCGACGTGCCGGGCGTAAGCGTCGCGACGTTGCGCAGCAGCACGGATTTTCCACCCGCCTCGATCGGCATGTTGCGCAGGTCTTCGAGCGACTTCGTCTGCGACTGCGGGATCTGCACCTGCAGGCTGAGGCTCACGCCGGTCTTCGGATCGTTCCAATACATCGGCTGCGTGAAGCGGCTCGAAGTCGTCGCCGCGACCAGCGCGCGGGTCACGTCATTGACCTGCACGCCAAGCAGGCCGGCGCGCTCGCGGTTCACCTCCACGTTCACGCTCGGGTAATCGAGCGTCTGCGCAAACTGCACGTCGCGCAGTTCCGGCATGTCCTTCAGCTTCGCGTAAAGCTTCTCCGCGTACTCGCGGCTCACCGCGAGGTCGGGACCGTTCACGGCGACTTCGATCGGCGTACTCGAGCCGAAGCTCATGACCCGCGTGACGATGTCGCTCGGCTCAAAGGCCACCCGCCCCTCGGGCAGTTCCTTGGCAAAAACCCCGCGCAGCCTTTCCTGCAACGCCTCCACGCGGACGTCCGCGTCCTTCTTGAACTGCACCGCGAGCCACGCCTCCTCGGGCCCGCCATTCCAGAGGTGGATGAAGTTCACCGGATAGTTCGACGCATGCACGCCGACGAGGCCCATGGTCAGCGCGATGTTGTCCGGACCGACCTCGCGCTTGATGATCTCCAGCGCCCGCAGCGCCAGTTGTTCGGTGATCTCCAGCTTCGTGCCGGTCGGCGCTTTCACCCGCAGCGCCATCTGCCCGGCATCCGCTCTCGGGAAAATCTCCACGCCGAGCCGCGCGCCGATGATCCAGATGATCAGCCCCGCCGCGCCGAGATAGATCGGCACGAGCAACCAGCGCAGCGCCACCGTTGTGCCGGCCAGCGCGCGATACCGGCCGCCCTTCCGGTGCTCGGCGATGTGTCCCGGACCGCCGCGCAGCAGCCACACGCTCAGGATCGGCACCAGCGTACTCGAGAGGAAATACGACGCGATCATCGCGAAACCCACCGCCAGCGCGAGCGGCGTGAAGAGCGCTTTGGCCGCGCCCGTCATGAAGAGCGCCGGCGTGAAGACCGCCAGGATACACAGCATCGCGAGCAACCGCGGCCCCGCCGTCTCCCGCGTCGCGTCCAGCGCGGCGCGGGCCAGCGGCACGCCGCGCGCGCGATGCGCGTGGATGTTCTCGATCGCCACCGTCGCTTCATCCACCAGCACGCCGACCGCCAGCGCCAGCCCGCCGAGCGTCATCAGGTGAATGCTCTGGCCGCTCACCCACAGGGCGAAACACGCCGCGAGCAGCGCGACCGGAATGTTGATCACCACGATGAACGCGCTCCGCCAGTCGCGCAGAAAGACCAGCACCATCAGGCCCGTCAGCACCGCGCCGATCGCGCCCTCCTTCACCAGATCATTGATCGCCCGCAGCACCACCGGCGTCTGGTCGAACTCGAACGTCACATTCACATCGTCCGGCACCGCCGTTTTGAACTTCGCCAGGTTCTTCTTCACCAAGTCCACCACCGCCAGCGTCGAGGCATCCGAGCGCTTCGTCACCGGCATGTAAACCGTCCGCCGGCCATTCACCAGCGCATAGCTCGTCACGATGTCGCTCTGGTCATCCACCGTCGCCACGTCGCGCACGAAGACCGCCCCGCCCGGCGTCACCCGCAGCGGCACGCCTTCCAGATCCTTGAAATTCTTCACCACCGCGTTCACCGGCACGATCGGATATTGATCGCCGAGGCTCATGTTTCCGCTCGGGCTGATCACATTCGCCGCGGCGATCGCCTGCACGATCTCATCCGGCGAAAGATTCAGCGCCCGCATCCGGTCCGGCTTCACATTCACCACGATCGTCCGCGCCCCACCGCCAAAGGGCGGCGGCGCCGACACTCCCGGCAGCGTGGCAAAGAGCGGCCGCACCTGATTGAGCGCCGCGTCCTGCATCTGCCCCACGGTGCGCGTCGGATTCTCCGTCGAGAAAACCAGATGCCCCACCGCCACGCTGCCCGCATCGAAACGCGTGATGAACGGCCCCGGCGTCCCCGGCGGCATGAAGGCCCGCGCGCGGTTCACATAAGCCACCACCTCCGACATCGCCGCGCTCATCTCCGTGCCCGGATGAAACTGCAGCTTCATGATCGAAGCACCCTGGATGTTCTTCGACTCCACGTGCTCGATCCCCGCGATGTAGAGGAAATGATACTCGTAGTAAAATGTGAGGTAACCCTCGACCTGCGCCGGGTCCATCCCGCCAAACGGCTGCGCCACATAGATCGTCGGGATGCCGAGCGGCGGGAAAATATCGCGCGCCATCTTCTGCACCGCGAGCATCCCGCCGAGGCACACCGCGAGCACCAGCACCACGACCGTCAGCGGGCGGCGGAGTGAGAGAGAGACGATGTTCATTCAGCGGAGAAATCGGGAGATATAGGGAAACGCCCCGCGCTTCCACAAGGACGCAGGCCCCGCTCAACCGATACCCCGCCAACCTCGCCGTCACCACCACCTGCGCGCCCGGCAAACCCCAGCCCGCTCAGCAGCGCAGCGACGGGCAGGCGAGGCGATGGGGCGAAACCTTTGTGGAAGGGCAGAGCCACGCCGATAATCCCCCAGGCGGCAAATGCAAAGGAGTCGGCTGGTGAGAAGGAGCGGGTGGCGATGCGCTCACCGGCGCCATGGAATTGCGGGGACATGGGCGTTCCGCGATGGAGTCGCGGAACGAGGGGAAAAACCGCAGCGCCCCGCGCGAGTCGGCGCGAAAGGGAGCGGCGCGTTTCCAGCCGCCGAACGCACGGTCGCCGGAAGCGCACCCACTTTCGGCCGCGTGGCCGACCTACCGTGCGGCCCCCGCTGCCATCGGTGCGCAGGCAGTGACTGAGGCGGCCTCGGTTGGGGCCGGGGTCAGTGACCACGGCTACCACCCGCCAGCCGCCGTCCGGCTGTTTCCGCGAGATGGTCTCAGCGGAGGAAGATGAATTCCTTGAGGTTGAAAAGCGCTTGGGCGAAGTCGCTCCAGGCGGGCTGGGAGGAGAGGCGGGCGGCGGGGTTGGCGAGGTCGTCGGCGCCGACGTAGCGGCGGCTCGCGGTCAGCTCGGTCGCGGTGGGCGGGCGCGCGAAGGCTTCGAGGAACATGCGGCGGATGCGTTCGTCGGCGGTGGGGTCCGCTTTCCCGGCGATGAGCCGCCTGGCCCACGCGGCGGCGCAGTCAATGACGAACGGATCGTTGAGCAGCGCGAGCGATTGCGCGGGGACGTTGGTCGCGTCGCGGCGGCCGATGGTGGTGAAGGGTTTCGGCGCGTCGAAGACTTCGAGGAAGGGGCTGAGCGCGTTGCGGCGGATGGTGAGATAGACGCTGGCGCGCAGTTTTTCGCCGCGGTCGCCGACGGCAAAACCGGGGCCGGGTTGCGCGGGCGCGAGCCGCCCGGAGATCGCGAGGAGCGAGTCGCGCAGGGTCTCGGCTTCGAGACGGCGGACGGGGAAATGCGTGAGCAGATCGTTCGTGCCATCGCGCTCGCGGGCGGCGGGCGCGGGTTCGCTGGCGAGGGCGAAGGCGCGCGTGGTGACGAGAAAGCGGAGCGTCTTTTTCAGCGACCAGCCGTCCTCGGTGAGGCGCGCGGCCAGGAAGTCGAGCAGCTCGGGGTGGGTGGGCGGCGCGCCCATGCGGCCGAAATCATCCGGCGTCGCCACGAGGCCGCGGCCAAAGACGTGGAGCCAGACGCGGTTCGCCATGACGCGCGCGGTGAGCGGATTCCGCGCATCAGTGAGCGCGCGGGCGAGTTCGAGGCGTCCGCTTTTGCTCTCGTGAAATGGCGCGCCGCCCAACACGCCGAGGTAGCTGCGCGGCACGGGCTCGCCGGGTTTGAGGTGATCGCCACGCGCCAGCAAGGCGGCGTTCAAGCTCTCCGCCTCGAACACGCCGGGCGCGCGGCGCGGCACGGGAATCTCCGCTTCGAGCCGGCGGTATTCCGCGACGAGCGGCGGCAAGGCGGCGAGGTCCGCGAGCTTGGTCGGCAGGGCGTCGCGGCGGATGAGCGCGTCGAGCAGCAGGCGCTGCGCTTCGTCGAGCCGGGAGTCGCGCCACGCGGTGAGCGCGGTGGCGAGGGCGTCGGCGTAGCGCTGCGCGAGTTCCCCGGCGGAACGCGGCGGCGCACCGCGGAGCAGCGCGGTGAGCGGCGTCGGCCCCGACTTCGTGGCAGTGCCGAAGACGATTTCGCTCACGCCAAACCACGAGCGCTCGCTGTCGCGTTTCTCCGGGCGCGTCTGGTCGTCGGAGGTGGCGAATTCGAGATAGGCCCATGTGCCTTTGCGATACGCCGTGTCGAGGCGCAGCCACGCGGGCTCGTCGCGGCCGAGTTGCGCGCGGGGAAAGATCGGGTTCGTGCCGATCGGGTAGCCATCCGCGATGAGCCGGACCTGCGCGCCGCCGCCGCCCCACGCCTGCACGCTGATCGAGTCCGTCTCCACGCGAAACCCCGGCGTGGTGAAGACGCCGGCGTGTTTCGTGGAAAGCCGGTGCGTCGCCACGCCCGCCGGGAGCAGGCCGGTGAGCACGCGGTCGCCTGCGGTCGCGATGGCAAAGTCGCCGCCCGCGCCGGGTGCGGCGTCGAGCCCGGTGCCGTAGTGAAAGCACGCGGCGTAGTCGCCGGAGCCGTTCGCGAAATTCCAGCGACGGCGCGCGCTTGGCTCAGCGGCGGGCGCGCGCTCGCGTTCGGCGTCCGCCAAATCCGTCCAGGCTTTCGCCATGGCGTCGCCGCTCAGTGCGTGCAGCGTGGTCCAAAGGTTGAGCGGATTCCCCTTCTCCGGCGCAGCAGCTTTGGCCTTCCCCTTTCCTTTGGTCTCCGCCACGGCAGCGGGCTCGGTTGGTTTCTCCCCGGCGAGCAGGCGCGCGGAAAATCGTGCGGGCTCATCTTTCCACGCCGCGAAAAGCTGCGTGCGAATCTTCGCCTTCAACGCCTGCAACTCCGCCTTGTTTTTCACGAGCAACTCGGGCACGTCGATCGTCACCATCGCCGGCCGGCTGCTCTCGAAGATGCCCGCGAGTGCGTAGTAGTCGCGCTGGCTGATGGCGTCGAATTTGTGATCGTGACAGCGTGCGCACGAGACGGTGAGCGCCTGAAACGCCTTCATCGCCACGTCAATCTGGCTGTCGATCACCTTCACCTGCTCGTCGCGCGTGTCCACGGGCTGAAAGCCGTGCTCGACGAGCCGCAGGTGCGTGAGACCGAGCAGGCTTTCGTTGATTTTCTCGTCGCGATTCCAGCGCGGCTTGGCGAGCAGATCGCCGGCAAGGTGCTCGCGGATGAGCTGGTCGAGCGGCACGTCGGCATTGAACGCGCGGATGAGGTAGTCGCGGTAACGCCACGCATTCGGAATGTCCGGGTCGCCCTCGCTGCCGTGGGTCTCGGCGAAACGGACGAGGTCCATCCAGTGCCGCGCCCAGTGCTCGCCGAAGCGCGGACTCGCGAGCAGCCGGTCCGCCGCGGCGGCGACGGCGGCCGGCAGATCGCGGGCGGCGGCTTCGATAAAGGACGCGGTTTCCTCCGGCCTCGGCGGCAATCCCGTGAGCGCGAACGTGAGGCGGCGGAGCACCGCGCGCGAATCAGCGTCGGCGGCGGGCGCGAGGTGGCGCGCGTCCATTTTCGCGAGGAGAAAGTGATCGACGGGATGCGCGGACCAGGCGGGATTTTTCACCGCGGGCGGCGCGCTCTGGCGCACCGGCTGGAGGCTCCACCAGGTCTTGCGGTCGGCGAGCAGTTGCTCCCACGGCACCGCGGCGTCGGTCTTCGGCGGCTCATCGCGCGGATCGGGCGCGCCGAGGGCGATCCACTTTTCGAAACTGGCAATCACCGCGTCGCTCAGCTTCGGGCGCTTCGTCGGCATCTTGAGATCGGGATCCTCGTGGCGGATGGCTTTCAGCAGCAGACTCTTTCCCGGCTGGCCGGGCACGATGACTTCGCCGGATTCGCCGCCCTTTTTCCAGCCGTCGCGAAAGTCGAGCCGGAGTTCGCCCTTCTGCTTTTTCGCGCCGTGGCACTCGTAGCACTCGCTCACCAGCACGGGGCGGATGCTCTTTTCAAAAAACTCCGCGTGCTCCGGCGACAGGCTGGACGCCGCCCGAGAAGAGACGACCAAGAGTGCGGCGAGGAGGAGGCAGCGAAGCGCGATCATGGGCAGCGCCGAGATAACCCGTGATGGCGAAAAATGAAAGGCAGGCAGCGCGCGGAAGCTCTGCGCGTAATGCTCCGCAAGCTGGCCGGAGGCGCGATTGGCCCGGTGCGCTGACTTTGGCCGCGAAAACCAGCGCGCGCCCTCGGCGCGCTCAGTCCTTGCCGTGCGTCGGCAGCAGCAGCGTATCCACGTAGCGCTGGTTCGTCTGGCGCAGGCGTCCGACGAGGATGCGGCCTATGGCGATGAGGAATTTGAAGGCGGCGGTGGGATACACGCCGGCGGCGGCGGAGATCACGGCCTGGTTGAGGCGGAGCAGGGTGCAGTCGGCCGCGGCTTCCACGTCGGCGGACCGGACGCCGGCGTCCACGAGGGCGAGTTCGCCGAAAAAATCGCCGGGCTGGAGGGCCGCGAGGTTGATGTCCTTGCCTTCGCGGTGATGGACGACGCGGGCGGTGCCTTCCACGAGGATGAACATGCAGTCGCCGGGATCATCCTGTTTCACGATGATCTCGCCTTTCTTGACTCGCGTGAGGTCGAGCAGCTCGAGGAAGTCGCTGAGTTCCTCGTCGGTGAATTCCAAGAAGAGACCTTGGCCCTTCAATTTGTCCCGGGTTTCGCTGCTGGTGCTCATGGGTGGCGGTTTGGTGGAGGCGAAAAAGGTGCACGTCATCGGACGGGCCGTTCCTCGCTGCAAGGGGGTGACGACTAGCAGCGCGGGCGGGCAGTGAGAAGAATTGTTTTCGCCGCCGTGCTGGGGAAGAGTCCGCGTCTCATGAAAATCCCCACACTCCTCGCCGCCATGCTCTTGCCCGCCGTCGCCGCCTGGGCCGCGGAGACGCCGAAGCCGAACTTCGTCATCATCAACATTGACGACCTCGGCTACGCAGACATCGGGCCGTTTGGCTCCGTGCTCAACCGCACGCCGCACCTCGACCGCATGGCGAAGGAAGGGCGCAAGCTGACGAGTTTCTACGGCGCGCCGGTATGCTCGCCGTCGCGCGCGGCGCTGATGACGGGCTGCTATCCGAAGCGCGTGCTGCCCATTCCGCATGTGCTTTTTCCGGCGGGAAACACGGGGCTCTCGCCATCGGAGGTGACCGTGGCCGAGGCGCTCAAGGCACAGGGTTACGCGACCGGCATGGTGGGCAAATGGCATCTTGGCGATCAGCCGGAATTTTTGCCCACGCGGCAGGGTTTCGATTCGTGGTTCGGCCTGCCCTATTCCAATGACATGGGTCCAGCGGAGGATGGCGTGAAAAGCAACTTCGGCCAGCCGCTGCCGAAGAAGGGCGACGGCCAGCCGCCGCTCCCGCTGCTGCGCGGCGAGACCGTCGTGCAGCGCGTGCTGGCGAAGGATCAGGAGACGCTCGTGGCCCGCTACACCGACGAGGCCGTCGGCTTCATCAAGGCCAACAAGGACCGCCCGTTTTTCCTCTACGTCGCGCACAACGCCGTCCACTGGCCGCTTTATCCGGGCGAAAAATTCCGCGGCAAGTCGAAGAACGGACTTTTCGGCGACTGGGTGGAGGAGATGGACTGGAGCGTGGGCGAAGTGCTGGAGACGCTGCGTGCGCAAGGGCTCGCGGAGAAAACGCTCGTCCTTTTCATGAGCGACAACGGCGGCACCGGCTACTCGGTGAACAAGCCGTTCCGCGGACAGAAAGGCAGCACCTGGGAGGGCGGGATGCGCGAGCCGGTCATCGCGTGGTGGCCGGGGAAAATTCCCGCCGGCACCGCGAGCGACGCCATCTGCGCGATGTTCGACGTGCTCCCGACCTTCGTCGCGCTGAGCGGCGGCACCGTTTCCACCGAGCGGAAAATCGACGGTGCCAACCTCTGGCCCATCCTCTCCGGCGAAACCGGCGCCGCCCCGCCGCACGAGAACTTCCTCTATTTCAAAGGCCTCGTCCTCGAAGCCGTCCGCTCCGGCCAATGGAAACTGCACCTCGCGAAAGGCGAACTGTATGACCTCCAAGCCAATCCCGGCGAATCCACGAACGTCGCCGCCGCGCATCCTGAAGTCGTCGCCCAACTCCGCGCCCTCGCCGACGCCACTGACCGCGACCTCGGCCAGACCGGCATTGGTCCCGGCACGCGGCCCTTGGGCAAAGTGGAAAAACCGCAACCGCTCCTCGGCCCCGACGGCACGCCGCGCGCGGGCTTTGCGCCAAAGTAGGCGGACGTCACGACGACTCAATCTGCCAAGCTCCGCGAACCGCAAACGCCGGCGGGAATTCGTGGCTTGAAGCGGAGGGCGGGACGGTGAAGCATCGGGGCGTCGCGCCGCCGGAGCGGGCTTCCGGCCTTGGCCGGGGCTGAATCTGGCGCGTTCTGGCATCCAGCCTTTTTCACCTACCATCATGGACAAAAACGAAATGCGCCTCGATCCGCTGACGGAGGCTTGGACCATCTTTTCGGAGGCGCGGCCGATCCCCCCGGCGTTTGGTTCGGTGCGGGCGGAGAGAAATGAGGTGAGTCCTTTCACGGCGGGGCACGAGCAGCACGCGGGGCACGCGCTTTTTACCGCGCCGGGACGCGACGGCGGCTGGCAGGTGCGGGTGGTGCCAAACCGCGCGCCGATCGTGCGGGTGGAGGGCGAGGCGGTGCGGCGGAGCGAGGGATTTTACGACCGGATGGACGGGGTGGGGGCGCACGAGGTGATCATCGAAGACCCCGGCCACGCGGCGCTGGAGGAGCTGCCGCTGGGGGAGATCGAGCAGGTGGTGACGGCGTGGAAGGTGCGGATGCTGGACCTGCTGCGCGATCCGCGGATGCGGTCCTTCAGCATCGCGAAAAACGTGGGCGCACCGGCCGGCGCGCGCGTGGGCCACAGCGTGAGCCAGCTCGTGGCGATGGCGGTGGTGCCGCCGCTGCTGGCGCGCAAGCTGGCGGTGGCGCGGGCTTTTTACGAAGCGAAGAAGCGCTCGATCTTCGAGGACATCCTGGCCGAGGAGGAGCGGATGGGAGCGCGGATGGTTTACGAAAACAACGGGTTCGTGGTCTTCTGCCCGTATGCGTCGCGCGCGCCGTTCGAGCTGGCGATTTATCCGAAGCGCCAGTGCCCGGATTTCCACGGCGTGAGCGATCAGGAGGTGGCGCAGCTCGCAGATGTGCTGAAGACCGCGCTGGGCAAGCTCAACCGCGCGCTGGATCACGCGCCCTACAATCTGATGCTCTTCACTGCGCCGACGCGCAGCGGGCGCGCCGACCACTGGGCGACGATCGAGAGCGACTTCCGCTGGCATATCGAGATTCTGCCGCGGCTGTATTTCCGCGGCGGGGTGGAGCTGGGCACGGGCTGCTGGCTGAATACGGTCTGGCCGGAGACGGCGGCGGAGTGTCTGCGCGGGATCGCGCTCGGGGAATGATCGCGCGGCAGGTTTTCTATGAAGGCCGCGTGCAGGGCGTGGGTTTTCGTTTTGCCGTGAAGCAGATCGCGCGCGGCTACGAGGTGGTGGGCTGGGTGCGGAATCTGATGGATGGCCGCGTAGAGCTGCAATGCGGCGGGGACCGGGAGGAGGTGGACGCCTTTCTCGCAGCCATCGCCGAGAGCGAGTTGAAGGCGCACATCAAGCACGTGGCCGCGGCGCCGATTGACTTGCCGTCGGGGGTGAAGGGATTCGAGATCGTGGCTTAAAGCGCTCCGGTCCCAGCGGTGCCGTCACGCCGTTCGTATCGATGACGACGGTCACCGATAAGGATGACGCGCGCGGTGTTCTTGGATGGCCTCGGCGATTTTTTCCTCGGTGATCTTGCCGCTGCGCCAGTCTTCCTCCATCGCGCGTCCCAATTCGTCGAAGGTGCGTTTCGCCTCGAAAAGCAGCAGCGCCTTGCGCACGGCCTCCAGCTCTTCATCGGGGGCGTGCTCGATGCGTTCGTGCAGCAGCGGGCGGAGTTCCTTCGGGTCGGTGGTGGCGAGCGGGCTCATGCCGCGCAGGCTGCCACGCCGCCTAGTATTACTCCGTTAAGTGGAATCGAAGATAATTCGGTCATATTTCGCGCCGCAGCAAAAGCAGGAGCCGGTCGCCTTCACCAGCCACGGCTGGATCCGCTTGAGGATCCGCTCCCACGTC
>Ga0163144_10028814_pt1 | contig 10692 bp, 7 predicted proteins | sample OliLak19BULKMAT1_FD_123175 | JGI IMG/M metagenome (GOLD analysis project Ga0163144, IMG submission 123175) | Freshwater microbial mat bacterial communities from Lake Vanda, McMurdo Dry Valleys, Antarctica - Oligotrophic Lake LV.19.BULKMAT1 | ecosystem: Environmental > Aquatic > Freshwater > Lake...
CTTAACACTTCCTGAAGTCCGATCTTCCGCTCGGCGAGCTTGACGATCACCGGAACCTCTAATCGCAAAATCCGCTTGAGTTCTCCGGGAACCGGGGGAGACGAGGCAGAGGATGGGTCGGCGTGAAGAATCGGCATGATCGTCTGTGTTGGAATTATCGGCTAGAGCGTGTGATTCGCAAGACAAGCTCCGCAGTTTCTTAGGACGGGTGTGCCGCGCGGTGCCCGCACGACCTTCGAAACTACACGCTGGATTGAGGCGGGATCGAGGATTACGCACGTCAATTCCGCTCAAGATCTGGACGACGTCGTACTGGACCGGGCGACGAGCTGTTCGATACGCTCGTCGATGGCCTTGCACGCGGCATACGCGTCGAAACGCTTGAGCGCCTCGCGCGCGTCGTGCTGCCGGGACTCCTCGGCCCCCTCGTCTTGATACCACGCATCTTGCAAGCGGGTTGTGAAATTTTCCTCCGTCCCGTCATGGAATGACATCTCCCGTAGCACGTCGGGAAGCAGTTCGTCGTAGACCCCACCGGACGGCACGACCGGGAAGCAGCCGGCGGCGAGCGCGCGGACGGCGTGGTGGTCGAACGTCGCGTCGATGCGCGTACTCACCAAAACACCCGCGGCCAGAATCGCGCGGAGCTGCCCGACTTCGTCATATTCACTAATGGTCGAGCGGTTCAAGTCGGGAAGAATTTTTTCGACCGGGCCGATCGTCACGAGCTTGAACGGCTCTTTTCGCCGGCGCATCTCACCGAGCGCCGCGTTCAGTAGCTCGACGTCCGCGTCACGCGTTTCGGCGAAGATGAGGCGCGGGTCACGCCGGACCGTTCGACCTTCCTGTAACTCGTGCAACGGACCCAGGTCGATCGGCGGATAGACCACGTGCGCCTTGCCCGTCAGATCACGCATCGGATTGCGCGTCAAAAGTTCCGGGTGACGTTGCACCATCGCGCTCGCACGGGCCAGAAAAGTTTTGAGGTGGAACAACGAGTTGAACCAGATTTCATTGCACGCCGTCGCGGTGTTCAGATTGACGAGGTCGTGCGGCGTTTCCTTCGTGTCGTCGACACGCGGCAACTGGTTTGAGTGAAAATAGACGACCGAGGGCAGCTTCGACAACCGCGGCACGAGCCGGAACAGATCGGCGAGGTTCATGGCCTCGGACGTGAAAAGCAGGTCGACGCGACCGACCCAATGCCGGGACAGTTGTTCGGCAAACCAGTGTGCCGCCGCCGTCAGGCGACGTTCGATGCGACGTGGCGGGAGCTTGAGAAGAGTCCAACGGTGCCGGCTGCACCGGATGACCGACTCGAGCATGACGCGACGCACCCCGCCGTAAAACGGTTCAAGGGCGAGGATGTCGAGCTGAGTGGCCATGTGTATTTTCGCCCCGCTTGCGTAGGTGTCAGAGGCCTGTCACGTACCGTCCGAATCATAGCGATCTCAGCGTCCTTCGGAAACGCCCGCCGCCGACGCAGACGTGGTGGGGAAAGGTGCGGAGGTGGGGTTGATTCGATCGGACGGAGGAAACGGCTTGGATTGTTCGTAGAGCCTCGCCCGTTCGCCGATCCGTGTCGCGAGCATCGATTTGCCCTCGCTCGTCGCCAGCGCTTCGGCCTGCCGTGCGATAGCGACCGCCTGCGTGAAGTCCCCGTTCCGCGCCGAGACGGCGGCGTGGGTGTCCAGGCGGTCGATCTCGAACTTCGCCCGCTTTTTCGGTGGCTGCTTTTCCGCACGTTCGATCGACAGCTCGATCATCCGCATCGCCTCGGGTGGGTCGCGGTATTGCGCGTCACCGACGGTCGCGAGAATCCACGCAAGACGCATCGGGGCTGTCGCGTTGATCGGGTCAAGTTTCACGGCGGTTCTGATCTCGGCGATGCCTTCCCGCGTCTGTCCGGTCACGACCAGCGCCAGTCCCCGCCCGAACCGGAAATTCCCGACGTCCGGTCGAAGATCGATCGCACTATCCCAAAGCGGGAACGCCTGCTCGTACTGGCCCATTTCAGCATAGAGTAGTGCTAGCGACGACATGAGGGTCGGATCGTCCTCACGGATCGCCATCGCACGCTTGATCGCCTTGATGGCCGTCTGCTTGTCCTCGGTTTTGACCAGCAGCTTGGCGTATTGCTTCCACATGTCCACCGACTGCCTGTCGATTAGACCGGCCATTCGGATGGCGGACAGCGCCTTGTCGTTCATCTCGCGGTCGTCGTACACCGTCGACAGAACGGTCCACGCAAAGCAGTCGTTGGGCACTTCGCTGACCGCGCGCCGAGCCAGCGCGAGCGCTTCATCCGACCGGCCCGTGCCCATGAGCGATGAGGCCAGGATCGACGTCGCGACGTACGACCCGGGCACCACACTCGATGTGTGTTGCGTCAAAGTCGTCGTGTCCCGCCAGTAGCCGATCTGCCGGTAGCCCATCACCGTCCACCACGCAAGCAACAGCACGCTGATGACCCGCAAGGTAGGTCCGAGCGCGCGACGCACGGTCCCGTCCCGGCGCGACAATTCGACCGCGGCGGCGATGCAGAGTCCGACGTGGGGAAGGTAGGTGTAACGGTCGGCGTGCGCTTGATTTCCGACCTGCACGAGACCGATCACCGGCACGAGCGTCACGCCGAAAAACAGCCACCCGATCAACACGTGCGGCAGACTATGCCGGAACAAAACCAGCAGGCCGGTGACGCACGTCAAGCCGATCCACTTCGGAAGCGTCACCGCTAAATCCAGCCTCCCCGCATCCCAGACGCGCGGGTGCGGGTAAAAGAACCCGAGCCCGACGGGCACGAGCGTCTGACGCAGGTAGGTGACGTAGCCGTTCACCGCGTTACCGATCCGAAGGTCCATCGGCATGTCGGAGGTGCGCGCCATCGCGCGCTGGTCCTTCTGCGCGTAGATCGTGATCGCGCAAAACGCGATGACGATCAGCGTCGGCAAGATCTGGTCACGCGCCGCGCGGAGCCATTGCGCCCGCGACCGCAACCCGATCGGCCAGTACATCAGCAACAGCATGATCGGCGGGAGTGACACCGCCATCGCCTTCGACGCCAGCGCCGAAGTCAGCAGCGCGAGCATCAACACGTAAGTTTTTCTGGAGCCCGTCCGCGCGTAGCTCAGGAAGACGTGGAGCGTGAGCAGGATCAGCAGGACGCAGAGCGTGTCCTTGCGCTCGGAGATCCAGACGACCGACTCTGCCCGCAGCGCGTGCCACCCGAACGCCGCCGCCGCGCCGGCGCTCGGCCAGCGGGTGGCGCCGATCCGGCGCAAAAACCAGAACACCAGCACCGTGCTGGCAGCGTGCATTAAAACGTTGGTCGCATGAAACCCCGCCGGCGTCGGGCCGTACACCTCGACGTCGAGCATCAACGACCACCACGTCAATGGATGCCAGTTTCCCCCGTCAAACGTTCGCAACGACCAGGTTAAATTCTGCCAAGTGACGCCCGTTAGTACGTGGCGCTGTTCCTGTGCGTAGATCGCGTCGTCGTAGTCGACGTAACCGTACGTAAACGTGCGGGCGAAAAGCAGGATGGTCAAAAGACCCAGCGTCGCGGCCGTCCATGTGTCGGCGCGGCGATGCCGGACGGCGTCCGGATCGATCAATCCCGTTGAATGATGGGCCAGTGACTCGGTCATGTAACTTTCCCCGTCCGAACGATTAAGCGCGGCGGGCATGCTCACGCCGAAGGCCGTCGGGTCACGGCAACACTGCTACTCACGAAGCTTCGCGTCGACGAATGCGCGAAGCTGATCGATCGACACGCGCTGCTGCTGCATCGTGTCACGGTCACGCACGGTCACGGTGTTGTCCTTCAGCGAGTCGCCGTCGATGCATAGGCTCATCGGGGTGCCGATTTCGTCCATGCGTGCGTAACGCTTGCCGATGGACTGCTTCGGATCGTATTCGCTGGTGTACGACTGACGCAGGTCTAGGTAAATCTTCTCGGCCAATTCCGGCATGCCGTCTTTGTTCACCAGTGGAAAAATGCCGAGCTTCACCGGCGCGAACTTCGGCTTGAACTTGAAGTATTCCTCCGCGCCCGCGCGGCCCTTCTCGTGGGTGTAGGCCTCGCAGAGCAGCACAAGGACCGCCCGCGTCAGACCGCTGGCGGGTTCAATGACGTTCGGCACGTAGCGGCTTTTGGACTTGATGTCCTCGGCGCTAGCGCCTTGCTCCTTCAACTTGAGTTGGAGTTCTTGATCAAAGTAATCCAACTTTTGGCCGGAGAATTTTGCGTGCTGCGTCAGGTCATAATCGCCGCGGTGTGCAATACCTTCGAGTTCGCCGAAGTCGGGGGTGGTGAAGGGGTATTTGTATTCGATGTCGACGGTCGCCTTGGAGTAGTGAGACAACTCGTCGGTCGCGTGGTCGCGGAATTTCAGATTCTCGGGCTTGATGCCGAGCGTCAACCACCACTTCATCCGCTCGTTGCGCCAAAACTCGTACCATTTGATCGCGTCGTCCGGCGGGCAGAAAAATTCCATCTCCATCTGCTCGAATTCACGCGACCGGAAAATAAAGTTCCGCGGGGTGACTTCGTTCCGGAAACTTTTTCCGACCTGCGCGACGCCGAACGGCACCTTAATGCGGTTCGTGTCGACGACGTTTTTAAAGTTAAGAAAAATGCCCTGCGCGGTTTCGGGGCGGAGGTAGACGAGATTTTCTGCGGTCTGTTGAAGGCCGGCGTAGGAAATCATCATCAGATTGAACTGCTCGGGTTCTCCGAGTGGAGCACCGCACAGGATGCACGGCTCCTGACCGGCTGCCAAGGCATGAACGATTGATTTAGCGTCAGCGTTCGCGGGTTCTTCGGCCGTGGCTTGTGAGACGGCGGCAAGATTCGGGGCCGATTTGCGGGCTTTATTTTTTACCCATCGAATGAGCGTGTCCGCGTCTTTCTTGGTCGCGTTATCGGTGGCCGCCATCAATTCGCCGAACCACTTCGATTGCGTCGCAAGAATGTCCCAATAGTGATCCGCCCGGAGGATGTGCCCGCACTTTGAACACCGTCGCATCGGGTCCGCGAACGTCGCGGTGTGTCCGCTGGCTTCCCACGTCTTGGGATGTTGAATGATCGAGCTATCCAGCCCCACCATGCTGACGATGTCGCCGTCGGGTCCGATCGGCGGGCATTCGACCATTGATTTCCACCAGTGGTCACGGATGTTGTTTTTAAGCAGGACTCCGAGCGGGCCGTAGTCCCAGAAGCCGCGCAGCCCGCCATAGATTTCGCTGGCCTGATAGACGAACCCGCGGCGCTTGCAGAGGCTGACGATCTGCTCCATCACGGACGGAGTCGTAGTAGTTTCGGCGGACATAGTGGTTTCCGGTACGAGAATTACTCGAAAAATTGGGGGGACTTTGGGCGTTCGGATTGTAGCGTGTGGATGGTGGCTTGTGGCTTGTGGCGTGTGGCGTGTGGCTTGTGGCGTGTGGAGCGTGAGATTTCAGAATGCAACGGACACCCTACGTCTGACATCGTCTCACAAGCCACCTGCTACATGCCACAAGCCACATGCCAACCTGTCACCTACCACACGCCATCCACCAAACACGAACGGAGCGATCAAGGGGAAGACGTCAAACGTCTTTCGTCCCTTCATCGCTCCGTCGTGAAAATCAAGGATGCGCGGTCGCGAAGGGCTGGATTAGGCCCTCGTACCGACGCCCGCGAGTTGCGGCTTACCGCCCGCGCGGAGGACGTTGAGTTGTTTGGTCAGTCGGCTGCGCTTACGCGACGCGGCTTTCTTGTGGATCGTGTTCTTTGAAGCGACTTTGTCGAGAACGCTGACGGTCGTCCGGAGCGCCGTCTCGGCCGCCGCGACGTCGCCCTTCAAGAGCGCGCCATCGAAGCCCTTGATCTGCGACTTGATCTCTTCCTTGCGGGCCCGGTTGCGGGCGCGACGCTTTTCGTTCTGACGGACGCGTTTTTGTGCGGATAACGAATGAGCCACGGTTCAATTCTCCAACGATGACGCCGAGTCTTGACGTCCATACCAATTTCAAGCCCCGGTCAAAAAGTGACAGAGGGTTGGAAAGCATAATCACTGGGCGGAAATTGTCCAGCGATACGGGCGTCCTGACTGGCCCAAAAAACACGAGTGAAAAATTCACAAGCCCCACGCCCCGGAAGTCCGATAACGACTTACAGCATGGAACCTTCAATCTACACGCTTAAGCTGCGCGATTTGCTCGCGTTCTGCGTCCTGTCGCTCCTGCTGCTGGGCGTGATCATGGTGCAGTCGGCGGCGACGAACGTGAACGGAGACACGGGATGGCAGTGGAACCAGCGCGGGGCACGGCATCTGGTCTACGCGATGGTGGCGGTCGTTGCGTTTTTCTTGGTCGGGAACATCGACTACCGCTGGATGGCCCGCAAGTTTAACTCGATCTGGCGTAACCCGCTTTGCTGGATGTTTTTTGCGGCGTGTTTCACGTGTGTGATCGTACTAATCCCGCACATCGGGCTCGAGGTAAACGGCGCCCGTCGGTGGTTGCCTTTGGGGTTCGTGCAACTACAACCTTCGGAACTGGCGAAGTGGGCGGTCGTGCTTTTCCTTTGCTATTACCTGACCCAACACGCGGACGAGATCGGTGATTTTTTCCGCGGGTTTCTGGTGATGCTGATCCCGGTAGGGTTTTTGTGTCTGCTGGTCGTGATTCAGGACTTCGGGACGGCGGCGTTGATCGGGTGTTGCGCGCTGACGATCCTCCTCGCCGGGCGGGTGAAGTGGTGGCACCTCGCGATCATCATTCCTCCGGCGGCGCTTGCGGCGTTCTGGTTCGTGCACCACGAGCCGTACCGGTGGCAGCGGATGACGTCGTTCATGGACCCCTGGGCCGACCCAAAAGGCGAGGGCTATCACATGATCCAAAGCCTGCTCAGTTTCAGCACCGGCGGAGTGTTCGGCAAAGGCCTTGGCAACGGCATCCAAAAACTCGGCTACCTGCCGGAAGACACGACCGACTTCATTTTTGCCGTCATTTGCGAAGAGCTGGGGCTGTTCGGCGCGTTGCTGACGGTTGGGTTGTATCTGGGCATCCTGTACATTGCGTGGCAGATCATCCGCGGGGCGGTGGAGCCGTTCGGGCGGTTAATGGTGTTCGGGATCGCGTCGATGGTCGCGCTGCAGGCGACGATCAACATCGCCGTCGCGACGGTGAGCGTGCCGACCAAGGGCTTGAGCCTGCCGCTGGTCAGTGCGGGGGGATCGGGCCTGGTCATCACGTGTGCGGCGCTCGGATTAATGTACAGTGTCGCGAAGTTCGGATGCGTGGAAGAGATCGAAGACCCCGCGGGACACGCCCGCACGGGCGAGAAAGTGGAAACCAATCCTGAAACGGATTTGGTGATTCCTGTTTGAGGATGAAAAGACCTTTGCCCACAGATTGAGGAGATTTCACAGATTTCCAGATTAAAGCCGAGCGTCTTTCCCGGGTGAATCTGTGCTAATCCCGTGAATCTGTGGGCAACCTGTCTTTTCGTTTGAATGTCATCATGCCCCAATCGAAAACCATTCTTCTCGCCGGCGGAGGGACGGGCGGGCACTTGTACCCGGGCATCGCGGTGGCCGAGGCGTTGGTCAAGGTCATGCCGGGCGTGCGGTGTTTGTTTTTGTGCACCAAGAAGGAAATCGACAAGCGGATTCTCGACGGTACGCCGTTCAAGTTCATTCAGCAGCCGATCGTCCCGCCGGTCACAAGCATCGGCGGACTTCTGAAATTCTGGAAGGCGTGGCGCGAGACCAAAGATTTGGTCAAGCAGGTCATTCGCGACGAAGAGCCGGTCGCTTGCATCGGCCTGGGTGGCTACGCCGCCGGCGTCGGGGTCGAGCAGGCCAGCAAGCGCAAAATCGCGACCGCGATCCTGAATCCTGACGTGATTCCGGGCAAGGCCAACCGTTACCTGATGAAACATTCGCGTTACGTCTGCTGCCAGTTTCAAGCGACCGCGTCGCGCGTGGACGCGGGGAATCAGGAAAAGCTCGTCTTCACCGGCTGCCCGATTCGGGACGACATCCGGAAACTCCCTCCCAAAGACCAAGCCGCCAAGCGCCTGGGCCTGGACCCGAATCTTCGCACGCTGATGGTCACCGGCGCTTCGCTCGGCGCGCAAACGGTGAACGAAGCGGTCATCACGATGCTGGCGTCGATCAAGGTGCAGGGGTGGCAGATTTTGCATCTGTCCGGTCGAGACCACGCCGACGCGGTGCGGGCCGGGTACCGTGAACTGAAAATGACCAACGCCCGCGTCGTCGATTTCACCCCCGCGATGGCAGACGTGTGGGCGGTGTCGGACCTGGCGATCTCGCGCAGCGGAGCCAGTAGCTGCGCCGAACTCACCGCCTGTGGCGTGCCGAGCATCCTCATGCCCTACCCATTTCACAAAGACATGCACCAACGCGCCAACGCCAAAGTGTTGGCCGACGCAGGCGCGGCGTTTCTGGTCGACGACGAGAAAGACCGTCGCAAAAACTCGGACAAGATCAAACCGCTGGTCGAGATGCTTTTGTACGACGGCAACAAACGCGCCGAGATGGCCAAAGCCGCCAAAAACCTCGGTAAACCAGACGCCGCAGAACAAGTCGCGCAGGTTGTCATGCGGATGATCAAGTAACGCCGATGAACGAAATGGAACACGGAATTTTGAAATATAGATTGCACAGATTTCACAGATTCAGAAAACAATCTGTGTTATCTGTGTAATCTGTGGTTTAAACGTTTTTGATTTTGACTACCGCTCTCAGGGTGTACCATGCCAACCATGATGGAGCAGGCTTCTGACGTTCAGCGGACGGAACCGCGTGCCGCGGGTTCGCGCCCGGCGAGCCGGTTTGCGGGGCAGCGCGTCCACTTCATCGGCATCGGCGGGTGCGGGATGTCGGGCCTCGCGCGGATGCTCATCGACAGCGGCGCCGTCGTCACGGGGTCGGAACCCAAGCCCAACGAGACGACTTTCTCACTCACAAAAGCGGGCGCGAAAATCAGTCGAGACCAGCTCGGTGAACTGCTCGACACCGGCGTCGACCTGGTCGTCCGGACGGCGGCGGTGAAGGACGACAACGTCGAGTTTTTGGTCGCAAAATCGCTCAAAATCAGATCGATCAAGTATGCGACATTGCTCGGTGAGGTGATGGCCGAGCGATTGGGCGTCGCGGTTTCCGGAACGCACGGCAAGTCGACGACGACCGCGATGATCGCGTTCGCGCTGTCCGAGTGCGGCGCCGACCCGAGCTTCGTCGTCGGCGGAACCGTCCCACAACTGGGCGGCGGGGCGCGGTCGGGGCAGTCAGATTTGTTCGTCGCCGAGGCGTGTGAATTCGATCGCAGCTTTCACAACCTGCGCCCACGCGTCGCGGTCATCATGAACATCGAGGAAGACCACCTCGACTGTTACAAAAATCTGGACGAGATCGTCGAAAGCTTCCACGCGTTCGCCAAAATCGTGCCGAACGAGACCGGCCTGATTCTGGCTAACGGCAAAGACGCCAACGTCGTGCGAGCGCTCGCGGGGCTGACGACCCGGACCGAACTCGTCGCCGTCGGTGAAGGTTTCGCGTGGTCGGTTCGGCCGACCGGAATTCAGCGGGGCTGCTGGGGCGGCAAGGTTTCGTACCTCGGCAAAGTCGTTGCGCAATTGCAATTAAGCGTCGCCGGTGAGCACAATCTGTTCAACGCGACGATGGCGCTGGCGGCGTGTCACGCGTGTGGGGTCGATTTGAAAGTCGCGGCAGAGGCGCTCGACCGGTTCACGGGCGTGGACCGGCGGATGACCGTCGTCGGCTCGTACAACGGCGCGACCGTCGTCGACGACTACGGCCACCACCCCACCGAAATCCGCGCCACACTCGCGGCGCTGCGTGAACGATACGCACCGAGGCGTCTGTTCTGCGTCTTTCAACCTCACCAGCACAGCCGCACGCGTTTCCTCCTCGAAGACTTCGCGACCAGCTTCGCCGCCGCCGACGAGACGATCGTGCCGGACATCTACTTCGTGCGAGACAGTGAGTCCGAGCGCCAGCGCGTCAGCAGCCAGGACATGGTCGATCGTGTGAACCACAACGGCCAGCACGCCCGCTACGTCCAAAGTTTTACCGACATCGTGACCCTGCTGAAAAAAGAACTCGGGCCCGGCGACCTCGTGGTCACCATGGGCGCCGGTAGCGTCTGGGAAATCGGACGGGATCTGGTCGGATAGTGGCTAGTGGCTTGTGGCCTGTGGCTAGTGGTTAGTGGCTAGTGGTTAGTGGCTAGTGGTTATTAAACTTCGGCGAAGTTTATCGCGTCAAGTGCATTTCCCACATGCCACATGCCACGTGCCACGTGCCACGTGCCACGCTTCACCTGCCTGCGTCCATCGGCACCAAGTGAACCAGAGCGGAAGAATCATGCACATCGCAACCGACAATCCGTTTGCGGGAATTGACGAAGGCGTCGTCGCGGAGAACGTCGCGCTCGCGCCCTACACGTGGTACAAGATCGGCGGACCGGCGCGGTACTACGTGCGGCCACGGAGCGTCGAGGAATTGCAACTTTGCGCTAAACGCTGCACGGAAAACGGCATCCCGATTTACGTGCTCGGCCTCGGCGCGAACCTGCTGGTGAGTGACGACGGGGTGACCGGGGCCGTGTTTCGGCTGGATCAGGAGTACTGGCGCCGCGTGAAGACCGACAAGA
>Ga0163144_10028816_pt1 | contig 10691 bp, 8 predicted proteins | sample OliLak19BULKMAT1_FD_123175 | JGI IMG/M metagenome (GOLD analysis project Ga0163144, IMG submission 123175) | Freshwater microbial mat bacterial communities from Lake Vanda, McMurdo Dry Valleys, Antarctica - Oligotrophic Lake LV.19.BULKMAT1 | ecosystem: Environmental > Aquatic > Freshwater > Lake...
GGCAAGGAAGTGGGCGGTGTGCCGCTGCCGGCACCGCAGAGCGGATCGCCCATGACATACGCGGTGAACGGCCGACAGTACCTCGTGGTCGCCGTGAGCGGCGGGCCGTACTCGGGCGAGTATATCGCGTTCCGACTGCCGGCGCCGAGTACCCGATGATGCGGAGTCGACGCGTGAACGCCGTGCTGGTGTTGGTGGTCGTCACGCTGTTGACGGCGTCGGCCGCGAGCGTGGATGCGATGATGTCGTGGTCGCGCGGGCCCCAGCATCAGCGGGAGCGGACCATCTGGGACAGTGTGTATTCGGCGGAGCAGGCCGAGCGCGGCGATTCGGCGTACAAACAATTGTGCGCGCGCTGTCACATGGAGAACCTGGCCGGCAGCGATGAAGCCGTGGAGCTCACAGGAAGCGCGTTTGTCGGCAGCTGGAGTGGCCAGTCGCTGGCCGATCTGCACGACCGCATTCGCACGTCCATGCCAACGGACACGCCGGGCGTTTACGGCCGTCAGCAGATCGTGGACGTGATGGCGTACATGTTGCGCTGCAACGGATTCCCCGCCGGGGCCGCACCGCTTACCCACGAAAGCGACGTGCTGCGCGAGATCCGATTCCTGGCGAGGCGACCGTAGGGTTTTGATCCCCACAAACGCTAGTCTTGTGAAACGTCGCGCGTGTTGTCGCCGGGATTCCGATCGATGAGCAGGTTGTACGGATCGATGCCGGCGCGCGCGGGTTTGGTTGGAACGATGAACTCGTAGTTGGCGGTCCCGGCACGCACTCGGACTCTACGAATCACCAGCGCCTCTCCAATACGCGCGCCGCGCTGGGCCTCGGCAAAAACGCCGACGTCGATCAGGTCATTCATCTCCACCTCCGTCTCCGCCCCAAGCGAGTCTGCGCGGAGCTTTCGCGCCGATGCCGTGACAACCACTTTGTATTGACCGTCGGCCATGCGCGTGCTTGAAACGCTGTCGGTCTTGACATCCCACAGCGTGATCGTCTCGAGATAATCGTCCAGCGCGTACTGCAGGGAATCCGGAGTGACCGCGCGCTGCTGACGCATGAAATCGAGCGTGCTGCCGTACGGTGGCCCAAGGAATCGGCGCTCATCCTGATACGCCTTGATGGCCCCGTGCAACACACGCTCTCCAATGAGATCGCGCAGTGCAAACAGCGCCAGCGAGCCTTTCTGGTAGTGGATGTACGACTGTCCGTACGTGCGCACGAGCGGATGTTCGGCTTTGCGCTCGCCCGCCCGCCCACGCAGATATCCATCGAGTTCCGAGCGCAGAAACTTCTGCGTGAACGGTCGACCGTGCAGCTGCTCCGTGACCACGAGCGCCGTGTACTCGGCGAACGACTCGGACAGCATGTCCTTGCCTTCCACGTCGGCACTCATGCGCTGATACGGAAACCACTGGTGCGCGATCTCGTGCGCCGTCACGAAGTAGGGCAGGTCGGTGTCTTCCACGTCGGTGCTGTCTACACGCGCGACAAACCCGATGCCCTCGGAGTACGGGACCGTGTTGGGAAACAACTGCGCGAATCCGGCGTAGCGCGGGAACTCCAGGATGCGCAGCTGCCGATGCTGATAGGTGCCAAAATCACGCGAGAACAGCTCCAGCGACGCCTTCGCTGACGCGATCATGCGCTGCACGTTGAACGTATGATTGGGATGATGATAGATCTCGATCGGAATACCGTTCCACGCGTCGCGCGTCACGGTCCATCGCGCCGACAGGATCGAGTAGAAATCGGGAATGGGTGCGTCCATCTGGTAGTGAAAGTACCGACGCCCGTTCTCCGTCCACTCGCGCTGCCTGTACCCCGGTGCGAGGGCGATCTGATCGGGGGCCGTGCTCACCGTCGCGTCAAACGCAATGAAGTCGCTCGACGACGAAAACTCCTGCCGGTTCAGATAGGTGGTATCCGTTCTCGATTGGCCGCGGCGCGCTTCCGGGAGCTTGTACTTGCGCCGGAGCTCGTCGCTGCTCAGCTCCGGGCCAGACTCATACCCGAGCGCCGGAAACTCGCCGCGAGTGAGGAATGTGCCGTTGTACGCGATGCGCGTATCGAATCCGTCATTCGACACACCCTCCGAGGCCCACCGCTGCACGAATCGCAGTCGCAGCGTGTCGTTCGGCGCGAGCGCGGAATCCAGTTGCACCAGATGGATACCAAAGAGCGAATCGGTGGCCAGCGCACTCATGCTCCGTCCCACCGACAGGCTGTCGAGCGATATGTGCATCGTCGAACCACTGGACGGCACGTTCACGAGCAGCGTGTCCAACGGTCGTCCGCTCGTGTTGACCAGCGTGCGCGTGCCGGCCGTTCGTGCACGAAGGCGCTCCGGTTCGAGATCAACCTGCAGCGACACCGCCACGACCTTGGGCATGATCAACGATTCGTACGGGCGCCATTGCTGTTCGTACGCCACGGCGCGCAGCTCGTCTTCCTCTCGCGTCGTGAAGCTGTTCAGCACGCTGGCGTTGTAGTAGAATACGCCGCCTAATGCACTGGCACCGACTGCGCCCGCCCCAAGCGCCGCTCGCGAGCCGTTGGTCAGTCGCAATCGCCACTCACTCCGCGCGCGTTGCGTGCCACGCCGCCAGACCAGATACGTGAGACCGAGCAGCAGAACAGTGAGGCTCAGCCAGTAGCCCTGCACCGTGAAAAAGGCCGAAGGATACGGGCCGGCTCCATTCAAGTCGGACCACTGATACGCAGGCGCTTCGCTCAGCATGATCAGCTTGTAGCCCCAGCCGAAATTCGACAGGACAATCGTGCTGAAGAAGATGAGGATCATCACGACGTGCCCGATGGGCTTGCGTGGCACGAGCGATTGCACGAGAAAGGCCATCGCGACCATCACAAACCACGTCGGAAAGTCGACGACAAATACAGCCAGCAGATACGTCGTGAGATTGATGACCGGGAAGCCCTTCATCACTTGCACCAACATACCGGCGATCATGCCGGTTGCGGCAAAGGCGGCGAGCAGGAGCATCATCGCCGAGAACTTGCCGGTGAGGATACTGGCCGTGCGAACCGGTGAGGCGTCGAGCACCTGATCCAGCTTGACCTGACGTTCGCGCCAGACGAGTTCGCCGGCGTAGAAGGTGAGCAACACGAGCATGAACAGGCTCGATGCGCCAACCGCCGATTCGGCCATCAACCAACTCATGGGCCACGTGGGCGTCAAACCGCTCTGATCGGCGAGCCACCCGGACATGAACACGTTGATCAGCCCGATCGTCGCAATCGCCAGAAACGGAACCGAACGCAGCAACGATCGAGCGTGAAACATGGTCACCGACCACCAGCCGGCGAGCACACTCGGTGCTTGATATGCGTGTCGGGCGGCGGCACGCGTTGGTGTCAACACAGCGCTCGGCCTGGCTTCACGAGGTGCGGCTGTGTTTGCCTCGCCCGCCGCTGCACTACGACGACGACGCCCAAACCCTACGGCTTTTTCCAACCGCACGGCACGAAATGCGATGACCAGCAGAATCAGTCCAACGCTCATCCACAGCAGCCGGTTTTCCGCCAGAAAACCGTCCCACGGCAATACCAGCGTGTTCTTCTCCGCCGGTGTCCAATAGCGCGTCACCAGCCCGAACGTGCGAAGCGCAAACGGATCCATCAGGTTCGCGAGTCTGTCGTTGTCCAACGTGCGCGTGAGCGACTCGGCCACGGTCAATCCAACCAGCAGGAGAATACCCGTCACGTACCCTGCAAACGCGCTGCGCGTGATTGCACCTACTGCAAACAGCGTGGCACTCAGGAACAGAATGCCCGGTACGCCAATCACCAGCCACGGCTGTACGTAGTGCCACATCACGATGGGCTGCAGGTATGTCTGGTCGGCCCATGGCGCAATTGTGCCAAGCAACGCCCCCAGGTGCCACGGCGCCAAACACCAGCAGCATGGCCAGAAATGCGGCGAGGAACTTGGCCACCAGATAGCCAAAGCGCGTCACGCGTATTGTGAACACCAGCTCATGTACACCGTCGTCGAAGTCGCGCAACACAGCCGAGCTGACCAACGCGCCGGTGATGACTTGTCCGACCGCCAGCACGATCGCGAACAACTGAGCCAGCGCGAACGGACTGTTCTTCATGACCTTGCCGAGTGCACCGCCGACAAGAATGGCATCGGTACTGGTGGCGAAAAATGCCAGCGCAAACACGATTGCGACTTACAGCCAGGTCACTGGTCGGCGAAAGTGTCCGCGTAGCTCGAACAAAAACATCGCGCCAAACATCAGACGGCCACCGGAGTAATGGCGTCTGCGGCCGCGGCCAGGCGGTGGAAGTACACATCCTCGAGATCCGGTGCAACCTGCTCGAATCCATCGCCCGGATCTTCCTCGCTGTAGACATGCAGCACACTCGCACCGGCGGCGAGCCGGGCACTGATCACCTGATGGCGGGCGCGAAACTCATCGGCCTGCGAGCGCGGCACGGTGCGCCGCCAGATGCGTCCGCGCACTTCGTCGAGAATGCGCGTGGGCGCACCCTGCAATACGACCTGACCTTTATTGATGATGGCCATCTGCGAGCACAGCTCACGCACATCGTCCACGATGTGCGTAGAGAGGATCACCACCACATCGTCCCCGATGTCGGCCAGCAGATTCAGGAACCGGTTGCGTTCAGTGGGATCGAGCCCCGCCGTGGGCTCGTCGACAATCAGCAGCTTCGGACTGCCCGCCAACGCGATGGCGATCCCGAGGCGTTGCTTCATGCCGCCGGAATAACCGCCGACGGTTTTCTTTCGCACGTCGTACAGATTGACCTGCTGCAGCAAGGCCGCGACCATCTCGCGGCGTTCGCCCGCATGTGTCACGCCCTTGAGTGTGGCAAAGTGATCGAGAATGGACTCGGCCGGCATGTTCGGATACAGTCCAAACTCCTGTGGCAGGTATCCCAGCACCTCGCGCAGCTGCTGCGGATGTTTCAGCACGTCAATATCGCGGAACCGAATGGAGCCGCTATCGGGCGTCTGCAGCGTGGCAATGGTTCTCATCAGCGTGGACTTGCCTGCGCCATTTGGGCCAAGCAAACCAAACATGCCCGGCGCAATCGTGAGCGTGACGCCGGAGAGGGCCCGTACGCCATTGGCATACGTCTTGGACAGTCCGTCGATTGCGAGGGTCATTGAGGCGCTGGGTAGGTAGGGAATCCGTCCACGAGTCTAAGGACCGAGCCCCCCGTGCACGATTTGTCAAATTTCGCGCTTCGGAAAAGGACCTTGAGCGGAGGGCGTACTCGTCGCCAGCAAAACCGGTTGCGCTCCTCCTTGCGAGCGATAGTGCTGACGAGCGTGATCGGGTATCCTGCGCCAGCATTTGGCGCGATCACGCACCTGCCGCTGACGGCGACGTTGCAGACGTCGAGGATTAACTGACTTGACCGATGAATCTATCCTTCGCGAACGCGACATCATCTCAGTAGGGCAACCCTGATGCAACACACTGATATCCGCCGGATCTTCGGCGCCACGATAACGACCGGCGGCTTGACCCTCACGGCCTGCGCGGGTGGCACCAACTCGCAGGGTGGTTCCATGGGTGGCATGATGGGAGGCAGCTATGGTTACGGCTGGATGGGAATACATAGCGGACTCTGGACGGTGCTCCTGGTGGTCCTCGTCGCTGGGCTCGTTGCATGGATCGTCGCACGGGGACGGAAGAACAGCTGAACCCGACCCGCGTTCGCAATGTGGACGCTGACGGTGCTATGCCCGTCGGCGACGGGACGACCAATGCACAGCCCGGATCTGCCACCCCGATGACGACTTTGACAAGACCATCAACTCCACCATGTCAGATCCCGGTGGATTGGCTGTATTGCCAGGCGTGAATGTCGTCGCGACAAGATAGGCAGCCGTTCCAACGACCGTCACTTGCGTCACGGTTCGTTCGCCTTTCGCGTTCTTCGACGCCTTCATATCGGCACCCAGATGATGATCCAGATACTCAGCTCGCGACTGCGCGACGCCAGATTCGAGCACGACCGCATCGCGTGCCAGATACGCAATGGCCTTCACCGAATCGCCGGCGGCAAGCGCGCCGTGAAAACCTGACACCGCCGCAACCACGGAAGCAGAATCCGTGGGCGATGCTTGTCCGCCGACCCATCGCGCCGGGGCGCACAGGAACACCACAAAGGCCACCGCAACAAGCCGTGACACGACAGCGCGATGGGGCAGGAAGACGGGCATGTTGTGGACTCGATGAATGAGGATGAAACGGCAATCACTGCGCGGTGAAGATCGTGAACACAAGGCGGCAGACGACGGACTCTCAGTGGTGCTTGTGCGAGGCCGGCAGGCCGGCCGGTGGCGCACCGGGCGTCACACCGTCACGCTTCAACTCCGCTTCCGTGGCCTCACTCGACACGGTGCCCGGAGGATTGACGTACCACTCGGGATCCCCACCGGCTGGCAGCTTCTCGCGGATTTTGAGAATGGTGAACAATCCACCCATGTCGATGCGCCCATATGGACCCGAACCGCCACTCATGGAGATGGACGACGAAGGAATGGGCATGCCCATGGCGCCCATCTCGCCCATGCCGGTGCTCCCCATGGCCATGTAGCTCGGCAGCAGGGGCCTGACTTGCGTGTTCAACGCTTCCTCGCTGACGCCGATCATGTTGGTGCCGCTGTGTCCCATCTGGTTCATGACATGGTGGGTCATGTGACAGTGCATGGCCCAATCACCCGGATTGCTGGCCACAAACTCCACGGTGCGCGTGGTGCCAACGGGCACCAGAACGGTGGCTTCGGGCCATTGACCGTCGGGCGCGATGTCGCCGCCATCGGTCGCCACGACTCGCCAGCGCAGCCCGTGCACATGAATCGGATGGTGGCTCATGGCACTCAGATTCCCAAACCGAATACGGATCCGTTCGCCCAACTGCATTTGCAGCGGCTCGGTGGCCGGAAACACTTTGCCGTTGAATGTGAAGAGATTGAACTCCACCATTTCATTGGGATCGGGCCTCGTCGTGCCAATGCGCACCAGCCATTCGGCCGCCAACAACACAAAATCCCGGTCGGGCCGCCTGGTCGCGTTGCGCTGGTGCACCACGAACATGCCCATCAATCCGAGCCCTTGCTGCACCATCTCATCGTGGTGCGTGTGGTACATGAACGTGCCGTGGTGCGGCAAGTCGAACTCGTACTTGAACGTCGCGTTGACCGGAATCGGCGGTTGGCTCAACCCGGACACGCCATCCATGCCGGCCGGCAGCACAATGCCGTGCCAATGGATGGTGGTGGGTGCCGGCAGGTGGTTGGTGACGTAAATGCGAACGCGATCGCCTTGCAGTGCTTCGATGGTTGGCCCGGGCGTACTCCCGTTATAGCCCCAGCATTCCGATTCGAGCCCCGACATAAACGCATGTTTGGTGATGCCGGCCGTCAAATGAAACACCTTGACGCCATTCACCACGTTGAACGGAAGTGTCGTTCCGTTGGGCGTAATGACCGGCGTATAATCGCGGTTCGGCTTGCCCGGAGGCAGACGAGAGCCGGTGACAGCGGCGTTGCTGACGGCGGTCGCAGCGACCGGCTGCCTGGCAGCGGGTGGTGCATGTTGATGCTCCTGCGCGGCGCCCGCGAGCGGTGTCAAGGCGACGGCACCGCCGGCCATGGCCGCCACTCCGTTGCGCATCATTTCGCGACGCGAAATCTTCGGCGTGTCCGGCGTGTCCGGCGTGTCCGGCGTGTCCGGCGCGTGATCGTGTTCTGACGAGTTACTCATGGCGTGCTCGGTGTGGGAAGTGGACCACCGGTGGCGCGCTCCAACTCGGCCCGGGCGAACCAATAGTCACGCAGGGCGTCGAGATACATCTGGCCCGCGTCAATCTCCATCTGTCGTGCCTGCAACAGCGCAAACACAGGCAGCGCCATGGCATTCGCTTGCAGCTGCGATTCCGTTACCACACGCCGCCGCGCGGGCAAGACCACGGTGAGAATCTGTGTCGTGCGTCGTTGGGCGGTTTCCATGCGCGCCAGCGCGCTGCGCACTTCGGCGTGCGCGTTCACCACGAGCGCGTCATGCGAGGCCACGCGTTGGGAGAGTACCGACCGCGCCCGCGCGATGGCGGCACCCCCTTGATCAAACAGCGGAAGAGTAATCGCTGCGGTTGGACCGAAGAACTGGCCATCGGGATCTCGCTCGAAACCAACACCAATCGTGCCGTCAGGAAGGAATCGAAATTGTCGGCTGAGTCCGACCGCTTGCGCGGCCGCCTCGGCGCCTTCTCGGGCCGACGCAATGTCCATTCGACGCGACAGCGCGAGCGAGTCCATTATCGACAACGGCCACATCTCGCGCGTTGGATTCTCGAGCAGCTGAGCAATGCTCCATGCGGTGTCGCTCACGCCGGCGCCCATGAGTCGTCCGAGCTCGGCGCGCGCCGACGCCAACTCGGCGTCGGCGGACGCGATCCCAGTGACCGATTCAGCCGCCATGGCCTCCTCAGCTGCGACATTCAATGCCGGCAGATTCCCGGCGTCGCGCAATGCCCTGGCCACGCCAGCCGATGCCGCCGTGACCTGGGCCACGGTCTGGCGCAGCTCCACCATTTGTTGCGCATGTTGCACAGCCACATACGCGCGCTGGACATCAAGTACCGTGCCGTAGACGGCATCGGCGACCCGTTGTTCTGCGCCGCGCAACTCGCTGGCCGCGATGCGCTTCTTGAGGGGAATCTGCAGCGCCGATACCACGGAGAATCCCACGCCAATACCGGACAGTGCGGTCCCTCCGCCCTGTCGAAATCCGTAGTTCCCACCAATGGTCGGATTTGGCAGGCGACTCGCCTGCCACAAATCGGCCGCAGCGATTCCGACATCGGCGAGTATGGCGCGAACGTGGGGGCTCCGAACCAGCGCGAGACGTGCGGCCGAGTCCAGGGCCAGCGGTCCGACCGGGATGCTGGGCGGTTGTGGCGGAACCGAGTCGAGCCGAAGGCCAGAAAAGCGGGTGTCACCGCGGGTGATCAGCGTGGATTCCACGCCCTGGGTCCCTCGGAGGGCGGCGGGAGGGACACACGCCGCCACCGTCGCCGCGCACGCAACAATCGCCAATTGGGTTTGATGACGCGTAAAATGCATGCGTCAAAGCAAGACTGGACGCAACATCCTGTCAATGGGAAAATCGGCGTAGCCCGTTCCGTGCACGCCATGGCTGTCGATATTGCTTTACATGCGGTAAAGCGAACGCTACGATTCACTCATGAAACACGCGCAACGTCTTTCGTCCGGCCGATGACCGTGGGTAAATCCTCCGACGCTTCGTCGCCGAGATTGCACAACACAGTCCGGCTATCGGCGCACGGACTCGCCAAAGTGCTCGGCGATCTGGAGGCACGAATCCTGCGAGCTGTCTGGACCCTTGGCACGCCGGCCACCGCGCGCGAAGTGCACGACCATATCGTGAGTGCACACGACGTGTCGCCGCTCACGACCATCACGGTGTTGAACCGGCTTGTGGTCAAGCGCGTGCTCCGGCGATCCAAGCAGCAGGGGAGAATCCATTTTGTCGCGCGGCTGACAGAATCCGAGTTTATGGCGCAGGTCTCGCGACGGGTCGTGGAGGGCATCTTGTCGTTTGGACCGGATGCTGTGGCTTCGTCGTTTGTCGATGTCGTGGCCGCACAGGATCCGAAAAAATTGGAAGAGTTGGCCGAGTTGGTTCAGCGGCGGTTGCAGGCCCGGAACGGTGGCTGAACCGTGTTGCCACGGAACCGTGATCGTCTGAGGGAAAAGCAGAGCCCGCGCGAGTACATCACGGCGCCGCCCACGCCGACCGCGCATCGTGAGCAACGGCATCGCCGAATGGCGCTGCTGTCGCTCGCCGTGTTGCTGGTCCTCAGCATCAGTCCCGTCTTCGGCCATCATGTGGTGCGCGCGGTGGACTGGCTGCCGGCCTCGCTTGAACATGTCGGTCCATTCTGTATGGTGGCGCTGCACCATCTGTTGGCGCCTGTGCACGAAGGTTTCCATTATCTCTTGTTCGGCGGTCTGGCGTATGCCGTGTATGATCGCGGGCGCGCGGCGTGGCGAATGCACCATCTTCTTGCCGCACTCGATATGGAAGCGGCGCAGAGCGACGCGGTGCTTGCACGGGTTGTCGGGCGTTTGGGTTTTCCGATGGCGCGCGTGCATGTCGTTGACGGGCTGCCCAATCCTGCGTTTACGGTTGGATGGATGACGCCGCACATCTTCGTGGCGCACTCGCTGCCCCGAACGCTATCGGAAGCGGAACTGGAGGCTGTGCTGGCCCACGAAGTCGCGCATGTACGGCGACGTGATCCGCTGCGACTGTTCCTGCTGCGCGGCCTGGCGAGTACGCTGTTTTGGTTGCCGGCCATTCGTCGTCTGGTGGAAGATCTCGCCGATGAGGCTGAGATCGCAGCCGATGATACCGTGGCGCCCTCGCTCCGGCTTGCCCTGGCCTCGGCCATGCTGCGTGTCGCCCGTGCGCATGGCGATATCGATGAACCCGCGATCGGATTCCATCGCGGCCACATGCTTGAACGCCGCATTCGGCGCCTGGCCGGAGAGGCACCACTGGTCGTCTCGCATGTGTCGCGCCGGTCGATCACTGCGGCTGCCATCGCGCTATTGGCGGTGTGGGCGTCAGGCGTCATGGTATTGCATCCGCTTCCCGACA
>Ga0163144_10028817_pt1 | contig 10690 bp, 9 predicted proteins | sample OliLak19BULKMAT1_FD_123175 | JGI IMG/M metagenome (GOLD analysis project Ga0163144, IMG submission 123175) | Freshwater microbial mat bacterial communities from Lake Vanda, McMurdo Dry Valleys, Antarctica - Oligotrophic Lake LV.19.BULKMAT1 | ecosystem: Environmental > Aquatic > Freshwater > Lake...
AAGACGAGCGTTTCACCCGACAGGGCAACCTGTGCGTGCAATTCTCTGGGAGTCACGTCGCCGGCGCGGGGCTTGGCGTTGGCGGCCTTGAGCGGCAAGGCCTTGCCGGTGACGGCCCGTGAAACGTACGCGATCATGTCGCCGCCGAGACCAGCCGCGGCACGGGTGGCATCAGCCTTGATGGGGGCGGCGGGGTTGGCAAGCACCTCGGTCAGGCCGGATCCGGCGTGCAAAAACGCCGTGGCAAGTTGATCCGGGGCTGCCGTGCGTTGAGCTTGGAGGACCTTGGAGGTGCCATTGGCGACCGCCGAGACCGCGTCGGAACGCAATTCTTCGACGAGGGCGGCGGCCAAGCCAGCCCGCACCAGGCCGCCGACGACGAGCGGATCGGCTTCTTTTGAAAGGGCTGGCTCGATGGCGGCGACAAGGGCCTGGGCCTTGGCGGGCTTGAGGGCGCGGCCGGTGCCGGTGAGCGTTCCGAAGAGACGATGAATGGCGTAGGAAGCCTGATATCGAATGGCGGCGCTGGGGGCGCCGATCTTGGTGAGCACCAGATCGGCGGCGGCATCGGTACCAAGGTCACCCGCGATCACCAGTGCATTGATGACGGTGATCTCATCGGCATCGGCGGCGAGGGGTTCGAGTTTGGGAAGCAGGACGCGGCTGTACTGCTGGCGGAAAGAGGTCGAGACCTGCGAATCCGAGAGCGGGGCCAAGAGGGCCGAACGATCCTTCCGGATGGCTTCGGGGTCTTTCGAACCCAGCTTGGTCGAGTTCTGATCGACGAAGCGTGTGACCTGGGCCGCATCGGCATCGGAGAGGACCAGCGACTGCACGACGGAGTCGGGCAGCGACTGGGCGTGCGCCACGGGGACCGTCCACAGTGCGGCAAGGGCGAGCGCGAGAGCTGCGCAACGAGAGTGGAGGAGACGTGGGGTCAAGGCCGAAGGTCCTTGGAACGGAAGTCGTGAAGCCGAAATCGGGATGGCGAATCGAACGTTCAAACGCGCTCTGGCGCGGGGGCAAGTCTAAGGGAGTGGAAAGTAACAGTCGGGCCGCCGCAGGTCAACTTTACGGGAATAGTGGCGGAACGGTTTACGGGAGTAGTGGCGGAACGGTTCCGGGTTTCGTTCGGGAAGAGGTTGGGGCTGACCGCGCCGGTCGGCGGCGGGGTCGGGCACTTTTTAGTAGACCTCAAGGAACACTCTGCGTGTGGGCCGCACCTGGCGGTGCAGCATCTTGCGTTCCCACCGCGCGGGTGAGGCACGGACGTCTTCATCGACGGACAGGAACGCTTCGAGCGTTGCCGCGGGCAATCCTGAAGCCAGGCCCTGCAGGATGCCCAGTTCCATGCCGGCGAGTCCGCACACATAGATCAGACCGCGTTCGGATGACAAGACCGAGCGGAAGAGGTCGGTGTGCGAACGGAGTCGATCCTGAACATACATCGGGGCTGAGCCGTCGGCTTGTCTTTCGCGGCTGATCGCGGTGAGGTAGACGAAGCGCGGGTTAGCGAGCGCGGCGGCCTCGAGTTCGTCGTGGTAGAGGAGGTCGGTGGCGAATGGCGAACCCATGACCAAGACGATTCGGCTGCGGGAGGTGTGGGCGAGGAGGTCGCGGATCATGCCGCGGAACGGGGCGATTCCGGTGCCGGTGGCGAAGAAGGCGTAGTCGTGTTCGTCCGGGCGGGTGGGGAGGATGAAGCGTTTGCCGTTGGGCCCGGTGAGGCGGACGGTGTCGCCGGGCTCCAAATCGCAGAGGTGGTTGGAGGCGACGCCCAAGAACAAACGGTGTGTGTCCCAATGTTCATCGATGGTGCGTTTGACGGTGGTCGCCAAGACGTTGCCCTGGCCGTCTTCGCCGGACGTGGGTGAAGCGATCGAGTAAAGCCGTAGTTTGTGGGGCAGGCCTTTGGCATCGGTGCCGGGCGGGATGACGCCGAAGGATTGACCGGACCGGAAATTGCCGGCCAGTGGCGTGCCGGAAACATCGATCGCGACATGCCGGACGAACGCGGCGGACTTTGTGGAGGCCGTGCATCGCCGTGTCGAAACCACCGTGCCGGTGACGGCGGTGGCGGGGACGGCCAAGTGCATTTTGACTTCGGGGAGTTCGGGTTCGTGCGTGCCGGTGGTGGTCATATCACCTGCATTGTTGCCAAGAAGAGGCCTGAGGGATGACTGGGCGGCACGCGAGATCGGGCGGTATCTGACCCTAGTGGGCCCAATGAACAGGGGCCCAATGAACAGGCTTCGGTGTGGCAAAACGAATCATAAAACGAGTTATGAGAAAGCGGTGCGCGGGGTGGGAGCAACCGTGTGCCGGGACGGGGTTTATTTGTCCGCGGTGTTCAGGCTGCGGCCGACGCGGCGCTTCGCGTTGATCATGGCGCGGCCAGTACGGCTCTTCATGCGGACTCGAAAGCCGATGGAGCGTTTGCGCTTGATGCGGCTGATGCGGTGTGGGTAATGCATGGAGAACCTCGTTAGACCTACTGAAACCCGAACCTGCGTGGTCTGGGGTGGGTCGAGAGTTTAGGCGGGGCGTATGCCGAAGGCCAACGGGTTCGCAATCGAAGGGCGGGCGACGGGCGGGCCCGTGCTTCGCCGTGGCGGTTTGGGTGCTTGGGGCGGGATTGATCGGCCGGGCCACCAAACATCTGGGAAGCACCATATCTTGGAGGAAGATCCAGCATCGGCGCGCCGATGTTCGGGATGAATGCCTCTCTGGGGGCCGTTGACGGGCTTTTTTGTTTGGTCGCTCGGGCTCGTGGGAAACTACTTCGGGAACGCATGGACGAAATTCTGCGACGGAGAGCGGAGAACGCGCTGGGCTACCGGTTTCAAAAACCGGACTTGCTGGTGCGCGCCCTCACGCACGCGAGCATGGCCGGGTCGCGGCTCGACAGCAACGAACGGCTTGAGTTTCTGGGTGATGCGGTATTGGGGATCGTCGTCTGCGACATGATCTTCCGTCGGTATCCGCAATATTTGGAAGGTGAGATGACGAAGGTGAAGAGCCTCGCGGTCTCGCGGCAAACCTGCGCCGAGATTTCGAGCCGCTTGGGTTTGGAACGGCTTTTGATTCTCGGCTAGGGGATGCAGTCGAACGCGCCGCTGCCGTCGAGCCTTGGTGCCGCGGCGATTGAATCGGTGATCGGGGCGATTTACTTGGATGGCGGTTTCGAGGCGGCTGCCGCGTTCCTTCGTCCGCTGATGACGGACGTCATCGAGCGGGCGGCCAACAGCGGGCATCAGCAGAACTTCAAGAGCGTGCTTCAGCAGCATGCCCAACAGACCAGCGATCAGACGCCGATGTACCGCATCCTTGATGAACAAGGGCCCGACCACGCCAAGTGTTTCCGCATCTGCGTCGAGATCAACGGTCGGCGCTTTGAGCCCAGTTGGGGCAACAGCAAGAAAAAGGCGGAGCAGGACGCAGCGTTGGAGGCCCTGAAGGAACTCGGCGTCGTGAAGGAAATGGAAGACGGCGAACTGCGGGTCGTCGACGACACGCTGACGGTGACGGAAGGCAACGACACCGACGGCAAGTAGTGCTTTAGCGATTGGACTGAATTTCCAGCCGCCAATCGCTGGCCGCATCGGTGCTGTTGCCCGAAAAGAACGTCGGTCGACGCGGTTCGAGCCGGGCGTACTTCCAGCCGGTCTGGTCGCGAAGCGGGGCTCCGTTCGCGCCATAAAACACGTAGCGGTATTGCACACGGGCGTATTCGCCGCCGTCGGAGAGGAGCCGCACGGGTGTGCTGACCTTCATGACCGGGCCTTGCTCGACGATCGGTCGTTCGACGGCGATCCACCCGGCCAGAGCGGGCTCGACTTCCACCTGCGGCCACTGACTGCGGGCGACCTGGTCGGGCATTGCGCCGATCGGGGCTTTGGGATCTGACCGGCCGTGGCACCCCGGCAACGCGGACAGCACGACAAACGTTGAGAGGGCAATCAACGTGGACAGGGTGGAAAAGGCAAGGGCGTGGGGTGAACGGGGCATCAGCGGCTCCAAAAAACTGGGTTATGGTGACGGTTGGACGTCGATCGCGTTGCGGGGTTCCGACTTCAGGCGTCCGATCGCATCGATCAGGGCGCGGCTGCGGGGTTGATAGGGCCGGTGAACCTGGCACATGAGACGGGTGAAACCGGTGGTGCCGCCCAGCGGGCAGACCATCGAATCGCCGCCTTCCAAGATGTGTTTGCGGAAGCCGCCCCGCTGGTCTTCCACCGAGAGCGAGATGGCTTCTTCGCGGTACAGGTTTTCGAGGTCGATGAGTGTGTAGTCGCGCAGGTTTCCGGAGGCCTGGTAGTGCTGAAGCACCTTCAGCGAGGGCTTTTTCACACACCGGCCACCCAAGATAAACGGGAGATCATCGCCCGCGATGGGTCCCGCGAACCGGTCGTTGGCATAGACCATGGTGCCCTGTTGCCAGGCCTGTCCGCCGATGGGCGGAAGGCGAACGTAGCGCAGTTGGATGACGCCGGCCGCGGGCGGATCGAGGGCGGGCAACACCATGCGGGAAGCGGTGTCGCGGTCGAGTTGGACCGCCACACTGCTGCCGGGCTCGGCGATGGTGACCGGCACCACGAACGTGCGCTGCGGGAGAAACTCGTTGTATCTGGTGTCGGCGGTTGCCGTGGCCTTGAGGAGGAGCCCGGCGAGCACCATGCCGGCACCCACCCAGCGGGCCTCATCGTCCTCACTCGTCACGGCCACCGCCGCGCCGCCGACCAGCAAGCCGGTGCCGAGGAGGCTTTTGGCTTGGCGGACGTCCTCGAGGTTGTTCCACTTGAGGGTGCTCGACATGCGGTTAAGGTCGATGGCCGCGGCGAAGCGTTCGGCCGGCTCGACACCGCCGGGCCCGATCACCTGAGCCGAAAGCGCGTCGGGCGTGCTGCGGGCGTTGGGTTGAAAGGCCGTGAACGCGCCATCCGGGCCGGTGTTGATTTTCGTGGGGCCTCGGCCAAAGTCGACCACGAGCACCGTGTTGAAACCGCCGCCTAGAAGTTCTTCGGCGAGGAGTTCCAGCGAGGGTTCGAGCCGGGCCGCCTCGCGGAAATTGTCGGCGGCTTCATCGGGCCGAGCGAGCGCAAGGCTCGCGACCCCGGTGAGGAGATAGCCGAGGGCATAGTCGGTCTTGACGGCGGCGTAGCCGTTATCGATATATTGGTCGCCCGCGCCTTGGCCCCGGGCTTGATCGAGCTGGGCCGCGCGGCGGGCCACTTGGATGGCCGACGGTCCGCCTTTGCCGCCGGAGAGTTCGTTGTCGGTAAAGTCCTTCAGGAGGAACAGGGATGATTGGGACGCAGCGCGGGCGTTATCCCACTCGCCCCGCATGGCCTTTTGCAAGGCGATCTGCGTGTAGCCGAGGGCCTGCTCGAAGGGTTCACCTTTCCAGATCCGAACACCATCGGAAAAGACCACCGAGCGAATTGTGCGATCCTCGTTCAGGCCTTGCGTCCGCAACATCGCGAAATACTCGTTCGCGACTTCCTCGGCGGCGTCGGGGGAACCTTCGGCGAGCGCAACGGAGAGCAGCCGCGCCCGATCGAGCACGTAGTCGCGGCTGGAGCGGTCTTCGGTGAGACGCTGTGAGAGGGCAGCGCCGACGCCGCCATAACGACCCGCGTTGACCGCCGGCAGCATTCCATCGTCGAGCGACGAGGCCGCGCACCCGGCCAGGCCGACGAGCGCGATCAGCCCGGCCAGTCCGGCCCAATCTCGGAGCGACCGCACCACCCATGGGGCCGATGCGGCTCGAACGGTTGTTGCTGGGTGGCGACGGTTGAGCATGGGTAATGACGGGTCAGTCATACGCCTTGCCGACCGCTGCGCGTTTGAACTCGACGGCCTCGGAAAATTCGAGCGTGGCGTCGCGCAGGTTGGTGATGCGGAGGTCGCAGAGGTAGATATCGGTGCGGTGGACGCCCGCTGAACGCGTGGCCGACCGGAATGTGGCGGTCATCTCGTGCGTGGGTGCGCGGGCCTGCGCTGTGGCGTCGTCAAACACTCCGTCGGCCCGGCCCGCGGTCAGCCGCTCGACGGGGATCACGAAGGTGAGGTTGCGTGACTCGGCGAGGGCCCGCACGGGCTGCGAGCTGCGCAGCCGATGGATAAGCCACCATTGCTCGGACTCCGGGATGATGTCCGATGAAAGATTCTCGACCTTAGAGACCGTCACGACCATGGGCTGAGATTGAAGCGAACGGTTGGAGAGGAACGCGCTGCCACGGAGTTTGTCGGCGAGTTCGTTGGCCGTGTATTCGAGATCATCGACGGTGAGCCGCGAAGACTTGGCCGTGCCCCCGAAGGCCGAAGCACAGGCCGGGAGGCAAAGCGCAAGCAGCGCGGCGAGAAGGATGGTGACAACGGAGCGCATGGTGGGCGGACGAAACGAGCGAGGGAAGGGGGACGGCCGAACGAGGGCAGCGCGTTACCGAATCTGCTTGATCTCGTAGGGCGCACTCGACCACGCGAGGGAACCGTCGCTCGCCCGCATCAATTGCCAGGAGATTTCATAGAGGTTGACGGATTCGGAACTGCCGCGGGACACGCGGTACATGTTGCCGTTGAGGAAGTAGGTGTACTCGGGGTTACGAACGGCCTTCGCGAGGTCCGAATCGGTGCCGCCGGAACCGATGTTTTCTTTGTTCTGGAGGCTCTCGAAACGGGCCCGATTCTCGATGAATCGGATGTTGTTGTTCACCAGTCCGCTCTGCATCAGTTTCTGCCGCGTGCGCTGGCGGAACGCCTCGAAGTCGCTGGTGGGGACGATTCCGGTTTTGTTCTCGAGGTCGCCGAAGACCACCGTGCAGCGATACTGCTGCATGTCGGGGATGTTCGAGAGATCGGCCGCGAGTTGCTCGGCGACTTGGTCGGAGTTTTCGGCCAAGGCCGACGGCAAGATCTGCCGGTCGGCGCGCTCGGCGGGCGTCGTGTCGTAGACATCGGCGCGGCCAGTCGGCTCGCCCCGGGGCGGAGCGGAACAACCAGAGCACAGGAACCCGAGCCAAAGACCCGAAAGAGCGAAGACACGACTGGCGATAGCGTTCATATTGGGAACTCAACTCCGGCCACCTGTTGGACCGCGCCGCACGGGCGCATCAACGGGAGGACGATTTGCGGGACGCATGCCCTTTAACGAGGGCACCGGCGGTTTCAGAAGGTTAGACGCGGCAGGAAACCAACCGTTCCGCCGCCCCGTCGCATGCCTCTAACATGCTTGAAATACAGCACTTACTTCAACTTGACGCTTAGCACCTTGTCGGAACTTGTGATAAAAACCGTCTTGCCGTCGGCACCGCCGAGCGCCAAGTTCGAGGCTCCGCCCGCGATCGGCAGGCGGGAGTGCCGCTTGCCGTCGGCCGTGAGCACCCAAATGCCGCCGGGGCCTGTCGTGAGGATGTGCCCGCTGGGGGCGACTTTGAGCCCGTCCACCCTGCCCCGGCCTTTCTCGCCCTTGAGCGTGATGATTTCGCGGCGGTTGGACGTCTTGCCGTCGGCGTCCACTTCGTAGGACTTCACGATCCAATTTCCGTAGTCCGCGGCGTAGAGCATCTTTCCATCGGGCGAGACCGCAACGCCGTTCGCCGCGTAAAAGTCCGGGTCAACCTGGGAGACCGTTCCATCTTTCGCGAGCGCGAAGACACCCTTTGATTCCTTGCCGCCGAAGTCTGTAAAGAAGATCACGCCGCTGGGGTGAGCAATCAAGTCGTTGCACTTTCCGAACTTGATCTCGCCCATGCGGTCCGCCAACTTCGTGACCGTGCCATCGGTGCCGGTCCGCGAGAGGTGGCCTGCGAAGTGCGCGGCGATGAGGTTGCCATCGTCGTCGAGGGCAGCGCCCGCGGCTTGGTCCGAAGGATTGCGGAACTCGGTGAGTTTCGCCTCGCCCTCATCGCTCGGAACAAGCGTGTACATGATACTGGCGCCGAGATCGCACACGAGGAGGCGGTCCTTCCACCAGAGCGGGCCTTCCGCGAACTTGAGGCCCGAGGCCACCGTCACGGGCTCGGTGGTGGCGAAAATTTCTGTGAGTTTGATCGACCAATCTCGGCCCTCCTCGGCATCGGGGATGGCGGACGGTGTGGGCGGCGACACCGGTGGCTGCACTGTGGGCGTGCCACGTGCGGGAGTGGCGTCGGGCGGAAGGCCCTGCGCGAAGGCGAGGGTCGAAATGGCGATAGCCGCGAGTGCAAGCGCGGGCGAAGGGGTGAACCGATTGGTGATATTCATCCGACAAGCGTAGGCGGAAACATCTTTGTTCGGTGTATGATTGGTCATGGCTGGTCCTGCACAAGAGCCCGGGGGGTCGAACAACGCGGAATACTTGGACGCCCTGACGGTGGGAAATGTTCGCGGGCGTGGCGCGGGCCTGAATCCGGGTAATCGCTTTGAGGACGTGCGTTTGCACGTGCTGGGCGAAACGTTGGATGAGCGGCTGGCGGAATCTCCCAAGGGTGTGCAGGTCCGAACGAAGATTCTCGACGACTCGACGCGTTCGATCATCAACGCCGTCGATTCGCCGGACCTCTCCTTCAAGTGGACGGTGAACCCTTACCGCGGGTGCGAGCACGGCTGCATTTATTGCTACGCGCGGCCCGGGCACGAGTACCTCGGCCTCTCCAGCGGCCTCGACTTTGAGACCACGATCATCGCGAAGCACCAGGCACCCGTGCTGCTGCGGAAGGAACTGGCGGCCGGCTCCTGGAAGGGTGAGTCGATCGTGATGTCGGGCGTTACCGATTGCTACCAACCCATCGAGCGCGACCTCCGGATCACGCGGGCATGCCTCGCGGTTTGCCTCGAGTTCCGTCAGAGTGTGTCGATTATCACGAAGAACTCGCTCGTGCTGCGCGACCTCGACCTTATCAAGGCTCTCCACGAACTCGGCCTCATCTCGGTGGCCCTCAGCATCACCACGCTGGATCCGACCCTGGCCCGCATTATGGAGCCTCGGGCGAGCGTGCCCAAAGAACGCCTTCGGGCCCTTCGCGAACTCGCCGCGTGCGGTGTGCCCACGACAGTCATGACGGCCCCGATCATCCCTGCCATCAACGATCACGAGATCCCAGCGATCCTTGCCGCGGCCAGTGCGGAAGGGGCCCGCTCAGCGGGGTATGTCCTTCTGCGGCTGCCGTACCAGATCAAAGCCCTGTACGAAGATTGGCTTCGGCGGCATTTCCCCGAGCGGGCTGAGAAAGCCCTCTCGCTGCTCCGCTCAACGCGGGGCGGGAACCTGTATGACGCGCCCCCCCACCACCGAATGAAAGGGACTGGGCCCTACGCCGAGCAGATCCGGGCCACATTCAAGACCTTTGCCAAGCGTCACGGGCTCAATAATCCACGAACTCCGCTCAACACCGGGGCCTTTCGTCGGCCGGGCGAACGAACGCTGTTTGACTAAAGTGAGAGCGGATCCTGCAACGAACGCACCCCCCACCGACGCGAAGGCCCCACGCACATGGCGCAGGGCCTCCAAAGGGGTGATTGTGTTGTGAGTCGGGGCCTGTCGTAACCAAACAGTTAGTTCTCGATCCCGGTTCCATCCAAAGCCCATGGCAACCGAAGCCGCAGCGCTTGCGTCGAACGCTTGCCGATGCGGACGATCCCGAAGCCGCGAGGACATCCGAAGCGCCGAGCGTGACGGATCGAGTTTTACCGCACGCCGAGCCCGACAATTCCACCCCCGGATTCTCGGACGATGCCCCGCCAGAACTCGTTTACACTTGACCCCGTACGAATGGCTTCCGGTCGCTCCGTCTGTCTTACTGTGACTTCCCGCTTGTTCCCAGGACACCCGATACCCGTGATGCTTCCCCTTGAACAGAAGATCCGCAACATCAAGCGTGTGGCCGACATCGTCGCGGTGCTGGTCAAGCATGGTTTTGGTGATGTCGTCCAGGAACTCGGCTTTGAGAAACTCATTGAGCGTTCGAACCGGGTGTTCGGCCTGCGCCGCATCGTGCCGGAGTTTGAGCACCTGCCACGGAAGGTGCGGCTGCGGAAAGCGATGGAGGAACTCGGGCCCACGTTCATCAAACTGGGACAGGTGCTGAGCACCCGACCCGACCTGATCCCCCAGGAGTGGGCCAATGAGTTCAAGTTGCTGCAGAACGACGCCCCTCGTCTCACCGAAGAAGAGGTAAACACCCGCCTCAAGGAGGAGTTCGGCGAACGGATTGATGACTTGTTTCTGATGATCGACCACACCCCGCTCGCCGCGGCGAGCATGGCCCAGGCCCACCGCGCCAAGATGAAGACGGGCGAGGACGTCGTCATCAAGATTTTGCGTCCCGGGATCGCCGAGATCACTCGGGCCGACATGGAATCGATGCGGGTGATCGCCGAGTACGCCGAAACCAAGTTCAGCAACTTGGGCTACAGCCCGGTCGAAGTAGTGAACCAGTTCGCCAAGGAACTGGAGAAGGAGGTTGATCTCACGCTGGAAGGCCGCTCCACCGATCGGCTGCGGCGGATCTTTGAGGGCGACCCGGGTGTGGTGTTCCCGAAGGTCTTCTGGGCGGCGACCACCCGGAACGTGCTGACCGTTGAAGAGATGAAGGGCCAGTTGCTCTCAAGGCTTGACCCCGCGACGCTGGGCGTCGAAGAGCGCCGCACCCTCGTGGAAAACGGAGCCCGCGCGGTGCTGCGTCAATGCCTCGAAGTCGGCTTCTTTCAC
>Ga0163144_10028819_pt1 | contig 10690 bp, 11 predicted proteins | sample OliLak19BULKMAT1_FD_123175 | JGI IMG/M metagenome (GOLD analysis project Ga0163144, IMG submission 123175) | Freshwater microbial mat bacterial communities from Lake Vanda, McMurdo Dry Valleys, Antarctica - Oligotrophic Lake LV.19.BULKMAT1 | ecosystem: Environmental > Aquatic > Freshwater >...
ACCACTCGCTTCTACGGGCTTCTCAGGCCTCTGCAACTTCATGACGAGCGGTAGTGGTAGTGGCCCCTGACTGTATCGACCGTCTAACTGGTCGCCCGCTTCGTTCATCGTGCCGACGAACTTGGCTTTAATCGACTTCATCTCAAAAGTGGTAACGCCCTTTGCAATGTTGATTTGAGCTGGAATTCCGACTGCACGTTCAGACAACGAGTCGAAAAAAAGTCTTGGTGCTTCTTGCGTTGCATACGGTGGCTTTGAATAGATTCGAATTCGAAAATCCATCTTTCGGACGACTAAGTCTAATGTGCCCAACCAGACAGCGTCTGCTCCTAAATTCTACGGCGTCTCCGTTGGGAGTGAGTCAATTTTGTTCAACACGAGGGGCATTTTCAATCCAATTTGTTCGAAATCACCAGCGACTTGGCCTGAAGCATTTTGGCTGCCCGAATACTTGGAGTTTCGCTTGGCATCAACCGGATTCACCACGGTAAACTGCCATGATCCTTTTGAATCGATCTGAAGATCACTGACAGGCAGTTCGTCAGGAACCTGGTCTGGGCTGACAATCACACCCGAGATAGCTTTGCCTTCGGCGTCACGCTGCAATCGAACAATGGTTCTCAATTGTTGCTTCGGAGTTTCGATCCACCCGAACCAGGTTTCGGCTTTGCTTGCGTCGGCTTGTGCAAAGGCGAAGGATGGGATCGCGAAGGTGGAAACGGATAGGACTAAGCCGAAAATTACTGTTTGGCGAAAAAGCGTGCGATGAGGCAGCATGACTTGAAGTCCAGCGAATTGCATCGAAAAGGGAAACGCATGAGGCTAACTGACTCGATTGTAACTCATGGCGATGATTCGCGTTGGTTGGTCGTTGCATCGGCGGACTGCAAGGATATTTCGAGACCAAACAAGGAGGCATGGTAGTGCTTCAATTGCCTCTCGCCGCTGGACGAGCCAGCGGGATTGGCATGAAAATCCCATCGGCTTGCCCGATGGTTCTTTCGGATTCGTGGCTAAGCCTCGGTCGATCAATAAATGTCGGATTTCTGACGTGGGATAGGCTTCCAGCCTGTCATTTTCAAAGCGACAGGCTGGAAGCCTATCCCACGAATTGATCGAGCGGTCCTAAGCCTCGCTAGCCCACGGTTTACCCTAAAAAGGGGCGAGGGGAGCACCGTCAAAAATGTGGATACTAGTCCACAACTTTTGCGTCGATCCATTTCATCAAGCTGCGAAGCTGTTGGCCAACCTTTTCGATTTGGTGTTGGCGCTCGAGGCGTCGCGATGCTTTGAAGGCAGGTGCGCCTGCTTTGTTCTCAAGTATCCATTCCCGAGCAAATTTTCCGGTCTGGATCTCCTTCAGAATCTTCTTCATCTCGAGCTTTGTTTCTGCAGTGATGATCCTAGGGCCGCGAGTGTAATCGCCGAACTCTGCGGTATTGGAGATACTGTATCGCATGTAGTTCAAGCCACCTTGATAGAGCAAGTCCACGATGAGCTTGAGTTCGTGCATGCACTCAAAGTAGGCCATTTCAGGCTGATAACCAGCTTCGACCAACGTCTCAAAGCCAGCTTTAACCAATTCACTCACGCCACCGCAAAGTACAACTTGCTCGCCGAACAAATCGGTTTCGGTTTCTTCCGCAATGGAAGTCTCGATAACACCGCCACGGGTTCCGCCAATTCCCTTGGCGTAGGCGAGTCCTAACTTCTTTGTAAGTTCGCTTGCACCCGCCCCGAGAGCGATGAGGCATGGAACGCCACCGCCTTTGGTGTATTCACTGCGCACCAAGTGGCCAGGTCCTTTGGGAGCGACCAACAGTGTGTCCACGCCCTTTGGAGGTTCGATTTGTCCAAAGTGGAGATTGAACCCGTGCGAGCACATCAATACATTGCCTGGTACCAAGTTTGGTTTGATGTGAGTTCGGTACAAGTCTCCTTGTACTTCGTCTGGTAAAAGGAGATTGATCAAGTCGGCTTTCTTGGTCGCTTCATCGATTTCCATCGGTTGGAATCCGTGGCTTACTGCCAGATCATAGTTTTTCCCACCAGGACGTTGACCGATAATCACCTTGCAACCGCTGTCCCGCAAGTTTTGGGCTTGAGCATGTCCCTGTGAGCCATAACCAAGAATCGCAATCGTCTTGTCCTTGAGATGCGAGAGATCTGCGTCGTTGTCGTAGTAGATTGTGGCGGCCATGAATGATTTTTTTTCAGATTAGAGGAAAGGGGAACTGTAGATTCTGCAACGAACTGATGTGGATCGTCGACTATTCGGTCGTGTGATCGCTGGATGATGCGTCAAAAAATTCATCCGGATTGCTGCCTCGGACCATTGCGATTCGACCAGTGCGAACCAATTCGAGGATAGTGTAAGGTCGCATGCGTTCGATAAAGGCCTGTATTTTGCTTTCGCGGCCAGAAATTTCGATCATCAATTCCTCAGGCCCCACGTCGACGACTCTGCCTCGGAAGATATCGACCAGTTCGCGAATTTCCGTGCGGACACCGCCACTCGCCGATCGTACCTTGATCAACATTAGATCGCGTTCCACGTAGTCTCGCGAGCTGATATCCTGCACGGCGACGACCGTAACGATTTTTTCTAGTTGCTTGCGGACTTGCTCCAAAACATGATCGTCTCCCATTACCACGAAGGTCATACGAGAGAGATTTTTGTTTTCGGTTTCGCCCACCGCAAGGGAGTCGATGTTGTAGCCTCGCGAGGCTAGCATGCCCGAAATGTGGGCGAGAACACCGGGGACGTTTTGGACTACAGCGGAGAGTAGGTGCCGCATTGAGGATCTGGTGGTTATGGATGCTTAGGGAAAGAAAGTCGACGCCTTCGTACGGCTAATCGCTTTCGTTTGGGTGACGAATGATAATTCGACAACCCAATTTCCTCAAGGGTTCACTTATCTTCTTAACGCGGCATCGAAACGGCTAATGCAGCGGCGGCTTTCAGTCGTTTGCGGAAATAACGTCGGGGCCCTTGCCCGCGCGTTTCTCGTACATGCCATCTCCCATTTTGACGTATTTCGTGAATCCTTTCGCGTCCAGGTTCTTGTCGCTCAGGCTCGTACTTGTCTTCATATCGGACCACATCCCCGCCGCGGACGGCAGCGAAATGCATCTACGAACGGGTTTCCCGGACTCGGGATGCTGGGTAAGCGGCGGTTCGCTCATTCCCTGAAGAACTTCGAAGGTTTCGCCGTCTCGTCCCTCCGGTTCTATAATTTCGTAAACGTAGATTGGCATCTTAAATCACGAACTCGTGTCAGCTTTGTTGGAAATGTGCTCCGCCAAGCAACTATCATTCTACGGAGAACTGGAAAACGCAAGAGCGGGAGCGGCGTGTTAGATTCCCAACCGGGAGCGTAGCCATCCGAGCGGCGAAAGACTGCGGGGCGATGCTTCCTCGGAATTCCTCAACAGTCGAACGATATTTCTACGTTCTTCGAGTGATAGCTCGCTACTTGCAGATTCTTGGTAATTTAATGAACCACACGCCCCAGGTTCCTCGTCAGAAGGAGACTTGCCTTCGATCGCCTCGCCAATCAAGGGTTGCCCCATCAATTTGACTCCGGGACTTAATGGTCGATGCGTTTTTGCAGTCACTTTGGGCATTTGATCAATCAATTTGGCCGCTGAAGCAGATGGCTCATGCATTTCGTCTCTATCGATTGGGTAGCATAATTGGACCCTCTCGTAGATGTCGGAGCGCTCGCGAGGGTCCAGCAATCGGTAAGCAGCCAGCGCGATTCTTGCACGACGCGAATCGTCGGAATGACCCTGGAGATGGTCCGAAACCTCAGGGTTGCGACCAAAACTGAGCGCAACGGACATGGCCTGAGCGGCGGAACGGATGATGTTCGTGCGGCACTCGCCGTTTCGTAGCCCAAGCAAACGAAAGTGATCCGCGATAGCTACTGATTTTTTGTTCGTTTGTTGCTTGCGATTGAATTTCATAATTCTTCTAACCCGACCATCCATAAATCGTTTCGGTAGCCTCGTGCTACGCATATCGGCAGTATTGTAGTCACCACCCTAGTGTGCTAACCCGTAAGTTAACGAAGCATTTGACGATCCAAACGACGAAAAAGTTCGCTAAATTCTCATGGGGCGGGTTACGTGCCCAACAATCAATTCAAGGCGTGTGATCACTCCCCAAGATGTTCGGGAAATTTCTGCGCATATTGAAACGAATGTTCTGGCTTGGTAATTTTTTCCAGTTTTGGCAGTCTGAGTCATCATTTTTTGGCAAAGCGGATAAAAAAATCTGATCCAACGCGACATGCTTGCAATCAACGGGTATCCTGATCGGCTGTCGGGTGGCTGCTCTCACTCTGCCCGTTTTGATCGATTGTCAACCCAATCTTTTTAGGTTACGGCATGATCCTATCAGGCGAAGAAATCCGAGCTCGGCAAGGAACGGACATTCATATCACTCCATTTTGTGAGGAATGTCTGAACCCAAACAGCTACAACCTCACACTCCATAACGAGATTTTGGTCTACGAAGAGGTCGTTTTGGATGTGAAGCATCCGAATCGGTTTCGACGGATCACGATTCCTGAGGAGGGAATGATTCTGAGTCCGGGTCAGATATTCCTCGGTCGAACTGTTGAGCATACGGAAACGCACAACTTGGTTCCAATGATCGAAGGACGCAGTTCGATTGCTCGTTTGGGCCTATTTGTGCATTGCTCGTCTGGTTTTGGCGACGTCGGATTTAGAGGCCACTGGACCATTGAGATGTTTGCCGTTCAGCCGGTTCGAATTTACGCAGGAATTCGCATTTGCCAAATCTTCTACCATGAACTCATCGGTGAGGTTCGCGAGTACTCAAGTGAGAAGTACCAGAACAATCGCGACGTCCAGCCAAGCATGCTCTACAAAGAATTTGCTGGCTGTCGCGAGTACGATCAGCTCGAGCTGAACTTTGGTTCGGTAGCGGCAAAGCGTCGCGAGGAGCCCAACAACCGAGCACATGCTGTTTTGGATGCTTCGACGTAAGTGCCTAAGTGGGATAGGCTTCCAGCCTGTCGCATTGAAAATGACAGGCTGGAAGCCTATCCCACTTCAAGGATCGGGCATTTATGGCTCGACTGACCCTGAGTGAGTGATGCGATTCTGATGTGCCGCGTGGCTTGCGGACTTGACACTGCTTCGTACCATAGTGAAAAACATTTATCACTCGCATGAGGCTTGCCTTCAAAATATGACCGTCGCAAACTTAGAGCAAATCCAAGCCCTGATCCCTCACCGAAAGCCAATGCTTTTGGTGGACGAAGTGTTAGAGCAGTCCGAAAAACACATTGTCTGCAAAAAGACCTTTTCGGCTGATGACTTCTTCCTACAAGGACACTTTCCCAACTTCCCACTTGTACCCGGCGTGATCCTCTGCGAATGCTGCCTTCAGAGCGGGGCGATTTTACTAAGCCAATTCACGCCCAGGGACGGGTCCGTTCCGGTGGCTACACGACTCGATGGGGCTAAATTCAAGCGTATGGTTCGCCCAGGTGAAACGATAGAAATCCACGTCACTCTCAACGAGATCGTTTCAACCGCTTACTTTATGACCGGTAAAGTTACAGTAGACGGGAAGCTAGCTGCGAGACTTGATTTTGCTTGTAGCGTAGCCAAGCCGACCGAAGAATAACCTTTCCAATTCCTCGACAACCTCGATTGGGGTGCAAGCCATGGATACAACAACGAATTCACTACTATGTTGGACTCTTCGCGAGCGTCTAAATGCAGACATGGTCCAAAGCGATTCTAGCGAGGCTATGGACCTCGACTTGCCGGAGAAGATTACTGCAGGCACGGGGCGCTTTGGAATCAAGTACCATCAAATCCAATCCGGTAGCTCCGCCGGAATGCATTGCTTGTCTATTGATACGGGCAGCGTTACGGCAACGATTCTTCCTGATCGTGGTATGGGGCTTTGGAAATGCTGGAGCGGCGACCTCGAGTTTGGGTGGCAAAGCCCCGTAACTGGTCCCGTGAATCCTAGCCTAGTGCCGGTGCATGATGCGTCGGGCATCGGCTGGCTTGAGGGTTTCGACGAGCTCTTGGTTCGCTGCGGTTTGCAAAGTAATGGCGCACCGGAGTTCGCAGAAAACGGAACTGTCCGCTATCCGCTTCACGGTCGCATCGCGAACTTGCCCGCACATCGACTCGACATCCAGATCGATGTTGAAAACGGAATCTTGGACGTGATCGGTGCGGTGAGCGAATCGCGATTCTTGATTTATTCGCTTGAGCTGCAAACCCGCTATCGCTTTCGAGTTGGAAGTCCCGTGATTGAGATCATCGACACGGTGACAAACCGATCCAGCCAACCTGGCTCGATGCAATTACTCTATCACATCAATGTCGGACAACCCGTTTTGCAGTCTGGCTCAACAGTCCACACTCCGTTTCGAAATCTGGCCCCTCGCGATCCCCACGCCGCTGAATTCATACAGCAATGGAATCAATGCAGCGGCCCTTCGGCAGGCTACAATGAACAAGTCTACTTCGTCGAGCCGATCGGCGACGATCACAATTGGTCTGAAGCCATGTTAGCCTCTGCGGATGGCAATTATGGATTCGCGGTACATTTCGATACGCGAACGCTGCCTTACATGACATTGTGGAAAAACACCGCCGCAGTTGAGGATGGATACGTCGTTGGCTTGGAACCGGGAACTGGATTTCCAAACGCGCGATCTTTCGAAGAACGAAACGGGCGAGTGGTGACACTACAAGGGGGCGAGTCCCGAACATTCCGACTCAAACTACAACCACTAACAACATCCAACTCCGTCACGCAATCGCGAAGCCGAATCGAATCGCTTCAAAGTTTTAAGGGCTTGTTGCGAGACCGTCCGCAGGCTGGCCAATCGTCCGCTGCTGAGTGATGCCGACTGGAACTTAAGCGGAGCCAGGGAACGAGAATTAAGAATGGTGCCGTTGAGCCGCCTTACCGGCGAGCTCGCAGCGGTATCCCTAGTTTTTCCGCAACACGCTTGGGGCGACGTAGCGCCTCGATCATCCTCGTTGCTTCATCAGGACCTCGCAAGTCCTTGCATGCCGGATGCGGCTCGGGTGACGCGATGATTCCCAACTCATGTAAAACATGCGCCGTGCTGTGCTTGTAAGCCGACGCACTCATGTTCTCATCCAGCCGAAAGACTTGATCCTCCAGCGATTGAAAAGCTTCGAATATTTTATAGACGCGAGTGTCGAAACGGCCCGTGCCCGTCTTGAACTTTTTCTGAGGTGAGTCATCATTCAGCCACATATCCTTGGCCGCGCAAATAAGTGGTGCGGCACTGACGGCAGCTCCGATGAGCAACGGACAACCAAGTTTGATCGCTGTAGCCAGGCCGAAGTCATCGCCGCTGTGCGGCGAGAAATCGAGATTCAGATCACGACACATCGCAGCCCAATAAAGAAAGTGAGGCTCGTCGAGCGTGCTGATCTTGCCTCCGACAAATTTCGAATGCGTTGCGAGTTGCCATAACAACCAAGGCCCATACGGCTTCGCCCACGGCACGAATGCAGGTTCCAAAGCATGCACAATTCCCGGTCGAATAAGCCAATCCGCGATTTCGTAGTAAGCGTCACGACACGGTTCGGCATCGAGCGCGCTCAGCCATTTAGAAGTCATGAGCATTACTTCGGAATTTTCATGCTGTTGAACGATGTCTATCAATGGCCGATAGCGTTCGGCCTTGAATGAGGTGTCATTCTGTGCACCGCGAGCTGTTACACCAGCAATAAATTTGCTCGTTGGAAACTCGGCGCGAAACCTTTGAAGCACTTCTGCGTACAGAACGTCGTCCAAATCGAAGATGTAACCCGTGTCCGCATTGAGGACCACCACCAGCTCGACACCGTAATGATCGGCTGCATCTTGCATCCAGTGGATGCTCGCTAAGAAACCATCCCAGTCAGGCTTTTGATCGCGGAACGGCAAAAGTGCTGCCGCGCAAAGCCTCGCTTTGGTGGTGTGCTCAATAAGCGTTTCCTCTCCTCGCCATGCCCATACCGTCTCCAGCCAAGGAGTCTCTGGGCTTAGTTCTTCAGGTTTCTCGATCAAGGCTTTCATGAGTTCACAGTTTCTTCGTTGAGCGGCAGGTAAGGATCGTTCGATCAATTAGTGTCGCTTTTCGCTCCGCGAAAGTTGCGTGGAGATCGCTACTTTTGCGGAGCAAAAGGCGACACTCGGACATTTATTGATCGAACGATCCTAAATCGTTGTAATGGACTTCGCCTGAGTACATCAATCTCAGTTCGTAGGCAATGGATCGACGGGCAGCCATTTGCGCTGTTCCCAGCTTTGCAGCCCTAGCTCAGCGAGCTGTACGCCCTTTGCTCCCTCTCTCAACGTCCATGGAAAGGGAGTATCGATCGCAACATGCTTCAGAAATTCTTCCCACTGGATCTTAAAGGCATTGTCATAAGTGGTGCTGTCCGGCACCTCTTGCCAGCCTTGAAAAAAATGGATCGGCTGATCGATATCGGGATTCCAAGTCGGACGGGGCGTTGTACCGATGCTTTGCACCCAACACTTTCTGAGACCGATAATTGCGCTCCCGTGCGTCCCGTCGACTTGCATCGTCAGCAAGTCATCGCGTCTCACCCGCACCGTCCATGAACTATTGAATTGGCATATCACGCCGCCATCACATTCAAAGGTAGCATAGCAAGCGTCGTCGCTCGTACACGCGTAAGCGTTGCCTCGCTCGTCGATCCGCTTGGGAAGATGTGTTGCACCCAGACAGCTTACGCTCTTTACCTTGCCGAACAAATCATCGATCACGTAGCGCCAGTGGCAAAGCATATCGACGATGATGCCGCCGCCATCCTGCTTGCGATAGTTCCATGACGGGCGTTGTGGCGGTTGGTCGCCATCCTCGCCAGTGAAGACCCAATATCCGAACTCGCCCCGCACGCTGAGGATTCGTCCAAAGAACCCTTGGTCTCGAAGCGTCCGGAATTTGCGAATGCCTGATAGCCAAAGTTTGTCCTGTACAACGCCATTCTTAACACCCGCGTCTTCACATAACCTTGCCAATCGAAGCGCTTCAGCGGATTCAACTGCGGTCGGCTTCTCACAGTAAATCGCTTTTTTCGCTTTGACTGCCTTCTCAATGAATCCAGCACGTTGCAACGTACCAGAAGCATCGAAGAATATCTCGTCGTCCGGATTGGCTAAGGCCGAATCAAGATCCGTTGTAAATCGTGTGACACCCGTCCGTTCAGCTAGAGCCTTAAGCTTGTCATGATTGCGACCGGTCAAGATCGGGTCCGGCATCAAGATCAAATCGTCACCTACTTTCAGACCACCCGAATCGCGAATAGCTTTGATCGAACGGATAAGATGTTGGTTCGTACCCATGCGTCCGGTGACGCCGTTCATGATGATGCCAATACGTTGTGTTTTCATTTTCTATTCGATTTGAGATTTGAGATTTTGAATTGATGTGGTGCCGCTTGCTACTTGCTGTCTTCCGTGGGATAGGCTTCCAGCCTGTCGCATTGAAAATGACAGGCTAGAAGCCTATCCCACTTCAAAAATTACTGCCTAACGTTACTTCATAACTTGAAACAATCCTGTCTAAAAACTCGTTTTGATCTCTCGACCACCATTTGTTGGAGAAGATCTCCACTTCACGATGCCCCATGAAGCCAGCTGCGTCAACCCAGTCGCTGATCTCTCGAATGTTGATACATCCTTCGCCCATTAACCCGCGGTCATTCAGAAGATCTGTTGTCGGCGTTTTCCAATCACAAATGTGAAACGCGTGCAGCCGCCCCGTGCGTCCTGCAAGCTGAATTTGTTCCTGGAGCTCTGGATCCCACCATACATGATAAACATCTACGGCTATCCCGAGGGCACTCGGCGAACCGAGCGCTTCGCAGATTTCGTGTGCTTGTCGCATTGTATTGACCGCGCTACGATCGTCCGCATACATTGGGTGCAGCGGTTCGATCGCTAGTTTTACGCCTGCTTGAATGGCTGCTGGCAAAACCGCTGCGATCCCGTCTGCAATTTGCTTGCGAGATTCCTTCAGGCTTTGCCCTGGGACGGCTCCGCATACCAAAACAACGAGCGGAGCACCGATCGCGTGGGCCTGTTCGATCGCTTTCCGATTGTCGTCGATGGCTGCCTGGCGTCCGGAGATTCCGGTAGCCGGAAAAAAACCACCTCGGCATAGGCTGACCACTTCAAGCCCCGCGTCTTTCGTTTGCCGCTGCACTTCTCCTAAGTCACGTCCCTCGAGCGACTGCCTCCAGATTGAGATGCCGCTGACACCGCGTTTTGGAAACTCCGTGAGGCACTCCGTCAAGCTCCAGGGCTTGGTCGTCACGGTATGGATGCAAAGTCGATTCATGCGGTGCTTTTTTGCAAGAGGCGGTTTTAAATCTACTGGTAAATTGGGTGTCGCGCGCTGGCGGGTGGCGCGCCCTGAGTTATGAAGGGCGTGTGAGTCGCTAGAAATCTATGCCATGATTTCCAGGCTCCTCGCTAACGCCACATCATTGTGCTTGCTCCCCTCGCCCCTAAAAAGCCCTAAAAAGCCTAAAAAGGGGCGAGGGGGAGAGATCGCAATGGTTTCGTCAAATTCAATGCTATTTCGATTATCCTGTGGTCTCGAAATAGGCATCTAGTCATTCAGTCTCGCTTCCACCTAGG
>Ga0163144_10028824_pt1 | contig 10688 bp, 8 predicted proteins | sample OliLak19BULKMAT1_FD_123175 | JGI IMG/M metagenome (GOLD analysis project Ga0163144, IMG submission 123175) | Freshwater microbial mat bacterial communities from Lake Vanda, McMurdo Dry Valleys, Antarctica - Oligotrophic Lake LV.19.BULKMAT1 | ecosystem: Environmental > Aquatic > Freshwater > Lake...
AAGCCATTTGAGCTTTCACATTTGCACCATTATGCCGCGCGATGGCGACGTGACGCTGAAATACGATCTGCCAAGCAACGTGATTGGCCTGACCACCATTCGCCTGAACGATTTGCCCGCGGGTGCCAATATCAATGGCGGCTTGGCCACCCGCCTGCACCGCGCCTTGCGCGAGCCTATGGCTGCGCTCACCAGCAACCAACCCATGCAGCTCGACGATTTGAAAAAAATCATGGATATACTTCGTGGCAGCCGCGCCACCCTGGGCACCGAAGCCCTGCTCGATCGCGAAGAAGCGTGGCAGCAATTGGTGGATCTGTATGAAACTTCCTTCCCCGACCATTCGTTCCTCGATTATTTCTGGTCGTACCGCGCCATTGCGGGCGGTGTGTACTCCACCCTCCTCGCCCCATTACCGCAGGCGGATATTTACCACGCCATGTCGACTGGCTACGCGGGCCTCATGGCCGCGCGCGCCAAGGTGGAAACCGGCAAGCCGGTGTTCGTGACCGAGCACGGCATTTACACTAACGAGCGCCGCATTGAGGTGACCTCGGCGGATTGGCTGGAGACCACCTCCTCCAAAGCCCTCACCATCGATAAGCCCCGCCGTGATCTGCGCGATATGTGGATCGACTCCATCAATAATTTCAGCCGCGTATGCTACGATGCGAGTGATCGCATCATCACCTTGTTTGCGGGCAACCAAGCCCCGCAGATTGAGGACGGCGCGGATGTGGAGAAAATGCAGGTCATCCCCAACGGTGTCGATATTAAACGCTTTTCTAACCTCGCCCATCGTCGCCAAGGCACCCCCACCATTGGCCTCATTGGCCGCGTGGTGCCGATTAAAGACATCAAAACCTTCATCCGCGCTTGTGGCCTGCTGCGCCAAACCGCGCCGGATATGAAAGCCTACATTATTGGCCCAACGGATGAGGACAAAGAATATTACGGCGAGTGTATGAACCTCGTGCAAATGCTAGGGCTCGAGCGCACCATCACCTTCACCGGCCAAGCGCGGGTGGATGAATATTTGCCACTGCTGGATGTGCTGGTGTTGACCAGTATCTCCGAAGCCCAACCCCTCGTCATCCTCGAAGCGGGTGCGGCGGGCATTCCGATTGTGGCGACGGATGTAGGCTCGTGTCGCGAAATTATTGAGGGCATGGTGGGCGAAACGCCACAGCTGGGCGCAGGCGGCATTGTGACGCCGCTGGCCAGCCCTGCTTCGACTGCGGATGCAATTTTCACTTTGCTTTCGGACGCAGCACTGTACGAGAACGCCTCCAACGTCATCCGCACCCGCATCGCGGATTATTATAATGAGGGCATTCAACAACAAGCATACCGGAATTTGTATGCGGAGTATCTGCGCAGAGCATAAAATCGTTACCCGTTATCCGTTGCCCGATAGGTGGGCGCGGGAAACGGGCAACGGATAACGGAGACTAAAAATGGCTGGTATTGGTTTTGAACTAAATAAAATGGCGCAACGCGATGACCTGATGGGCATTGCTGGGGCGTATTTGCACTCGGCGTTCGCCATTGCGGGGCCGTGGCTGTTCACCGTGGTGGCGCTGGCCTTCACCACCTACATGTATGGCAGCTCCAATAACGAGGAGCTCCTCAATTTCCGTGGCGTGATTGTTTACAACTTCTCGTTCTCACTCGCCCTCTCGGCCCCCGTTTACTTCATCATGACGCGCTATTTGGCCGACCAAATTCACGTGAAAAACGTGACCTCTACACCCACCGTCATGCTCGAGAGTATGATGCTGGTGTTCCTGTTCAACCTTGGCCTCGCGATTTTCTTCTATGGCTTTTATTTCAACATGCCGATTGAACTTCGCTTGGCGGGATTCGCCAATATGTTTCTTATTTCCGCTGTGTGGTTGCTTTCGGTGTACCTCACCGCGCTTAAGGATTTTTCGGCGGTGACGTGGACATTTGTTGTGGGCATGATTGTTGCGGTGCTGGCTGCAGAATACCTCAGCAAATACGGCGCAGCGGGCATGGTTGCGGGCTACTGCATTGGCCTTTCGATCATCGTATTCATGCTCGCGGGGCGTATTTTCTCGGAATATCCCTACCACCTCACCACCAATTTCGCGATTCTGCCCTTCTGGAAAAAATACTGGGAATTAGCCGTCGGCGGATTTTGCTACAACGCCGCCTTGTGGGTGGATAAATGGATCATGTGGTTTGCGCCTGAATCGGTTCAGCTTGATTCCAAACTACGCTTCTTCCCGGATTATGACTCAGCCATGTTCTTGGCGGCCATGAGCATTCTGCCCTCCATCGCGCTGTTTGTTTTCAGCATCGAAACCAACTTCTTCCACCATTACCGTTGCTTTTACGGCAACATTCTCGCCCACGCATCGTTACGTCGCATTCGCCAGTTCCATTCCAAAATTATGGAAGCGATTGTAGAAGGCGCGCGCAGTGTGGTGGTGTTGCAAGGCGTGCTTGCCTTCTTGCTCATCATTCTCGCCCCGCAAATCTTTGAAAAACTGCACATGTTCTTCGTGCAACTGGGAATTTTCCGCCTTGGCGTGCTGGGCTCGTTCTTCCAGGTGCTCATTCTGTTCGCCACCATCATCCTCAGCTACTTCGATTGCCGTAAATCGAACATGTGGATTTTTGTGATTTACCTCGCCACCAACACCATCTTTACGCTTATCAGCTTGCAAATGGGCTATAATTATTATGGCTACGGCTTCTTTCTCGCCTCGGCGGTCACCTTTATCATCGCCGCCGCCATTTTGCTCAGCCATGTGCGCAAGCTGCCCTACCATGCGTTCATTTCCAACAACAACTCGGTGAAACTGCCCAAAGCCGAAACCAGCGCCGATTACTACGAGCACGAGGGCGAGTTCAACATGGGCGTTGACCGTAAGGAAGTGCTGCATCCGGGTAAGGCGTAGGTCAAACACCCTTTACAAAACTTTTTAATCGTGCTATTCATAGGTCGATTGAGAGGTTTTATGTATCAGATTTTAGCATCTACCGCTGCCAGCATCACCGAACTAAAGGCAAACCCGATGAAGTTGATGGCCGAAGCTGGAGATGTTCCTGTTGCCATACTCAATCGCAATAAACCGGCTTTTTATTGCCTCTCGCCTGAGCGCTATGAAGCACTAATGGATATGATCGACGATATTGAACTCGCCGCCCTCGTGCGCGAGCGCGAAAACGACGAACGCATCTCGGTCGCTTGGGAAGACTTGATTACCGCCTCGCCGGATAAATCCGATGACGATTTATAGCATCGACTTCACCAAAAAAGCCCGTAAGGAATGGGACAAGCTGGGATATGATGCACAAATCCAGTTCAAGAAAAAGCTGGAGAAGGTTCGCAGCAATCCTCATGTCCTTTCCGCAAAGCTTCATAATATGAAGGACTGCTACAAAATCAAGCTGCGCGAAGAAGGGTATCGTCTAGTCTACTGCGTGATAGATGCAGTACTCGTCATCGAAATCATCGCCATCGGCCGCCGCGATGGGGATGTTTATGAAGAGGCAAAAGAGCGGCTGAATTAATACATTTGCCCCCAAAACCTCCCCCGTAACATTCCGTAGCAATATTTTTACTTTACAACCCCACAATCCATGTATAATTGGAACTGGCCGCAAATCCCATGGCGTGTAGAGATCCCTAGAGGGGTAGGTTTAACAAAACCGATCCAGCAAGGTGACCTTGGCACACCTGTCATAAATCCGTCGCAAGGTTTGCTGGTGCGTTTTTTGTTTAACGTACTAACGAGGATTTATGACATGCGAAGCTACACATCGCCCGATTCCGCTGTAAAGCACTTACAGCCCGAACAAGCCGTTGTTTTATATCGTCCTCATGCGCTCAAACGCGCCGTGGATACGTTTTTGACCAAATTTCGCGTCGACGTGATGTTTGCGGTAAAAACAAACCCGGATGAGCATGTGCTTAAGGATTTATGGGCCAACGGTATCCGCAAATTTGATGCAGCTTCGTTGCACGAAGTGGCGATGGTGCGTGGGCTATTCCCGAGTGCGGAAATCTATTTCATGCACACCATTAAATCGCGCACCGCGATCCGCGAGGCGTACCACACCTATGGCGTCCGCCATTTCTCGCTCGATACCGAGGAAGAGCTGGCGAAAATTCTGGTGGAAACCAAATATGCCGAGGATTTGGGCCTGCATGTGCGCATTGCCATCCCGAACACCTATGCCGAATTGGCGTTGACCGATAAATTCGGCGCGAATTTGGACGTGGCCCCCACCCTGCTTAACCGCGTTCGCGCGGTGGCGGCGCATGCGGGCGTGTGCTTCCATGTCGGCAGCCAGTGCATGCACCCAGATGCTTACAAGCTGGCGATTAAGCTTGCCAAGCAAGTGGTGAAGGCTTCGGGCGTGCGTATCGACAGCTTCGATGTGGGCGGTGGATTCCCGAGCATTTACCCCGGCATGAACCCGCCGGATATGACGCTCTACTTCAACGCTATTCACGAAGCGACGCGCGACATCATTAAGCAGCATGGGTGCCAGTTGCTCGCCGAGCCGGGCCGCGCGCTGGTTGCCGAAAGCGGCAGCGTGCTGGTGCGTGTGGAGGCCCGCAAAGGCGATTTCCTGTATTTGAACGACGGTACCTACGGCTCGCTGTTCGATGCCGGCGTGCCCAAATTCATCTTCCCTGCTCATTTGCTGGGCCGCACCGGCAGCGAAGAGGAAAAAGGCTTCAGCTTCTATGGCCCCACCTGCGACACCATGGACTTCATGAAGGGCCCCTTCATGCTGCCGGCGGATATCAAGGAAGGCGATTACCTCGAAATTGGCCAACTGGGTGCCTACGGCCGCACCATGGCGACGCGTTTCAACGGTTTCGCCATTGCCCAACAGCCCGTAATTGTGCGTGATGAGCCGCGGATGAGCATGTACAACGACAGCCAAGTGGAATGCCGCGTGGCAGTTGCTGCACGGGGATAGGTCACAATCCATTTAATCGTCATTGCGAGGAGGCTCTTGGGCTGACGCGGAAATCCATCTTTCTTTGCTTGGCAAAGGTAGATTGCTTCGCTAAACGCTCGCAATGACGAATTTATCTCAACAAAGCACAGAATAATTAGGAGAACCACCATGACCGCAGCTGCAAAAAACAAAACCAACGCCAAAGCCGAACTGCTTGGCAAAACCGTCGAACATATCGACTTCACCAGCTTCGATGCCCGCCCGATTATCGATGGCATGAGCAACATGAGCTTCACCAGCCGCGACCTTGGCCGCGCGACGAGCATCTACAACCAAATGCTGGCGGATAAGGACTGCTCCATCATCCTCACCCTTGCCGGCAGCACCAGCGCGGGCGGCTGCATGAAGCTGTATGCGGACCTGATTCGCTACAACATGGTGGATGCAATTGTGGCAACGGGCGCGAGCATTGTGGATATGGATTTCTTCGAAGCGCTGGGCTTCAAACACTACCACGGCAGCGCCAGCGGGCAGGACGACAAATACCTGCGCGACCTCTACATCGACCGCATTTACGATACCTATATCGACGAGGAAGAGCTGCAAGCGTGTGACCATACGATTCTGGAGATAGCTAACAGCCTTGAGCCGAGAGGTTATAGCTCTAGAGAATTTATTCGTGAAATGGGCAAGTGGCTGGCGGCGGGTAACGCGAAGAAAAAAGACAGCCTCGTGCAATTGGCGTATGAGCACGACGTGCCGATTTTCTGCCCCGCATTCGTGGATTCATCCGCAGGGTTCGGCCTCGTCAAACACCAAGTGGACAACCCCAAGCGCCACATGATGCTCGATGCGATTGCGGATTTCCGCGAACTGACCGACATCAAAATCAAAGCGGGCACCACGGGGCTGCTGATGATTGGCGGCGGCGTGCCGAAAAACTTCACTCAGGATACGGTCGTGTGCGCAGAAATCCTCGGCCACGAAGATGTCGCGATGCATAAATACGCCATCCAAATCACCATCGCGGATGTGCGCGACGGCGCGTGCAGCAGCAGCACCCTAAAGGAAGCCTGCAGCTGGGGCAAGGTGGATACCGCGCTCGAGCAAATGGTGTTTGCCGAAGCAGGCTCCGTGCTGCCGCTCATGTGCTCGGATGCGTATCACCGTGGGCATTGGAAAGCCCGCGCGAAACGTGGCTTCGCGAAGATGTTTGCGTAAGCATTCGCAGAGGACCAACAAAAAAGGCGGGGAGCAATCCCCGTCCACTCTTTATTTTTTGCCCCCACTTACCCACCCCCATATTGCACCGCACACCAACCCGTAAAAATAACTAGCATCTGCCCCGAGCGCTGCTAGGGTGGCGCGCGATTTCGTGCCTCTTTTCAATAACTACGCGTAGGGTAAATCATGGCCGGTGCAGACGTTAAAGAATTCACAGTGTTGGGCCTCAAAATGTGGCAACAGGTGGTGCTGTGCCTTATTTTGGGCATTATCACGGGCTTTGTGCTGAAGGAAGACGCGGCTGGCTTTAAGGTGCTGGGCACTATTTTCATCAACCTCATTAAAATGGTGGTGGTGCCGCTGGTGTTTTTGGCACTCGTTTCGGGCATAACCAGCATGGGCGATGGCGCGAGCTTCAAGCGCGTGGGCGCCAAGGGCTTAGGCGCCTATTTGGGCACTGCCATTTTTGCAGTAGTGATTGGCCTCACCGCCGGCACCATTTTCGAGCCGGGCCTTGGGCTGCATGTGAACATCGATGAATTTGCCAGCGCCACCGGTGCTGCAACCGATGCGCCGCCCATGAACGTGAAAGATTTTCTCCTCGGCCTCATCCCCACGAATATCTTCCAGGCCTTTGCTGAGGGTCATCTGCTGCAGGTCATCGTGTTTGCCGTGTTCTTTGGCATCACCATGAACATGATGGGCGAAAAAGCCGCCCATCCGCGGCAAATTCTTTACGATTTCAGCCAGATTGTTTTTAAACTCATCGAGTATATTGTGCGCATTGCGCCGCTGGCGGTGTTTGGTTTCATGGCGTGGTCGGTCGGCACGCAAGGGGTCGAGATTATTAAAATTCTTGCTAAACTATGCGCCGCAGTGATTGCCGCCTGTGCCTTCCAATATGCCTTGTTTGGCGTGCTGATTGCGGTGTTTGCGCGGCTCAACCCGTTTATCTTTTACAAAAAACTCCTCACCACCCAGCTGATGGCATTTTCCACTTCATCGTCGAAAGCCACCCTTACCACCGCCATGCGCGAGGTGGAAACTAAGCTCGGCGTATCCTCACAATCCACCCAGTTTCTGCTGCCGCTGGGTGCCTGCATTAACATGGATGGCACGGCGATTTATCTTGGCATTTGTGCCCTCTTCTTTGCGCAATTATTTGGCGTAGAACTGACGACCTTGAATTATGCCATGCTGCTGCTCACCTGCACGCTTGGCTCTATTGGTGCGGCAGGTATTCCCTCGGGCTCCATTATTTTTATGGGTATGGTGTTGCATTCAGTCGGCTTGCCGATTGAAGGTATTGGCCTGCTGCTTGGCGTCGACCGCGTGCTCGATATGATCCGCACCACCATCAACATCACCGGCGATTGTGCGATTACCCTGATTGTGGATGCGACCGAAGGCACCCTCGACAAACAGGTATACTACAGTAAAGAAGTATAAGGACTCCAGCATGCGCTTTCCTTTCCAAATGTTTCGTACCGTGCCCAATTATGATTTCATTGGCGTGCGCAAAGTGGGTTTTGCCATTACCTTTATTGGCATCATTGCCACCTTCATATCGCTGGCGGTCAACGGCCTTAATTTCGGGATTGATTTTACCGGCGGCGTGCTGATGGAAGTGCGCACCGAACAGGCGGCGGATGTAACAAAAATGCGCAGCCTGCTTTCCGCCGAAGCCACCACCAAAAACGCCATGCTGCAATCCGTCGGCAAAGAAGGCACCGACGTGATGATTCGTTTGAAGCCCGAGAACGACGCGAAACAAAGCGAAGTGGCTACCGCCGTGCGCACCACGCTGGATGCGGGTTACGGCACAAAAGTGGAATACCTTCGCACCGATTACGTGGGGCCGCAAGTGGGCAGCGAACTCATTCGCGGCAGCTTTCTTGCGCTCACCTTCGCCATGCTCGCCATGGCCATGTATTTGTGGTTGCGCTTTGAATGGCAATACGGTGTCGGCGGTATTCTCGCGCTCATGCACGATGCGATTTTGGTATTCGGGTTTTACTCCATCACCCAAATCGAATTCAACCTCACCTCGGTTGCCGCACTGCTTACCGTCATCGGCTATTCCATCAACGATTCGGTTGTAATTTACGACCGCGTGCGCGAGGATTTGCGAAAGTTTAAAGTGAAGCCCGTGCCCGAAGTCATCAACCTTGCGTGCAACGAAACCCTAGCGCGCACCTTCCTCACGGGCGGCACCGTACTCATGGCGCTGCTGGGCCTGGTGATATTTGGTGGCGATGTGCTGTTCGGCTTTTCGGCCGCGATGATTTTCGGCGTGATTGTGGGCACCTATTCGTCCATTTATGTTTCGGCTACCATCCTCATCTACCTCAACCTGCGTCGCTCGGAATTAGTTCCTGCGAAGGCATAACTTTCGGAGTTCTCATGAAACGCGCTCACTGGCTCATCCTGCCCCTCATGCTTGCCCTCACCGCCTGTGGTGCGGCGGATAAATATCTACACCCCTCGCAATTCGTCACGGTGGATGACATCTGCCCTTGCACCCTTGGCGCACCACCGGCGGATGGTTCCGCCACTCAGAAAGCTGAGATCGTGCGCATCCTTGCAATACAATCAAAGCTAAGTGCCGCCGATAAAGACCGCATCATGAACGAAGACAGCGTTAAAACACGCATGATTATCGAGCCCGTGCTTGGCGCCGCCTACACCAAAGAATTTTACCCCGCGTTGTTCACCCTGCTCGATCACGCCCAATCCGACGCGTGGCGCATTGGTGATAACGTGCAGGATTTCTGGGGCCGCACCCGCCCGTGGCTTACCGATAATCGCGTTCAAATGCTCACCAAAAAAATCACCCGCCCCAGCTACCCCAGCGGCCACACCACCACCAATCACGTGTGGGCGCATGTGCTGGCCGAATTATTCCCCAACAAGCGCAAAGCCTTGTTTGACCAAGCCTACAGCATTGGCATGAATCGCGTGAAGGGGGGGGTGCATTACCCGAGTGATATCGAGGGGGGCAAGCGCCTCGCCGCGATGATTTTTGCGGTGATGAAACAAAACCCGCAATTTAAAACCGAACTCGCCGCCGCCCGCGCGGAACTAAAAGCCGCGCGCAAAGAAACTGTGGCCGCGAACGATAATGCGCCAAAATCCGAGGAATGCCTGACCGCAAACGCGGGCATGACGATGTGCCGTTAAGCAGCTTGCGAATTGCCCGCTTTAAGCAATTTCTCGCCCGCCGCTAAATTTGCGAGGGCGGTTTTTAGTTGCGCGGTTTCGCAGCAGAAGGAAACGCGCACATGCCAATCACTCAGCGCGCTGGGTGAATCGGGCGCATAAAACGGTGCCCCCGGAACGCCGCAGACACCCGACACATTCACCAAATAACGCATCATCGCGGCCGCCGAATCAATGACATAAGCGGCACCTGTTTCGGATGCCTCAGCGAGCACCGTGCAGCCTTTTAGTTTTGCGAAATTCACCCAGCCATAAATGGTGCCGCGTGGGGCTTCAACGCTCGCATAATGCAGCGCGGCAATGCCATCCATCAGCAGCGCGCGTTTTTCCATCAACGTGGCTACCGTGCGCTCGATGAAGCTATCCCCCAGCATCAGCGCCGCTTGCGCCTTCAACTGGTCTTCGACCCCCATGCCGCCGCCCTTGCTCTCGTTCCATTTTTTTAGGCTGGCAACCATGGTTTTATTTTTGCTGATGATGAACCCGACGCGCAAACCCGCAAGGCCATATTCCTTCGACACCGTGCGGAAGCACGCCACGCGGCCCGAAGCGAACAATGCTTTCTCGGCCTCCCCGCGTTGCAGCACGCTGGCAATAACATACGGCATGCGGTCGAACACGAGCTTGCCGTAAGGGTCATCGCTCAGCACGAGTGTCGTTGTAGTGTATGCCCCCACCGCTGCAAAAAACGCCTCGCGCTCCTCTGGTGTGTAGTTCGCGCCCGTTGGGTTACATGGCGCATTGATGAGGATAGCTGAGGGTTCGGGGTAATTCACGAGAGCCTGCGTCAACACATCGGCGCGCAAAATACCATCGCCCGTTGCCAGCTCCACCAGCTTCACACCGGCGGGGAACATATCGTAATTCGTCGGCCAACCGGGCGCGGTTACCAGAACCACGTCCCCCGCTTTAAACACCGCCAGCGCTCCATTGAGCGCGCCTTTACCGCCGGTGCCTATGCACACATCCGCCGTGGTTGCCGCAATGCCGGTATCCCGCGTGAAGCATTCCGTCGCCGCTGCACGCAGCGAAGGCAAGCCGGTGGTTTCCGAATACGCATAAATTTTCGCGGCATCGCGGATGGTTTTGTATTTCTCGTCGGCCGCATGTTCTGGCTTCTTCGCATCCGTGAGCAACGTGGCTAACCAGCCCTCGACCTCAGCCTGCGCGGGCTTGGGGAACAAATCACCGATAGTGACAATCTCCACCTGTTTGCCGCGCGCCTTAGCGGCATCCGCCATCGCGGCGGCGCTCATGGTGGGTGAATCGCGCATGGCATCGCGCACAATAAATTCGTG
>Ga0163144_10028825_pt1 | contig 10688 bp, 10 predicted proteins | sample OliLak19BULKMAT1_FD_123175 | JGI IMG/M metagenome (GOLD analysis project Ga0163144, IMG submission 123175) | Freshwater microbial mat bacterial communities from Lake Vanda, McMurdo Dry Valleys, Antarctica - Oligotrophic Lake LV.19.BULKMAT1 | ecosystem: Environmental > Aquatic > Freshwater >...
GAACATGGTCGAGCGGTTCTTCCGTGACATCACGACCGACCGACTGCGCAACGGCGTGTTCACCAGCGTGCCCGAACTGGTCACCGCCATTGACGAATACATCGCGCATCACAACGTCAAACCAAAGCCGTTCATTTGGACCAAAAGCGCGCGCGACATATTGCAGAAGGTTATTCGGGCTAACAGCCGCTTAAGTTCCAAACAGAATGCAACACTACACTAGCGACCCCAGATCGCAGGCAGCCCGAAAGGCAATTCCTGCCTCGGTAGCACGCTGGCCACGGCATAGGCCTTGGCAGCCCCCGTGTCGCGCAACAAGGGGCGCTGGAAGGCCTTGCCCATGATGTTGCGCAGGCTGCTGACCATCGGCTTGCCGGGGTGGAGCGGATTGCGCCGGACCACCACTCCGGTCTCGCCGTTCTCGAGTTTCACCAGCACACCTGGCGGATAGATGCCGACTTCCTTGATGAACACGCCGGCCAGCTCTGCATCAATCTGACTGCCACGCTGCGTGAAAATCTCCAGCAGGGCCTTTTTGGCGTGCAAGCCATCGCGGTAGGCGCGCGGCAGGAGCATCGCGGCGTAGATGTCCGCGAGGCCCAGCAGCTTCGCGCCTTTACCGATCGCCGATCCTGCGAGCTTGCGTGGATAACCCGAGCCATCGAGGCGTTCGTGGTGGCAGAGCGTTATTTGCAGCCAGCGCTGATCGGCGACGCCAGCCGCCATCAGCAGCTTCGCACTGACGATGGGATGCAGGTGGACGATTCTGCGCTGCTCCTCGCTCAGCGGTGCCTGCTGGTCGGCGAGGCAATCCTGGATCTTGAACATGCCGACGTTGCTGGTGAGGGCCGCGGCGACGAGGCTGCGACGTTCGTCGGTAGGCATTTCGATGGACTGCGCGATGAGGTCGCAGAGCGTGGCGCACATCCAGGGATGCGCCAACGAATAGGGCCTTGAATCAACCAGCAGCAGCGAGCCGATCACGGCGTCGGCGTGCGAATTGCTGAGTTCGAGGATGCGGTCCAGTAGCGGCGTGATCCAGGCGTCCACTGGCTTGCCGTCGGCCGCGATGACGGAGCGCAGGCCGGCATCAAGCGCTGCGGTCCCCTCTTCCACCAATTCGAAGGGGTTGAGTACGGAGCCAAAGCCGAGCACGGCCCCTGCGTTGAGTTCGTCCTCGGTAGGCTCGCGAAACAGGCCGCGGCAAAGCACAGCCTCGACCTGGTCCGCGGACTGGAAGCTGCGGCCCGCTGCCAGCACCATCCGTCCGTCGTTGTCGAATACCCGCCACGCCAGGGGTTGGTCTGCTTCGATGTCTCCTGCCTGGAGCTTGATGCGATTCATGGGCGGCAGTTCATCTGGAACGTCAGCTCCATTTAGCGTGAGGGAGGCGCCGAAGCTTGAGACGCCAGCGCCGTGCCGCCCTTGACCGGCCGCAAGTCCCCGCCAATACCTTCCGCGGCCGGCTTAAGCGCCGCCGGATCCCCAGCGTCGGCCCGAGTCCCTCGTGTCGCGGTCAGCGCTGGCAGGATGTGAAGGGGCGGGTGGCGTCGGCTGAGGATCACTGTCAAAGGCGACACGGAGTCTGTCGTCCCCCATCGTCAGTGGCGTTTGCTGATCTCCGGCGCAATTTCACTGAGGGGCACGCTGCGCTCCACCGCGCCGCGCTTGACCGCTTCCTTCGGCATGCCATAGACCACGCAGCTCGCTTCATCCTGCGCGATGGTGCGGGCACCCGCGTCACGCATTTCCTTCAGGCCGGCCGCACCGTCATCACCCATGCCGGTCATGATGATGCCGAGCGCATTGCGGCCCGCAACCTTCGCCGCCGAGCGGAACAACACATCGACCGACGGCCGATGCCGGCTCACGAGCGGGCCATCGACGATATCGACGTGGTAATAGGCACCGCTGCGCTTCAGCAGCATGTGCTTGCCGCCCGGTGCGATCAGTGCGCGGCCGGGCATCACGCGGTCGTTGTGCTGGGCTTCGCGCACTTCGAGCGCGCTGATGGCATTCAGGCGCGCCGCGAAGGCCGCCGTGAACTTCTCCGGCATGTGCTGCACGATGACGATGCCGGGTGACACACGCGGCAGCGCGGTCAGCACCGCTTCCAATGCCTGCGTGCCACCGGTGGACGTGCCGATGGCGACGATGCGCTCGGTGGTCTCGGCCATGGCCTGCGCGCCTGCAGGCGCCGCCAGCACGGCGTCGGCGGTCAGCTTGGGCGATACGCGTACCGCCGACAGCTCGGCGCCTGCCGGTCTGGTGCGCGTCACGCGGGCCTGGGCCGCCCCCTTGATCACTTCTATCAGATCGTTCGACGCATCTTCGAGATAGCGCTTCAGTCCCATCTTGGGTTTGGCCACGATCTCGATCGCACCGGCGGCCAGTGCCTGCAGACTCGTTTCGGTGTTCTTTTCGGTCAATGTCGAGCAGATCACGACCGGCGTCGGGCGCTCGGCCATGATTTTCTTCAGGAACGTGATGCCGTCCATGCGCGGCATCTCGATATCAAGCACGATCACATCCGGCCAGTCGCGCTCCATGCGCTCGAGGGCATACAGCGGATCGGGGGCCGCGCCGGCGAGCCGCAAGCCCGGCGCGCGGTTGATCAGATCCGACACCACCTGCCGCACCACCGCCGAATCATCGACAATGAATACACTGGTCTTGTTCACGCGGGTTCTCCCTTGCGTTGCAACGTCGGCATGACCACTCGCGGCTGGTGCTTGACCCATACCGATCCGTCCCAGACATCGAGCATCACCACCCGATGTCCTTTGCCACCGACATGTTTCGCTTTCACGGGTTGCCCGTGCAGCGCGAGCAGGTCAAGGCCGGCGGTCACGTTCTGGACCCCGATGGCGGTATTGGCCGCCTTGTACACGCCCGGAAACATGTCACCGCCCCCGAACAGCTTGATCTCATAGTCATTCGGGTCCGTGTTGTGGCGCACGGCCTCGTTGAGGAACATCAGATACGCTTCGTCACCGAAACGCCCGTCGAGCGTGCTGCGCCGGCGCTTGACCCGCGCCGGCAGCAAGTAGTGACACATCGCGCCATGGCGCCGTGTCGGATGCCACATCGTCATCGCCACACAGGAACCCAGCAGCGTGCGGATGCGGGTGTCCGGGTCGCTCGAGAAATGAAACTCGCCTGGCTGCAGAAAGATTTCAAAGTACTGGTCGGCTGGCCGCATGCGGATCCCCGCTCAATTGCGCACATAGATGGCAGGCTGAATCGCCGACAGCGGCAGTTCCATGCCATGTAGGCTTTCCGAGTGGCCGCAGAAAAAGTAGCCACCCGGGCGCAGCGCGGCGCACAGCCGCCGCACCACCTGGGCCTTGGTCTCGAGATCGAAATAGATCAGCACATTGCGCAGGAAGATCAGATCGAAGGTCCCGACGTCCGGCAGTTTGCTGATCAGATTCACCTGCTGGAAATGCACGCGCTGCCGCAGTTCGGGCACGATGCAGAAGGTGCCGTCCTGGCTGCCGACGCCGCGCAGGCAATATTTGACGAGCAACGGTCGCGGGATGTGCTCAGCGCGCTCCAGCGCATAGTGCGCGGAACGCGCGCGATCGAGCACCCGCGTGCTGAGATCCGAAGCCGCAATTTCCCACGGCGAATCGGGCAGCAGTTCCGCCAGCGTCATCGCGATGCTCCACGGCTCCTCACCGCTCGAGCACGCAGCGCTCCAGACGCGATAGCTCGCGCCGGGCCGGCGGGTGCGGATCGCCTGCTGCCGGAGGAAGTCGAAATGCTTCGGTTCGCGAAAGAAGTAGGTTTCGTTGGTCGTCAGCAGGTCGATCGCGATCTGCGGTTCCTCTCGCGAGCTGCCGTTGGTCAGCATGCGATGGTACTCGCCGAAGGTCGGCAGCCCATGATGATTCAGTCGCTTCAACAGGCGGCTCATCATCAGCGGCTTCTTGGACGATGACATGCTGATCCCCGCCTGGGCGTAGACCCAGTCGCGCAGCAGGCCGAATTCGGTGTCCGACAGGACAGGTGTGGACATGGCACTTCCCGGGCATTTGAGCAGGGCCGGACGCGGGCTGCCCGTGGCCCCTGCGGTGAGCAGCGGCGCACGGGCAGGCGCTTGGGCGATCACGCGGCGCGCGCTGCGCCGAGTTCAGAAATTTCAGTGACCGACAGCACCTGTGAACTGTCCAGGATCACCACGAAACCGCCGTTGACCTTGCCCATGCCCTTGATGAAGTCGGCGCGCAGGCGCGCGCCAAAACTCGGGGGCGGTTCGATCTCACTGGCCGGGATCTCGATGACCTGGTTCACGCCGTCGACGACCACCCCGACATCCATCCATTCGCCGTCGGTCTGCACCTCGATGATCACGACGCAGGTCCGTCGCGTCAGCGGCCCGGACTCGCGGCCGAAGCGTACCGCCAGGTCGACCACCGGCACTACGCTGCCGCGCAGATTCAGCACGCCGCGAACGCAGGGCGCCATCAGCGGAACGTTGGTCAGCACCGGATACTCGAGGATCTCCTTGATGGAGAGGATCTGCATTGCAAACGTCTCATCGCCGAGCCGGAAAGTCAGATACTGCTGATGTTCGCCGCCATCGGCGGCGATCCGCGCTTTGAGTTCCATGATGACCTCCTAGAACTTGACGAATTCGGCGGCATCCGGCGTCAGGGCTTCTGCCTTGTTGCCGCCAGCGCCGCGGGACTGACGGCGCGAAGCCGCCGGCCCGCGCGTCGCTGCGGGCCGGCTCGTGTGTCCGCCGCTCTGCGCTTCGGTCTTAAAGAAGCTCATCAGCTCGCGCAAGTGCACCGATTTGCCATTCATTTCCTCAGCGGTGGCGGCCAGCTGTTCGGCGGCGGACGCATTCTGCTGCGTAGCCTGGTTGAGCTGGTTGATGGCCGAGTTGATTTGCGCGGCGCCGGTTGACTGTTCGCTCGAGGCGGCCGAGATTTCCTGCACCAGGTCGGAGGTCTTCTGGATCGCCGGCACTATTTCCTCGAGCAGGACGCCCGCCCGTTCCGCGAGTTGCACGCTGTTCCCGGCCAGGCCGCTGATTTCCTGCGCGGCCACCTGGCTGCGCTCGGCAAGCTTGCGCACTTCAGCGGCCACCACCGCGAAGCCGCGGCCGTGTTCGCCGGCGCGCGCCGCCTCGATCGCTGCATTCAGCGCCAGCAGGTTCGTTTGATAGGCGATGTCGTCGATGATGCCGATCTTCTCAGCGATGCTCTTCATGGCTTGCACGGTGTCGCGCACGGCCTGACCGCCGTCGGTCGCTTCCTGCGCGGCCTTGCAGGCCATGCCGTCGGTGACCTTTGCGTTTTCGCTGTTCTGGTTGATCGAGGCGGCCATCTGTTCGATCGACGCACTCGACTCCTCGACGCTGGCCGCCTGTTCGCTGGCCGCCTGGCTGATGGACTGCGCGGTCGCGCTGACCTGCTCGGCGGCGTTCAGGATGCTCTCGGTGGTGATGCTGACCTCGGTGATCGTCGACGACAGGCGGTCGACGGTGTCGTTGCAGGCTTCCTTGAGGGCGCCGAAGGTGCCTTCATAGTCGTTGGTGATGCGCTCGGTCAGCTGGCCGCCGGCGAGTGCCGCGAGGACGCGCAGCACTTCGTTCAGGCCTGTATCGCAGGTCCCGACCAGCGTGTTGATGCCTTCGCACAACTGCTTGAAGAAGCCCTGCTTGTCGGCGGTACCAAGACGTTTCGAGAAGTCACCCGCTGCGGCACCGGTCACGATGCCGCCGAGTTCGCGCTCGACGACCACCTCTTCGGTGCGATCCTTCCATTCGACCACCGCGCCCTGACGCACGCCGGCTTCGTCGAAGAGGGGGGATGCGGTCAGCGAGAAGGTACGGCCACCGACGACGATCTGCGCACGATGCACGCCGCGCAGCTGGCCCAGCAGGTTGCGCTGATGGGCGGGGTTCTTGTGGAACGTGTCGAAGTTCACGCCGATCAGATGCTTGGCATCGAAGTGCGCGAGTTCCTTGCGAATGTCCGACTCGGCGTTCGCCAGCATCGCGGCCACCGAACGGTTCATGTAACAGATGATACCGTCGGTGTCGGCGATCATCACGTTGGTCGTGGTGTTGTCGAGCGCCTGCGTGATGCGGCGGCTGCTTTCTTCCATCTTGGCGGCGGAGCTGAAGCGCTCGTGCACCTCGTCCATGACCTGGGTGATCTTGGCCTTGAGACCCGGCAGCCGCGGCATCTGACGGCTGAAATCGCCGGTGCCGTACTCCTTGATGATGTCGACGATCTCCATCTTGACGTCGATGTGCGCCTGCACGAGCGTGTTGATGGCGGCGGCGAGTTCGCCCCGAGGGCCTGTCAGGTGCGCCAGCGGGAGTTTGTAGTCGATGGCGCCGGCGTCGTGCTCGTTCTGCATGCGCCGCACTTCTGCGAGCAGGTCCGTGATCTGGCTGGCGCCAGTGTTGAATCCGAGAATGCCCATGATTGTCACCTTGTGGGAAATTAGATTGGTGGAGATCACGCGACCGACAGGCCGTGCGCCTTGTGGGCTTCCGCCCGTTTGATAAGACCGGGGACGTCGAGTATCAGGGCGACGTCACCGCTGCCGAGAATCGTCGATCCGCTGATCCCCTGCAGGAATGAAAACAGTTTGCCGAGCGGCTTGATCACCGTCTGCAGCTCGCCGAGCAGTTCGTCGACGACGAGTCCTGCCTTCAGTGCACCGAAGCGCACGACCACGATGTTCTCGCGCCGTCGCCCGGTTTCGCCAGGATCGAAGGCCGTTGATCCGGTGTCGTCGAAGTCGAAGGCCGTTCGCAGACGCAGCACCGGCAACGCTTCGCCGCGGATATTCAGAAACCCACGCTCGCTGACGGCGCGCTGGTCGGCGCCGGACAGCTCCATGCACTCGACGACCACATCGAGCGGCAGCACATAACGCGCCGCGCCGAGACCCACCAGAAAGCCGTCGATGATCGCCAAGGTCAGCGGCAGCCGAATGCGCACCGTGGTGCCGACGCCGGCCGTGCTGTCGATTTCAGTCGTGCCGCGCAGCGTTTCGATGTTGCGGCGGACGACGTCCATGCCCACCCCGCGACCGGACAGATTCGACACCGCGTCGGCCGTCGAAAAGCCGGGCTCGAAGATCAGCTGCTGGATTTCCTGCGCGCTTGGCGTGGCCGTGGCGCTCAGCAGGCCGCGCGCTATCGCCTTCGCGCGAATCTTTTCGGTGTTCAGTCCAGCGCCGTCGTCGCTGACTTCAATGACGATGCTGCCGGAGTCGTGATAAGCGTTCAGCTTGACGCGCGCGCGTTCCGGCTTGCCGCAGGCACGGCGCGCCGCACTCGTTTCGATGCCGTGATCCATTGCGTTGCGCACGAGGTGCATCAGCGGATCCCCGATGCGTTCGACGACTGACTTGTCGAGCTCGGTATCGGCGCCGGTGATGTCGAGCTCGATGTCCTTGCCGATTTCGCGGCTGACATCGCGCACCACGCGCTGGAAGCGCTGGAAGGTTGGGCCGATCTGCACCATGCGCAGGCCCAGCGCGCTGTCGCGCACTTCCTCGACGAGACGCGCCAGCGTCATCGCCGATTCCATGATCTCGACGAGCCCGGACTGCTGGGCCCGGGCGTGAATGCCGGAGCCTGCTATCACAAGCTCGCCGACCAGCGTGATGAGTTCATCGAGCTTGTCGGCATCGACCCGGATCAGGCGGTTGTCCTGAGTCTTCTGCTGGCGCGCGGCCTGCTGCTGATGGAGCGCGGCATCGACGGCGACCTGGGACACGGCGCCTGCGGCGACGAGGAGTTCACCCAGCGGCAGCTCGTTGAACCCGGGCTCGGCCACCGGTTCGTCAGCCGGCAGCGCGGTGACCGCGTCGACGGCGGGCCGGATATCGATTTCGCAGTCATCACGCACGAAGTCGAACACGCCGTCGATGCTCGCCCGGTCAGCGTCGGAGTGCAGGTCAATCTCGAAACCGAGATAACAGGCTTCCGGGTCCATTTCCGCGAGCGCCGGCAACCGTTCGCCGAGCGTCGTGATCTGCACCAGTTCGCCGAGCGTCGACAGATAGCGCAGGAAAGACAGGGGGTCCATCCCATTGCGCAGGACCTCGGGCCCGAAGCGCAGCGAGAGGTGCCAATACCCGTTGCCGTGTTCGGCCGGGGCGGCGGCAGCGGCTTGCGCCGGCGGTGTCCCGCCGTCGATAAAGACCGCCAGCTCGGCTGACAACGCGGCGTCGTTTTCGCCCAGGCCCGCAGGCGCTGGCGCGTCGCTGGTGGCGGGTCCGATCAGCGCGGCCATGTGATCACCGCAACGGAGCAGCAGGGCACTCAGATTTTCGCTCAGGGCCAGTTCGCCGTTGCGCAGGCGGTCGAGCAGGGTTTCAACCTGGTGCGTGAAGCTGACGATGCTGTCGAAACCGAACACGCCGGCCGATCCTTTGATCGTATGCGCGGCGCGGAACACCGCGTCGAGCAGATCGCGGTTGCCGCTGTCGTTCTCGAGCTGCAGCAGCGACTGCTCCATCTGCTCGAGCAGCTCGCCGCACTCGGCGATGAATGTCTGCAAGGCTGGATTCAGATCCATCGTAAACCCTCCGGGGCTCAGCTGGCGTTCGCCGGTACGGCGAACAGATCGTTCAGGTTCAACAGGGTCAGGACTTCGCGGACGCAGTCGCTGAGGGCGGTGATCTGCAGGGCGCGGCCCAGCGCATCGCATTCGCGCTTCAGGACCAGCAACTGCTGGACACCGGCGCTGTCGAATTCACTGACCTCGCCGAGATCGAGATTGATTGCGTGTCCGCCATTCAGCGCGCCGAGCAACTGCTGCTGCACGCTGGCGGCGGTGTAGATGTTGAGATCACCGCCCAGGCGCAGGGGCGGCGTGCGTGTCTTGCGGCGTGGTGCTTTCATCGTGGCGTCACGGCAGCACGAGTTTCGACACGGCGGCCAGCATCTGTTCGGGCTTGAAGGGCTTCACCACCCAGGCCTTGGCACCGGCGGCCTGGCCTTCCTGCTTCTTCGATTCCTGGCTTTCGGTCGTCAGCATGATGATGGGCGTGAACTTGTAGTTCGGGAGCTGCTTGACCTCCTTGACGAAGGTGATCCCGTCCATGTTCGGCATGTTCACGTCGCTGATGATCAGGTTGATCTTCTGTCCGCCGAGCTTGCTGAGTGCGTCCTTGCCGTCGCAGGCTTCGATGACGTCGTAGCCACCGCCCTTCAGTGCAATGGACACCACCTGCCGGAGCGATGCAGAGTCGTCGACCACGAGGATTGTCTTGGCCATGCTGAACCTCAGAAGAAAGTGATTTCGGAAGCGGACGCGCCGCTGGCGCGTTTGGCGGTGATGGGCCGACGCTCGTCGTCCATCGTGTAGGAGCTTTCGAGACTGGCCACCAGCCGCGTGACATCGGCGCTGGCGAGTTCGCCGTCCGCCAGCCGGCCACGCAGGGCAATGACGTTGTCGCTGACGTGCATCAGCAACTGGTTGATGCGGTCCTGGAACTGCAGTTGCTCGAGCGCGGCGGCGACCGCCTGTTTGATCCCTTCATTCTCGCTGCGCAGCACCGAGGCGGACGCGCTCAGGCCATCCATCGCCACCTTGAAGTCGCCGACGACACTCGTGATCTGCGCTTCGCATTCGGTGCGGGCCTGCGCATCGCGTTCCGCCGCATGCTCGACCATCGCCGAGGATTCCTTGATCCCGCGGTTGATGTATTCGATCTTCTGGCTGATGTTCTTGCCGATCTCGCCCGAGCGGTTCGACAGCGTGCGGACTTCGTCGGCGACGACCGCGAAGCCGCGGCCCGCCTCACCGGCCCGTGCCGCTTCGATCGCCGCGTTCAGCGCGAGCAGGTTGGTCTGATCGGCGATGCTCGCGACGTCGGTGGCCATCTGCTGGAGTTCGGCGGTGAACTGCACAAGCCGCTGGCTTTCGGCGAGCATCCGATCCTTGTCGTTCAGGGTGGTCGTCAAGATGTTGCCGACGATGCCGAGCCGGCGTTCGCTGGCGTCCACCACCTGACGCAGTCCGTCCTCGGAGCCGCCGCCGCTGGCCAGACCAGTGGCGCGATAGGATTCCGCGATCGCTTCGTCGAGCCGATTGACGATGCCGGCGAATTCGCGCGTCAGGTGAACCACGGCGCTGTCCATTTGGCGTCGCGCGGTGTCGAGTTGCTCGAGCCAGACCGGCAGGATGCTGGCGTCGAAGGCCCGCAGCCCCTGACGCTGCGCCTCGCGCAGGCTCTCGAGCGCATGTTCGTGTGCGGCTTGCCGGGTCGCGAGTGCCGCGTCACGCAGACGAACATGGCGACCGGCCGCCCGGCGGTCGAGGATCACGCCGAGCACGCCCAGAGCAGCCGCGGCAATCGCCCCGGTGGGCGTCGGAGCCAGCGTCAGCAGCGAGGCCCCGGCACCCGCACCGAGTCCGGTCAGGCCCCAGGACAGGCTCGTAGGTTCATCGTTCATCACGCCCCCGTTGTCGTTGTCGTTGTTGAAAAGCAGGGCCCGGTACGAGGCCTGCGTTCGGTAGCAGCGTTTTCATCGGCGGGCGCGCGGATAGCTTTAAGGGGTTTTAGGTGGATTGAGCGTTATTTGCTCTCGATCAAGTGAGGCTATCCGGCAGACAGACATGTGTCTCTCCGGCTCAAGGCGGACATGGATTGCGGGGGGCAGTGCGCCCCGGGGTTCAGTCGCTGGGCGCGGACGGCGGGCGATA
>Ga0163144_10028826_pt1 | contig 10688 bp, 4 predicted proteins | sample OliLak19BULKMAT1_FD_123175 | JGI IMG/M metagenome (GOLD analysis project Ga0163144, IMG submission 123175) | Freshwater microbial mat bacterial communities from Lake Vanda, McMurdo Dry Valleys, Antarctica - Oligotrophic Lake LV.19.BULKMAT1 | ecosystem: Environmental > Aquatic > Freshwater > Lake...
CCGCCGCCCGCGACGTCACCGACCGCAAGCAGGCCTCCCAGTACGCCCGCAGCCTCCTCGAAGCCAGCCTCGACCCGCTCGTCACCATCAGCCCCGCGGGCAAGATCACCGACGTCAACGAGGGCTCTATCAAGGTGACCGGCGTGGCGCGGGAGACGCTGATCGGTACCGATTTCTCCAGCTACTTCACCGAGCCCGAGAAGGCGCGCGAGGGCTACCAGCAGGTCTTCGCCCAGGGCTTCGTCACCGATTACCCGCTCACCATCCGCCACCTGGACGGCCGTCTCACCGACGTGCTCTACAACGCCTCCATATACAAGGACGTGAACGGCAACGTCCTGGGCGTCTTCGCCGCCGCCCGCGACGTCACCGACCGCAAACGCTTCGAGAAGACGCAGCAGGAAAATAACATCGAGCTCGCGAGAGCCACAGCCGCGGCGGAAAAAGCCAACCTCGCCAAGTCGGACTTTCTTTCCAGCATGAGCCATGAGCTTCGCTCGCCGCTCAATGCCATTCTCGGTTTCGCGCAACTCATGATCTCCGAAACGCCTGCGCCCACGCCCGCTCAGGTCGCCAATATTGACCCGATTCTCAATGCCGGATGGTATCTGCTGGAATTGATCAACGAGATTCTGGATCTCGCGCAGATCGAGTCCGGCAAACTGGCCCTGTCGATCGAACCCACGTCCCTCGCCGGAGTCATGCTCGAATGCCAAGCCATGATCGAGCGGCAGGGACAAAAACGCGGCATAAAAATGTCCTTCCCCACCTTCGATGTCCCCTGTTTTGTCAATGCCGACCGGACTCGTCTGAAACAGGTGATCATCAATCTTCTTTCCAACGCCATCAAATATAACAGCGCCAATGGAACCGTCGCCGTGGATTACTCCGCCAGCACTCCCGCGCGCGTCCGCATCAGCGTCCGGGACACCGGCGCGGGCTTGTCTCCCGGCATGATCACGCAGCTCTTCCAGCCGTTTAACCGTCTCGGGCGCGAGACCAGCGCCGAGGAAGGAACCGGGATCGGTCTCGTCATGAGTAAGCGACTCGTGGAACTGATGGGAGGCACTATTGGCGTGGAAAGTACTGTTGGTTCGGGAAGCGTATTCTGGTTCGAGCTGAACTCGGCCGCCGACCCGCACGTAATCCTGAATGACACCCGGCTCACCGAGATTGCCCAAGCCAAAGTCCAACACGGCGCACGCCTGCGAACGCTGCTGTGTGTAGAGGACAATCCTGATAACCTCAAACTCGTGGCGCGGCTCATCGCGCGCCGTCCGGATATGCGCCTTCTGAGCGCCGGTGACGGAGATCTCGGCATAAAACTCGCTCGGATACACCATCCGGACGTCATCCTAATGGATATAAATTTGCCAGTCATCAGCGGTATCGATGCCCTGAAAATCCTTCGCGCAGACCCGTCAACCAGACACATTCCTGTGATTGCAATTAGCGCCAATGCAATGCCCCAGGATATCGAAAAGGGCCTGAGTGTTGGATTCTTCCAGTACGTCACGAAGCCAATCAAAGTCAATGAGTTCCTGAGTACTCTGGATCTGGCTTTGGAGTTTGCCGCGCTGCAACCACCCGCCGCGGCAGTTGACCCCGAACGGGCGGAAATAAGAGCACCTAAGGCTACAACCGAAGAGTAAGAGGGTACCGTGCGGAAGGGTCGGGCATCCGAAAAAGGGGCACTCCTATCTCCATGCAAATGCGGCGAAGCAGTGGGCCAAAGAGTAGCTTCCCCAGAAGCGTGCAGGGACCGGAGCGGTTCAGGAAATGATCAAAAACTCGCACGCTCCGGTCTCCGTTGCCCGCGCTTCCCTAATAGCGCACTGGCCGCGAAGGCGCGGCACCAAAAGTCTAGGAACGCGCCCATCTTGCCGTGCCTTCGCAAGTCCATTGTGCGCCGCTCTTCTAAAGTAGCCGATCAGATACTGGACGGACTCTATTTAAAATCGTGGAGACTGCATCTTGCTTCGGCGAACGACGAACACCAAATTATCCCTCTCCGGGATCCGTCGAAAGCGTATCTCGGCCTTCCGTTCGCCAGAGCAACTCCTGACATAATAGAGGGCCTCTGGGTTTTTGGCGGCAAATCGATATGGCGCGACCATACTCAGATGATCTGCGTGAAAAGTTCGTATCCGCGTACGAGGCGGGGAATATCGGGCTGGAGAAGCTAGTCGCGACGTTTCAGGTGAGCCGTGGGTGGGCCGAGAGGATCTCGAAAGCGCCAGATCTTAATCCGATTGAACCCTGCTGGTCAGTGGTCAAAGCGCGTTTACGGCAACTCAAAGCCCGATCGTTGGAGGCCCTCGACGTCGCTCTCCCACAGGCGCCCGCCTTGATCTCCCCGGAGAACTGCTTCAAGCATTATGGATATGCCCTTGGTTGAGTCAAGAAGTGCTCTAAGGGGTTCTGTTGGGCAAAGTTGGTATTCGGCCAGAACCAGCCATCTTGCGAAAACGACACAAACAGAGATTTTGGATCCACGTTCAAATCTCTGGCTAATTGAAAGAATGCTTTTTTCGCCGCGGACACAGTTGTAAGTCGTCTTCGAAGTACAGACCCAGATACGGAGGCGGACCCTTCCTGCACTGCACATCAACGAGTCTTAGCTGCTTCGTGAACTCGATCATCCCGGAGCCCCAACGGACAATATCTCGCGACAAAACCCCAACCCGCTGCCTTCCGTTCCATGCAGCGCCCCAACCAACGTTTGAACTCATGAACTCCGTCCGCTTTTGGGTGAGAAATTTTTCCGCATGATTTGAGGATACGGAAAAAGGAAAGGCGCTCCCGAAAACTTCGCCGAATGTATTGGAGTTAGGTGCCGCCTTAACCAGTACGAGTACAGCGGACTCCTGAGGTGTTGCAACGATCTCTGATATTTGCTTGCGGATCGAAGCATCGTCGTCTTCAGCGCCAATCTTGATGTTATAAACGACGGTCCGTCCCATCGCGCACGAGTACTGCCATGATTGTGCCACCAGGAGCACCGGGCGAAAGCCCAGGATTTCTATCGCCACATGGTCTTGCGGCCTCGCCGCTCCTGCGGGAATTGACCACCTGTGCTTGGATAGAGTTGACCACACCGAAATCAGGCGCTGCCACGTGGCAGGCTTCTGAGCGTGGTGCCAGCATCCGCGCCGCAGGCGCGTAACTCCTTCCTCCTCAGCGGACATCCTTATGTCGACACGATCGTGCGAGGCGATGCCGCGTGGCAGTGAGCCAGAGGACATTGGAAGCGCAAGTCGTGTCGCTGGTCAACTCTTGGTGAGTATGGGTGGGTAACTTTTCGCGAGTGTCGAAGGTCTTGCGAAGCACCAAGCGGTTTAACAAGCCGTCCTACCGGACCATTAACGTGGGGCCAAATGGAGTGGTAAACCGGCCTATCCGAAGCGTGATCGGTTGGACCCCCGACGGTGCCGAAGCCGGGATGCGAACGTTCACTTGCGCCACCCCGGCCACCAATCCCGGTGCGCCGCCGGCGTACAGTACTTCGGCCTCCACGCCGCCGATCCACGCCCTCACCGGAGCCAGAACTCTGGGCAGTTCCCCTTCGACGATGCGGCCATACAGTTCCGGGCGGGTGGTGGCGCCTTCCCCGGTCACAAGCAGGCTGACCACCGAGCCATCCCTCCAACTGGCGGCCCGGCCATCCGGAAACAGGAAGATCGCGGGAGCCGTTTCGGCCACTGGCACCGTGACGCTGAGGCCCTCCACCGTAATGGCAACCGATCCGGCCACCCCATAGGGAACGATGGCATTGATCTGCGTGGGCGAAGCATAAAGCAGAGCGGCGTTGACGGAGCCGATGCGGACCGTCGGAGAAGTCCCGAATCCCGTGCCATAAATGGAGATAATCTGCCCTGGGGAGACAGGCCCAGCCTCTCCGCTGGCGGCGTTGCGAATCGCGTCGGACGTTGTCGCCGGGCGCACTTGGCCGGAATCCTCGCTGCGCTGAAGGCCCGAAACATCCACGGCCTCCAGGTCCGAACCCTTCACGGTAAGCAGTTCGCGAAGCCGATCGTTCTGCCAACGGTCATCCGGCGCGCCGCTGATGTACCAACTCGAACCGTTGTCGGCCAGAATCATCCCGTACCGTTGCAAGGCCCGCAGGATCACCTGGGTTTGCGCCGAAAATCGGCGAACGTCGAAGTCCGCCCGGAGCCGGAACCAGGCACCCATCGGCGGATACTTAGGATCGGTCAGCCGGGAGGCGAAATGGCGGGCAGGCCAGAGGAAGGCCCGCTGTGTTTGCGGCACCGTAAAGCGAAGGGCGTGCCGAATTTCTCCGGCGGCCACCTCTTCATAACGAGCCAGGCCGGGAAGGATGGGCAGGCCAGCCGCGTCGGCTGAGGTCCAACCCTTCGGCCGGAGCGCGTACGAGTTGAAATCAAAAATCGCGCCGGAGCCGGCCCGCCAACTGCCATCGGCGTTGCGGTAGGCCGAATAGACCTCGTAGAGCAAGCAACGGTCCTGGTCGAGCGCGATGACGTGCCGGTCCCCCGTGCTGGCCGCACCGCCTTCAATAGGGATATCGGGCGGCAGCGGGTAGGGGCCGGGGTCGCTTTCGTCTTCGTACTCGAACTTGATCGGAACACGCGGCTGGTTACCCGGCACGGTCACCCAAGGGATGCCGATGGATGCCCCTTGGTAAAGGCCAGCCCCGAAGTCGGCGCGCAGTGTCCGCTCCGGCCCAACGGTGGCGATCCACGCGTCCGACTGCGGGTGCACCGGCAAACGGTCCACCCGAACGTTCCAGATGTGGTCAGCCGGAAAGAACGGGCATCCGGCGGCGAGAAGAAGCAGGGTTGCGAGCATCTTATAAGCTTACAGGCCGCTCCTGAGCGAGTCCATTGTGCGCGTTTCCTCCAAAAGCGCACAGGCCACGAAAGGTGGATGTAGCCCAGGGGATCCGGCTATCCGATCTCCTGCACCGAACCGCGACCGTTAGGGAGCGGACCTTATCGGCTCAGTCTGAGGTCCCCCTACGCTCAGATTTCCGTGTTAGGCGAACACCTTGCCGGATCTGTCAATTTTAGGTCGCACGCCGTGCCGGAGCGAGTCGGTTGCGCGGTTCCTCAGAAAGCGCACAGGCCGCGAAAGGTGGATGTCGCCCAGGGGATCCGGCTATCCGATCTCCGATCTCCTGCACCGAACCGCGACCGTTAGGGCGCGGACCTTATCGGCTCAGTCTGACGTCCCCCTACGCTCAGATTTCCGTGTTAGGCGAACACCTTGCCGGATCTGTCAATTTTAGGTCGCAGACCAGGCCGGAGCGTCTCCGGCGCGCGCGGTTCCTCAAAAAGCGCACAGGCCGCGAAGGCGTGGTACCAGGGGGCGAGGAACTCGCCCATCCCATCGTGCCGGAGCGAGTCCGTCGTGCGCGGTTCAAAATGTCATGCGCATGCGCAACCGAACCGCGCGGCGAAGGTCAATCCCGTCTTGCCCGTAGCTGTTGGTAAGGCGACCGAAATCCGGGTTCGGCGTGGTCTGCGTGATTGGGAGTATGCGGCCGGATTTGGAGTCCACATCAATGGCGAACGAACCCAGATTGGCGATGCTGTTGTCCGCTGGAGAACGCAGCGGATGGTTGAACAGGTTATTGATGTCGGCTCCGAAATCCGCGCGCACCCGTTCTCCGAAACGGAACACCTTGCGAACGCCGAAATTGACGCCGACGCTGCCAGGGCCGATAAGCTGGTTGCGCTTCACTACTTTCGGGTTGCTGAACAAGTCCTCCCCCACGGTGGGTACACCAAAGGCGTCCGGATTCCACTGGCGGTCGCCGATTTTGGTGATGGCGCCGTTCAGCAGCGGCCGGTACGAAAGGTCGAAACCACCATAAGCGTCAATGAAGCCGCTAGCGATGTTGCCCGGGAAGGCGGGTCCGCAGTTGTCGCAGTTCCAGTAGGGGGTAAAACCGGTTCCGCTTTTCGCGTACAGGTTGGTGGAAAGCTGCCAACCACCGGCGACCGCATCCACCGCTTTCGGCATCGAGGAGCCGAACTTGCGACCCCGGCCGAAAGGCATTTCGTAAACACCATAAGCGACCATGCGGTGTTTGCTGACGAACGAATCCCGACCGTAGTCTTGACCCGGGTTGAACTGGTTATAGGTGGGGCCGCCCAGGGTGGAGTTGCCGGAATCGAGCACGGCTGTATCCTGGCTGAGCAAGGTGTAGGCGATGTTGAAAGTAAGCGATCCGGCGCGGCGGTTGAGTTCCGTTTGGAAGGCGTGCGAGCGGCCGTTGCCCAGGTTCTGATAGCTGGCCATGTAATCGCCGAGGAGCGGGAAAGGCAAACGCTTTCTGTCCGCCGCCGAAAGGTCGCAATCGCCATCATCGGGAGTACAGGCGGTCACGCCATCACCCGTCGTGGTGCCGAAAGGGGTATTGCTCGGGGCGATCATATTGCGGTCAATCCCGGCAATCAGATTGTTCATCCGCGTGCCAAGGTACGACGCGCGTATGGACATACGCGAACGCAGTTCGTGTTCGAAGGTGATGTTGTACTGCTGAATGCGAGGGGAGAAAAGCCCAAGCGGAATGATGTTAAAGGCTGGCAAATTGCCAATGGAGCGTAACGTTCCGCCACTCAGGGGAGTGACGCCGCGCGTCGCACCCGGCCAACCTTGCAGAGGCGAGTCTACCGTGTTGGTCCGGCTGACGGTTTGGTTGAACGGGTTGGTGGCGATAGCGTCGCGGATGCCTTGGGCCGCGGACGTGGGATAGAAGAAACCATAACCGCCGCGCAGCACGGCCCGGTTTGAAAGCCGGTAAGCCACGCCCAGGCGCGGAGCGAAATTGTTGGTGTCTGTACGGACCAGCCCGCGGCCGACGCCGGCTTCACTGGCCAGCTTGTAGCCGTAGCTCAGAATGCGGGGATCAGCGGCTTTCACGGTCTTCTCGGAAGGAACGATGAAATAGCCCAGGTTTCCGTTGCTGCCTTTGCCGTCCGGATCAAAGTTCACCATCAGGTCATTCTTTTCGATGAACGGCGTGAGCACTTCATACCGTACGCCCAGGTTGATCGTCAGCCGCGAGTTCACCTTCCAGTCGTCCTGCACGAAAAAGCCGGTCTCCCAGTTGTGGACGTCCATGGGCGGCCGCAACGCGATGACGGACTGGGCGGTGTTGGCGGGTAAGCCCAGCAGAAAGCGGGTAAAGGCGTCCACGGCGCCGCCGGTATAGTTGATGGCTCCGCGGACCTGGCCGCGGTTGTTGGCAAAGCCATCTTGCGCCGCGTTCCGGACGAAATCAGCGCCAGCGCGAATGCTGTGTTTGCCCTTGACCCAGGAGAGCGTATCCCCGAACGTAATCAGTTTCTGGTCCAAGGGCCGGTAAGTGTTACGACCGCCGTTGTTGAAGATGGCGAAGTTGCCAAATTGGATGCGCGGGTGGCCAAACGTATCGAGTGCCTGATTGCCGACGGTAGCCCCATAAGCAGCCACTTCCGTATCATTGAAACCGACCGAAGAAAGGAACTGCCGCAGCGTCTGGTTGCTGCGGCGAAACAGGTTTTGCTGGTTGAAGCCGCCGCGCGCTTCGTTAACCAGGTTAGGCGCGAGAATCTTCGTATAGGAAAGTGAAAGCGTGTAGTTACGCTGGGAGATTTGCGACTGACCCAGGCCGGTGTAGGGAGCTTGCACCAGCGCGCCGTCGTTGCCGCCGTCTTGAATATTGAAGACGCCATAGACCTTGTCGCGATCAGAAAAATCGTGGTCCACGCGGGCCGTTCCCAAGCTGCGTTCAGAGTGAGTGGGCAGGGTCTGGTAAAAGCGGGCCATGCGCCCGTTGGCGGCATTAATGGCGGAATCAACGCTGGCCTTGGGGAAATACTTGCTGATCAGCGTTTGCGTAGTGGGGTTCAGCAGGCGGGAAGGGATCGTGATGAAGCGTTGGCCCAGACCGCCCACGGTGTTGCTCCCTACTTCGGCGGCGGTAAGTTGAATGCTTGGGGGAACCACGGGTTTGGCGGAGTCGTTCACCTTGCTGAAATTGCCGGTCCACAGCGTGGGGTGGGGCAGGGTAGTGCTGGAAGCGGCGATCGGCGAAGCGCCCAGCCGTCGTTCGAAGGCGGTCATAAAATACGTCTTCTTCGTGATCTTGGCGGGGCCTCCGAAGGAACCCCCAAACTCATTGAGATTAAAGTACGGCTTCTTAAAATCGGGCCGTTCCGGAGAGGGATTGAACGAAGCGAGCTCCACCTTGTCGCGGAGAGACCAAGCCGAGAGGGCGGAGTTGCGATTGTTATAAAAGAGAGAACCGTGATAGTCCTTCTCCCCGCGTTTGGTCGTGACGCGCACGTTGGCGATGCCGGCGTATTCAGCGGAAAAACTATTCGAAAGCACGTTTAACTCGCCGATCACTTCTAAGGACGGCTGGCTGTTGGTGGGTTCCCCAAAGATGCCGCCATTCGAGCGTTGGCCATCAAGCGAGAAGCTGGCGCCATAACTTTGGGCACCGAGAAACTTGAAGCTGCCGCTGCCGTTGGCGGACTGCGTGATGTTGGGGTTGAGATAGAGAAACTGATAAATGTCGCGGCTATCGCGCGGGAGTTCGAGGAGCACCTTGTTGTTGAGAGAGGTCGACAGGGTGGGGTTGTCGGTTTGGATGAGGGCGGCGCTCTCTTCGATCACAACGGTCTGGTTCGCCGAGCTGATCGTGAGCCGAATATCGGCGCGCGCCACGTCACCGCCGCGCAGGGTGATGCCCTTGATCTCCGTGGTAGCAAAGCCCGCCATGGTGACCACGACACGGTACTGTCCGGAGCGCAGCGCCGAAGCTTCGTAGGTCCCTTCGTTTGATGTGGTGACCCGGCGAGTCAGATTCGTCGCCAAGTCAACCACTTCCACGGCGGCGCCGGCAACCGTGGCGTTGCTGGGATCAACTACGGTGCCGCGAATGGTTCCAAGGTCGGTGCCTTGGCCGAATAGCGGGAGCATGACTAAAAAGAGCAGGGGAGTTCTCACGAAAAACCTCGACAGGTCGAGTATAGGCTATCCGGTCGTCGATCGTGTCTGTTAAATTTACGTCAAATTTTTCGGTCGAAACTGCGGATTGCCTTTTTCCCCCTTCAAGCTGAATTGCAACCCTTGAGTCCCGCAGAAAGCCCTCTACCTGACGTTGGAGGAATTAGAGGATTTCCGTCGCGCCACGGTCTCGGTGAACTAACCCAGGTGCGGCAAGAGCAACCGCGCTTGCGCCGGGCTGAACCATCCAGGACACGATCCCCAGAACTTGCGGATCGCCAGCATCTGCGGAATAACGCAGGCCCGGAATCTCCCCTTGGGACCGCAACTGGAAAAAGTGGACTACCTCTTCTACAAATCCCTTTGAACCCCATAACTGAGCACCATACGCTGCCGCCCGCACCGGTTCATAGCCGCCACGTCTCCGGCCCCGGCGAGCAGTTCTGCCCACCGTCCCATCCCGCCCGCAACCCCAATCCCGCGCCGATTTATCCTGGCTCACCGCCAGACTCCGGGAAGCGAAACGTGGTTCGAACGGTCACACGCTCGAGCACCTCATCGAAATCGATAGATTGAAACGGTTTCGCTGGATAGTCCACCATCCCCTGTGCGAGCAACCACTCGTGCTAGCCAAACATGGCGTTGGCGGTAACAGCGACGAATGGGATTCGCGGGCTCATCACTACCCGAAGAGGCCACGCGGAGCACTTCGCCACCCGCAAAATGACCCCAAACCAAGTATTTCCGCGGTATCTTGCCGGATAAAATACGATAAAACGAACCCAACAGGCTATCCACGGCACGACACGAAGTACTCTTCGGGGAACGGTGGTCGCCGGGGTCTGGGAAGCACACCCAAAGCGTCTAAGGTTTTGGGGACCGCCCGGGCGAGGCATCACTACTCGTGCGCGGGCCTTGCGGAACGTGCAAATGCCGAAGCGTGTCCGTTGTGCCGTTATTCCCTCGAAGGCTTTAAGTCGCTCATCCTGTTGAGGATCAGTCATCTCCAGGATCGGGCACCGCAGGGAAGCCTCCAACTGCTGGCTCCCGTTGGAGTTGACGGTAGGACGCTTTTCCCTGGACGAACTCGTCGCCTCAAGCGGCGCTGAGAAGTTGGATGTCTCGAGCCGTGGCACCCGAGACACAGCGCCATGCGATGGACTGGTCAAAGGTAACGAGTCTGCCATGGCGCTCTACCGCCAAGGCTAGAAGATAGACATCCGTGATTTGACTAGGCCCCGGTAGCTTTTCGAGGTCGAAGCGCGCGGCGTCGAGCAAGGAGATCCGGTCATCCCAAAACTCATGACGCCCCATTTGACGCAGTTCCAAGAGCCTGCCCGGCACCGATTTGGGGGTTCGAAGTCCTCCGAGGTGTTTGGCTTGGCAGACCACTCGCACGAAGCCGTTTTCCGTCAGGGGGCAAGTGGCCCAGCCTTCTTGGGCTTGCGTTGCAAACCAGTGATGGGCGGAATCGTGATGCAGGTGGGAGGGGTCGAACAGCGCAATGAGGAAATTGACGTCGAGTAGGCTCACCATTAGGGCAGATCTCGAAGCCGGTTGATCTCTTCGAGGGTCATGGACACCTTGCCGGGCAATGGCTCTAAAAGTCTGATGCCGTTGCGGACTGGCGCCGCCGCCTCACGGGTCAACGAAAGCCGGGCCAAACTGGAAAGCACCCTGCCTAAGCTCTCCTTACGTTCCGCCGC
>Ga0163144_10028828_pt1 | contig 10687 bp, 25 predicted proteins | sample OliLak19BULKMAT1_FD_123175 | JGI IMG/M metagenome (GOLD analysis project Ga0163144, IMG submission 123175) | Freshwater microbial mat bacterial communities from Lake Vanda, McMurdo Dry Valleys, Antarctica - Oligotrophic Lake LV.19.BULKMAT1 | ecosystem: Environmental > Aquatic > Freshwater >...
AGAAGCATACGAACGTGCAGCACTAAACCAAGTAAATGAAATGATCCAACTATTAAAGGAGATAAAATGAGCGACCAAGACGAACGCCGAGAGGCAAGGGCAATAGTCCGAACCTACAAAGACACAGACGGCAAAGACAAGAACGTGTATCAAACAGTTGGAACAGCTTGGGTAAGCCCTCACGCATCTACAATTACAATCCAACTTGAAACAATACCAATCGGCAAAGACTGGAACGGCAAGATCTACATCAACGAACCATACGAGAAAAAACAAGACAAGCCAGACAACCTACCGACAGAAGAAGATATGGAAAAACCAATCAAGCTAAGCGAAGTGCCTTTCTAATGTTCGACAGCTACACATCTGACAATATGAGTGAAGAAGAACCTAAGGAGGAAAGTAATGAGTAAAGTATTCAACATGTCCGAATTAATTTCAAAAATCTCAAAAGCTAATATTCAAGCAATAGACTCTATGATGGCCAAGTATTTAGAAGAAGTGGTTAAACACATAACTGAACGTGGCGACAAGATAGAGGATTACACACTTGCATTAGTTAGTAACCCAATGGAGTTTAAAGACAGCAAATTAAAAGTAACCATGCAATATCGAGTGTGTCGAGTTGATGAGTTGCAATATTTGCCACTTTATAGGGAGGAACAGCTATGAGTAATACAATAAACCAAATACTCGGCTCAATGGCACTAGAGATACAGCAATTCGGTGCAACACCCGAACTGTTTGGAAGCCCACCTACAATCCAGGAGTACAGCGATGCCCTCTACCAACTTATCCTGACGGAAGTAATAGGGGAGGACTTTGTGTTCGATAGACCCCAGGATGACTACCTACCAAACGTATTTGAATTTCTTATGGGCAAGAATGAGCTACGAGCAGAACAACGCTATGCCCTAGCAAAACTATTTAATAAGGAGATCAACTAATGGCACAAACAAAAGCGGGCGCTGCAAAAGCCCGTGACAAAATGATCGAAAAACACGGCTCACTAGAAGCCTATAGGAAGTTCTACGCTGACATCGGACGCAAGGGCGGCAAGAACGGTACAGGACATAAGTTCGGTCACGGCGAGGTTGACCCAAGAGAAGTCGGTCGCAAGGGCGGACTCGCACCACGAAACAAAGCACCAACACCAACACCATATAATAAAGGAGAGTTGTAATGAGCGATTTATATAACAAAATACCTGGTTTATATAAGAGAGAAGAACAAAAGCCATTTAACCTAATAGACGGTGTTTATCGAGAGCCAGAGTTTGAACTTCTTAAAGACATCGAATGGACTTTTACCGAAAAAGTAGACGGCACAAACATCCGCATTATTTGGGATGGATACAGTGTAGTATTCGGTGGGCGTACAGACAACGCACAAATACCCTCACAACTAGTAACTAAACTTAACAAATTATTTATGGGTACACGCATAGAGCAGGTATTCGAGCAGGTATTCGGCAAATCAAAAACAATCATTTACGGAGAGGGCTACGGTGCAAAGATTCAAAAGGGCGGTGGTAACTACTCGCAAGTACAGGAGTTTGTCTTGTTTGATGTCAAAATTGAAGATATTTATCTTGAGCGTAAAAACGTTGAAGATGTCGCAAGTAAGTTTGACCTAAGCGTTGTGCCAATTATACACAAAGGCAAACTGCAAGAGGGCGTCGACATTGTGCGTTCTGGACTAACATCATACTGGGGTGACTTTATTGCAGAAGGTCTTGTTGCCAAACCATCCGTAGAGTTGTTAAACCGAAAGGGCGAGCGTATCATAACAAAAATTAAAGCCGAAGATTTTGAATAGACTAAAGGGGTAATTGTAATGAGCCAATGTAGTATATGCAAAAAACTAATACTTGAACCCAAAACAACCTACGGCATAAACCAATCGCTAGTGTGCCGCTGTGAACCACTATACCCCGAAATAGGCGCACACCTTGAAACAATTAAGTCACCAAAAACTACATACTCTAGGGGTAATATGACCGAATCACAATTTGTCGTACTAATGGAAGAAGCAGTCTACAACTTTATCGAGTTGCAAGCTGTAGCGGGCAAGCCCTTTACTGTAGAGGCGTATGTTCAGCACCTTAAAGACAGCTATTAGAAATGGTAAAGATTGACGTAGCCGATCAAGCCTTCTCTAAGTACATCCGTACTAGAGATAACTGGACTTGCCAGCGCTGCAATAAGCAATACGAACCCCCGACCAACGCCCTTCACTGTTCACACTTTATGGGTAGGGGCAAAGAAAACACCCGCTTTGAGCCAGACAACGCAGACGCTCTGTGCTACGGTTGCCACCGGTATTTCACGGCACAGCCAGCCCTGCACCTAGCGTGGCAGGTAGAGCGCAAAGGACAGGAACGGGTGGACAGCCTTGTCGTGCAATCAAACAAGTACAAGAAGAAAGACCGCAAAGCCGAAGTCCTTATCTGGCGACAGGCATTAAAATAAAAGCATTGACTTATCAGCACAAGCGTGATAGTATTAGACCAAGCCAACAACGAAAGGCTGTGAACCAGAAAAGACACAAGGGATGATATGCTCCCGAAAGCTAGGCACAAGGCAGTCTTCACGGTTCTTCAATAAACAAAACCCTCGATAGTCCCTACCCGGACGACAAACCTGCTAGAACGAGAAATGCGTTCCAAGCCCTCCTAAGCAAAACAGCGTCAATGTGTCTGGGTAAAGGCTATCGAATAAAAAGAAAGGTCATTATGACTAACGAAAAAAAGACCAAGAAAAAAGTAAACTGGACGAAAGCACAACTAACAGGCATTTACATTGTCCTTGTTATTGGCGCAACGTTCTGGTTCGGTACATACGTCGGAACACAAGCAACCCTTAACTCACAAGCAAACGATGCAAAGATGCAAACGCAAGCAGTTGAGGACTACAAAGCAACGCTAAAACCAAGTCTGTAGAAGCGCCACAAGCTACAGAATTAAAAGAAGTGGCAACTATTGCACCTGAACAACTAAAGACGCTCACAACGCCCCAGAACACGCCACAGGCTAACAACAGCGAGGTAGTCATAGGCACTGGAGCTTGTGATATAGTAAAGAACTACAGTTGGGACGTAAAAATAGCCTACGCAGTCTGTATGGCTGAGTCGGGCGGCAACCCTAACGCCGCAAACTTAAACGATAGACACAACGGCTGCATCGGGAGTTACGGACTTATGCAGATAGCTTGTATACACGGCGGCATTTTCTACGACCCTAAGCAGAATATGGACAAAGCCTTTGAGATATACAACCGCTCAGGCTGGAAACCGTGGGGGGCATGGTCTTCGGGTGCATATTTGCGGCACATGTAGTATACTAATACTATGATATGTAATAAAGACACCTGTAAGAATACGATAAAGGCCGGAGCTTCAAAGTTCTGTTCACCAAATTGTTACTTTACAAACAGAAAATACGACTACAAAACCAGCCCGATTACAGCAAAGGACAAAGACGCAATCGTACATCTTGGCGGCGGTCTTGAGTGCATTATATCAGCAGAAGATGTAGCCCTTGTTGGTACTAGGCTATGGCACTACTCCCCGAAGAATGGTGTAACATCTAACAAAAGACGGCACGAAAAGGAAAACAACAGGCCCGGGCACATTAAAATGCACAGGCTAATTATGCAAGCTCCCACAGGAATGGTTGTGGATCATATCAGCGGCGATAAACTAGACAACAGCAGGGTAAACCTCAGGGTAGTTACAAACGCACAGAACTTAATGAATATGAAATCACGGCCTATGCGTAACATAGAGTTTAGCAACGGGAGTTATTGTGTCAGAATTAAAGCCTATGGCGTGAGGCACTACGTAGGCAGGTACAAAGATATTGATGATGCAATTCTGGCAAGGGACGAGGCAGCCATAACAATTCAGGAAGGATTTAGAAACAGATGAACCTAGAGTGGGCTTGGAAAATTTCAAATCAAGGCACTAACTGGAAACCCTGGACGGTGTACGGTTCTGGGGCATATCTCAAGTACATCTAAACAACACGATTTCGTGTAGAATAGAAGGTGACTATACCATGACAGCAAGTAAAATATCACATAACCAGTATGGTAAAGGACTAACATGAGCGTTATAATAAAAGTACTTATGGTTGCAATAAGCAAACTCATAAGTAAGAATAGTGGGAATCATATGAGCCGTTCGACACAACCAAATCTAAATAATAATAAGTATGATAATGCTATTCTTTACTTCACCCAAAATTGTAACAATAAGTATCTAGGAACGACTAAGTTAAATAAACTTCTTTATTATCTCGACTTCTTATCGTATAGAGATAGACAGGATACTGTTACTGGTGATATATATCGCCATCTTGATTTTGGGCCAGTACCCAAAAACGTCACCGATAAATTACAGAATCTCAAGGGAATAGGCGCTATTGATATACAAGAGTCATTATATAAAGACACTAAGACTGTTAATTTTACTCTAAATAGTGAACCAGATATGACGGTCTTTGATGACTACGAGACACAAATGCTTGGATTGATAAACAAGACATTCAAGTATTGGGAGACTAAAAAAATAGTAGACCAAACACATCTTGAAGCACCTTGGTTATATTCAAATATGTTTGATGATGTTGATTTTGAATATGCGTACGATATCGACATCATTCCTACGCCTAAACTAACCCATGCAAGTTCATAACGTATATCCCACTAATTTTTTTGACTCCTGCTGCAAAAAGTGCGTGGTATCACAAGAGGTTATAGATAAGTTTATAACATTTCTTTATGGTTTTAACTTCAGCATTACACAACGTTCTGAACGTCCATATATGACACCTAGGGGCACGGCACAGCTTTGGGAGATTAGGGTTGCTAACCCCCAGAAAGGTCGAGGTGCAAGCGGAGGATACAGAACATTAGTATATTATCTGAAAACTGAAGAAACATTCTATCTTGACTTCATAGAAGAACGGCCTAAACTTGGCAAGAAGCACGTTCAAAAAAATTATAACGATAGATTAATAGAATTAAAGAAACACTTAAAGGAGAATTATGAGTAAAAAACTCTTCAAGCAACTAGTCAAACGTGCGTCACAACCCGTTGCAAAAGATACGGGAAAACAGCCACGTTCCGATGATTATAGCGAAAAGCAAACTCGTCCAAGTAAAGCTGTAAATACTTCGGTGAAACTGAGTGATAAGTCCCCCTCAAAGACCGTTTCAACTGAGACCAAAAGCCCTCAATAGTATTCGTGTATGCGTTGCCTCTGACCCACTCCATAGTAGAGTGGTTTATTGTAGTGTGATTGTATCCGTAATAACTTAATTTTCTATAAGAACCGTACTCGTCACTATAGATTGTTGAACCCTCTGATATATTCTTCATAATCTGAGGCAATAGAACCCTAGCACCTGTACTTTTAACATGAGTTATTTTAGCCATGCCACCACGCTCTACAGCACCAAATACTGATTGTTTCTTACTAAATCTCATACTTCTTGGATGACGACCACCTATATACGTTTCATCAACTTCAACATCACCGTCTAGTGGACTACCGCCATCAGACATAAGCAAACGTATTTGTTTAGCCATGCGCCATGCTGTTTTGTAGGTAACACCTAGTTGTCGCTCTATTTCTTTAGCTGATACACCATTCTTTGATACTGAGAATAGATAGATAGCATAAAACCAGTTCCATAGGCTTGTCTCAGACTTACGGAAGATAGTCTCAGCTAGTGGGTAGACGTGTTTACGGCAAGAGCCACACGCAAAGCCCTTACGACCCGTTATAGGGTAGAACTTAGTACCGATAGTGCCACAACTAGGACAAGTATCACCAAAGCGATTAACTAGCACTGCCTTTAAGCAAGCCTCATCGTCTGGGTATTCTGTTTTGAAGTCCTTAAATGTGTATCTCATACTAATAATTGTATCAAAGATATACTTGTTTGTCAAGGCATAATTTAAGTTGTTAAAGATGTACTTTTTATCATTATTTTTTGTCATAAGAAATAGACCCCCTGTATGGCGTGCATTATATGTTTCAACCTGTTACAATAAAAGTAACAGCTTGCTAAGAGACCTTTACATGGGTCTCTTTACGTTTGTGGCGTCTACGACGGGGGTTGAACCCGCAACCTTCAAGTTAACAGCTTGCTGCTCTACCATTGAGCTACGTAGACAAATAAAATGCCTCGGTTTCCTTTCCGAGGCTGAGACAGGCAACAAAGAAAGGCCAGCTCACCTTTCTCAAATATTGCTGATACGCTTATTATACCACAGTAAGCCCTAGAGGTATAACAGATAAGTACTTGCTGTCATGGTATAGTCACCGAATAGAATCATTGACAATTAAGCGTAATGGTGCTGGACACATATAGCGACAATGTAGGCCTAGAAGTAGCCATCATTTAAAGAAAGTGTAATAACTCAGCCGTCCGTGTTTAGCACCATTACGCTTAATAACCTATAAGGAGAACCAATGGACCTAGACCAAGCAACAGAAGACTTCACCCTGTTCAAACTACAAACCCTTTCCTATAGTTACGAATGGCAATGGGCGAGATGGATACGATCTTAACCGGTCGTATTTTTCTTTGTGTACATTCTAGTACAAGCGTGATATAATGAGGGTATAACCCAGAAAGGCTATACAATGATACATCTTAAAGTTAGAGACCTAAGCGAAACAACCGATATTGAAGTCAGTACCTTTTGTAATCACGACAGATCAACCCACCAAGAGCTAGTCGAGTCGGCATTCTGGGACGCCGAAACAGAGAACAGCATTGACCAGACAGCACTTGTAACAGTATGCGACCACTGTAACGAAGATTTAATGGACTGTGCATAATGAGTGTTAGCATCTTAGAAGTAATTGAAGCTAACGGCTACGACCTTACAACAAGGGAAGGTTGCCAATGGCTACTCGGACAAGTCAACCAACTTGAAGAGCTTGTAACTAAAGCCGAAGACCGTATTGAAGAACTAGACGAGGAGGAAGAATAATGAAAGACCTGGGAAAAATACAGCAACGAGTCCTAACGGTTATCAACCAGCACCCGGACGCAGCAAACGATGACGCTGTATTACTTGCTAACTACTGGATTATGTACGACCAATGGGACGAAAGCAAAAGCCTTTACTGGAATCTCACAAAGGCAACTCGCCCCGAAACCATTACACGAAGAAAGCGTGAACTTTTCAACCTCGGCTTAATTGAATACTCACAAGAACGACAAAAGGTTGTAATGGAGGCTTTTAAGAACGAACGTGACCACAAAGCAGTCAGTTGGATCAATGACTAAGATCTACTGCACCTACTGCAAGACCGCAACCCACGCAGACACTAGCTGTCCGTATCAATTAAAGGACGCAACTATGGCCACTTACGCCCTAAAGACGATAGCTTGCGAGTTATGTGGCGAGACGGCAGACTGGGGGATTAAACTAGAGGGCGGTACGGTGGCATATTATTGCCCACAGCACTACTGGCAAGCCGTAAAACAACTGAAAGAGGATTAACACTATGACCACACCAGAAGATGAACTAAAGGAGAAATCTATGACCCCAACTAATATAAAACGACAAATCGCTGAAGTAAAAGTACCCGAACACCCACTACCCAAGTGGGCTAAGGACATCCTAAACGAGGTAAAAACTATGACCACACCAGAAGATACAGAGCTACAGCGACTATTAGATTTTTTGTGCGGTGAAAAAGATTTTGATGGACAGTGGTTTGGCAGTGAAAACCCAAACAAGCCCCTATACTGGTGGAGAAGTGAACTAAAAAAAGCCATCACCCTACACACCCAGAAGGCAGGGCAAACTGTACACACCGACTTTTACGATGCAGAGCGATTAGCTAAAATAGATGAATTACTAAGGGCGCAGGAAAACATAGGGTATGTCCAACTAACACCAGAAGATAAAAAATCTGGCACTACCAGAGCTGGCAAATACCTGATAAAGCGCCTAGAATACCTCACCAACCCCACAGAAAGGAAAGCATAGATTATGAACGAAGATTTAACTTATAGTGAACGAATTGAATGTCTAGTTGCTGATGGACTTGATGTTAGTAATGCAGAACTTATTGCATCGGAGTATGTATGACACAACCAGATGAGATAGATAAACTGTTAGCTAAGTATGAGATAGGCTTTGTCACTCACGGCAAAGATGTAAACCAACACCTAGCCAGCTTCAAGCAAGATATCAAGGATTACATCACCCTACACACCCAGGGACTAGAAAGGCTTATGTACCAAAAATTACAAGAAATATGCGAAGAAGATGATAGCGAATTTGCCTTTAAGCTTGCGAACGCACTAGAAGATAAAGCCCACCAGCTCACCAACCCCACAGAAGGGAGTGAATAAGATGATCAAATGGATAAGCGAAGTAATGGACGGAAGCCAAGTAATGGACTTTCTAAATGAGCACTCTAGCATTTTAATACCCGAAAGCGTTAAGATTACACACATAGAACAAAGAGGTTATGCAAACGTAATTGTTACTTTTATGCTTCATAAACCATTTAAAAACAAAGCTGAATATAGGTACTTCACCAACCCCACAGAAGCAGGAGAGAGGTAATGGATGAAAAAACCGTAACTATATTAGCAGACAGCAATGGGTTTATGAGTGCCACGAACAGTAAGTCAAGAAATGTGTGGGTAGAAACAGCGCCTGGGACATACACATATAGCCACACGGTAGAAAACCAACCCACCCACACTCTCAAAGAAATAACCGAAACCCTAGCACTATCAGAAGCAGGAGAACTATAATGCAAATTGTAGAAAACTTGGGCAGCTTCACGAAGTTAATTGAATATGAGTATACGCCGACGGCTGAAGAACTGATGTACTGGTACGGAGGAACAAGCGGTGTTGTTAACCCAAACAATATATACGCCCCAAAGCGCGCGGGCGTAACTAGGGTAAAATACTTCCCCCACGAACCTAAAACAAACGCAAACGGAGAACTATAATGTCAGACCAAACTATTGAACAGCGATTAGATAAACAGCCGCCAACAAAACTTATTAAACTAACCAATCGTGAGGTTTATGCCACCGTCGATGTCGAAGATTATGAAGAATTGAATAAATATAGTTGGTTTCTGAGCAGGGGCTACGCAATGCGAAGCGCTTGGCTAAAAGAAACTAAAAGCCTAAAAACCGTGTCAATGCACGCCACAATAAATAATACGCCAAAGGGACTGCTGACAGACCACATAAATAGGGACAAGCTGGATAACAGGCGTTGTAACCTAAGAACAGTAACCGCTAGCCAGAACGGCCTTAACCGAAAGCTTAACGTTGATAATAACTCTGGGTATACTGGGGTATACTTCGAGGCAAGGTCGGGCAGGTGGTGTGCGAGAATAAAAGCAAATAAGGTACAGAAACATTTAGGGACATTTGACACCCTGACCGAAGCCGTGGTGTGCAGGATGAAGTTTGAACACGAACTTGCTCTTAACGAAGCACGGATTGATGAGAACACCATATCAAGAGATAGATTTAAGGAGGGGTGGGAAAAAGAGTCGTTTGAAAGTCGCATCGCCCAACTAACCCCCAAGGAGAATAATCAATGAAAATACACCACACCCACATCAAACGTATTAAACAGCTATTCAGGCAACGTTTTAACTTGATCGAACTCCACTTAATGTACAAAGGCAAGATAGACTGGTCGAGACTCCGAGAAATCACCGCAACCGTAAAGCAAGACGATAGGATATAATAAGACAATGAGCAAAGAGATTAAGTTCACCCTACACTTTGAATACGACCAGACACTAAGAGAGATTAAGAAAGATATTAAGACGAGAACCATTGCATAAGTAGCACAACCGTGATATAATGGGGTAAACTAACGAAAGGTTTACAATGAACAACCAAGACAAAGCACAGGCAACGATTGTAGTAGGAGTATTACTCTTTACCACACTTCTTATTGCCGCATTTATCGCAGCTGTTACTGCCGTTATACTTTCACTATGAAACAACTTAAAGACATAGAGCTACAAGTCTTTAATAAAAGCAAACGTCACTCTCGTGATAGGTATATGCTCTCTGCAACAATAGATGTAGGCGGCACGAATACTTATGGCATTATGCTTAGGGGTAACGACCTTAAACAACTTGTATGGTGGATAGAGTGGAAACTAAGTCACGACCTCACTGACGGTGAAGTTAACATGGACGTACAGTAATGAGCGACAAAGAGATACTCGAAAAAACCATACAGAAAGCTATTGACGGTGGTTACAACCAGATTCCGTACTCGGTTACTGAACATGCCGACTTCCTTATAGAAAGCAAGGCACTTCCTTTAATCATCTACCGACATGACTTTGCTAAAGCACTATGGGGTGATAAACTCAAATACTTTGATGCAATAAATTACGAAGATGTATCTACGGGTAAAATAAAGTATATAACATGGAAATACCACCTACAACAAATGGTTATATCACCCGACCCTATACAATACCTAAAGGATAACCTGCGTGACTAAACAAGAATTGGATAACATAGCAGACCTTATAGTCAACACACTTCCTTTTATAACCCCTGCTATGCCAAAGGATATACGAGACCGAGCCAAAGAACTGGGCGTAAACCATTCACTCATAAATGCCGTGATAGACACTAGCCCTTATATGGCACGC
>Ga0163144_10028829_pt1 | contig 10687 bp, 1 predicted proteins | sample OliLak19BULKMAT1_FD_123175 | JGI IMG/M metagenome (GOLD analysis project Ga0163144, IMG submission 123175) | Freshwater microbial mat bacterial communities from Lake Vanda, McMurdo Dry Valleys, Antarctica - Oligotrophic Lake LV.19.BULKMAT1 | ecosystem: Environmental > Aquatic > Freshwater > Lake...
CCGTGTCGTCCAACTCCACCGGCCCGCCGCCGAGGTCGCCGCCGGGTTCGGGATCTCCGTCCGTTCCGCCCGGAAGTGGCTGGCCCGCTTCCGCGCCGAGGGGAACGCCGGCCTCCAGAACCGTTCGTCGCGTCCAAAGCTCTCGCCCACGGCCCTCCATCCGCTGCGCGTGGCCCGCGTCCTGGCCCTGCGCCGCCGAAAGCTCCCCGGCTTCCAGATCGCCCGGCTGGCCAACCTCTCCAAAGCCTCCGTCTCCCGCTGCCTCCGCCGCCATGCCGCGAAGCTCGCCGCGCTCTCGCCTCCTCCTCCTGTCCGCCGCTACGAGCGGGAACAGCCCGGCGATCTGCTCCATTTCGACATCAAGCGCCTGGCCCGCTTCGACCGCCCGGGCCATCGCGCCACCGGGGACCGCCAGGAGGGTTCTTCGCCCGGGGCCGGCTGGGAGTTCCTCCACGTCGCCGTCGACGACCATTCCCGCGTCGCCTTCGCCCGGATACTCCCGGATGAAACCGCCCGGAGCGCCGTCTCCTTCCTCCACGCTTCCCTGGTATTCTTCCAAAAGCTCGGCGTCCAAACCAAACGCGTCTACTCCGACAACGGTGCCTGCTACCGAGCCCGCGCCATGTCCCAGGCGGTCGCCGCCCTCGGCCTCAAGCAGCGCTTCACCCGCCCATACACCCCGAAGACCAACGGCAAGGCCGAACGCTTCATCCAGACCTCCCTCCGATCCTGGGCCTACGCCCATGCCTATTCCCACTCCGACCAGCGCGCGGATCGTCTGCCAGCCTTCCTCCACAACTACAACTGGCACCGCCCACATCACTCCCTCAACCTCCTCCCGCCCATCTCAAGGCTCCACCTCAACATGAACAACCTCTTGAACCTCCACAGCTAGGCGCGGGTCGTCCTTCGGATCGTCGTAGAACACCGAGATCATGATACACAAGGCATGGGGGATTCCACGTTGTAAACGGCGGACGAAAAGTGAGGCCATAGAACTAAAAACCCTGCAACAGAGGGGCGTAGGAGAGGGCATCCCTGGCAGAGAAACAGAACTTCCGCGCCGGGGCGGAAGATGGTTTTAGAGAAAAATTGCAACAGAACCCGACACCAAGACCAAAGAGGCGCATGGACAGCTCCTGAAGAAAAAGCGATTGAAGGAAATAGATCGAATTCCAATTCGATCGATCAATGAATTCGGCCGAAGGTTCAACTGATTTGAACACAATCACCTGAACTGCGAGGCAGGAGCGCGCCAAAATGGCTCCAGAGGTAGGACTCGGGTCGATGAGCCCCTCAATTCATTGAGAAATTCGCAGGTTCTTCCGGCCAGTTCAAGGCTGCAGCCCAGTGCGGCGTTTAAATCCGCTTAACGCCTCATAACGCCGACTGCACAGTTTACTGCACACGCCCAGGGCCCAAAAGATTCCAAAGTGGAGAGTCGTGAACCCGAGAATGCTCGATTCATAGCACTTCTTTCTGATTCGAGATCAGCTATGTCGGGCCGTCTTCAGAGGTGTTAGCAAGAGACCGGGCAGGATCAGAACCATTGACCTGAGTTCTGGTTTCCGGACCTCTAAGGAAGTTTGGCCTGGCCCTTTTCAGCGTCCGGAACTTCCCACGCAGACCGGCTCGGTTTGGCGATACAAAATCAAGCTGACCGCAGCCGGGAAGTTGAAAACTCCGAAATCCTCATCCGGTTTTATGCTCGCCCCCAAAGTCGTGATACGATTCAGTGGGCCTGCAATTTTTACCCGAGGAGGCGACGTGCGATCGAATAAACGCAAGGGACGGATCAGTCACCGCGGATTTTTGTCCATCTGTTGGATGGTTGCGACGGCGTATCTGGGTGCCTTCGGTGGTGCCCTCACAGCGCGCCCGGCTTTGGTCTTTCCGGAGCAAGCCATCCAGATCCGATCCACCGGAGCTGTCCTGGCCGCGACCATCACCATGACGGACGGGCCGGGGACGGCGTGGTTCGAATACGGCCTTGGAACCAACCTGAACCTGCGGTCCGTAGAGGTGACGCTTCCGGTCGCGACCAACTTGATGCGGCTTCGTGTCCCGATCGGAGGATTGCAGGCCGGCAACTTGGTTAGGTATCGGGCCATGTTCAGCAATGGGGCCGAGGTGGTTGTTGGGCAAGTGCGCCTTTTATCGACAGGAGCTAGGCTTTCAATCTGGGGGAGTGATGCCCAGCCGATGATGCGTTCGGCTCCAGGGCTGACAAACGTTGTTGTCGTTGCCTCCTACCAAACGCATGCCCTGGCTTTGACATCCGAAGGAACCGTCGTGGCATGGGGGGAGAACCGGTTGGGGCAAACCAACGTCCCAGGCGGTTTAACTGGCGTGGTAGCGGTAGCGGCCGGTGGAGATCATTCTCTTGCGCTTAAGGCAGACGGGACCGTCGTGGGCTGGGGATATGACAGTGACGGGCAGGCATCACCACCTTCGGGCTTGAGCAATGTGGTCGCCATATCTGCCGGCGAGGTTCACAGCATTGCGGTTCGTCAGGACGGATCAGTGGCGACCTGGGGACGGTGGACTCCGTGGTTTTCCAATCAGACGGCCGGGGTGTCGAATGTGGTCGGTGTGGGGGCATCATTGTGGGATCGGTTTCTCCTGATTGGTGATGGGCGAGTCCTTCAGTTCATTGCGGAACAAGCATCGCCAACCGATTTGGGAAGCAATGTCGTGACCCTAAAGGGAGCTCGTATTGCGCCTGCCGGGATCAAGGGTGATGGGCGAGTCACCAATTGGTGGGGATCCTACATCATCGACAATCGGCAAAGGCAAATCCCAATTGATTTGGGCGCTGTCAGTGATGTTGCTTCGTCGACAACACACTGCCTCGCCTTGAGATCTGACGGTTTGTTGGTCGGTTGGGGTTCTGATTCGTTTGGGCTGCTGCTGCTACCTCCCGGTGTTTCCAATATCGCTTCCATCGCCTGTGCGACAGACGTCTCGGTGGTCGTCGGGGGCAATGTGGCACCGACAGCAAAACCGTTCAGATTGTCCACCTCCGTGACCCAGCCCCTCCTGATCCGCCTTCAGGCCACGGATCCAAACAGCGATCCATTGAGGTATCGCATCACTTCCGTGCCGGCTCGCGGAACGCTCCATCAGTCGGGGTCGGCCGGAGAGCCGGGGGCCACGGTGATGGCAGGAGATGTCGTCAGCGATCCGGGCAATCGGGTGGTCTATGTTCCCCCAGCAGTCGGTGGCGCGGATGTTGAAGGAAGCTTCTTCTATGTCGCGGAAGATGGGCTGGCCTCTTCGGCTCCCGCCTTAATCAACATTCAAATCAACGGGACCGCCTCAGCGTTTGCCTTGCCCGGAATCGTAACGGCTTCAACAGAAGTAGAGCTCCGGGGTATGGCGACAGCAGGAGGGATACAGTCCAGTGCGTGGTTCGAGTGGGGCATGGCGTCTGCCTTGGACAATCGAACGGATACATTTTCAAACTATTCTGGTGGAGGAGTTCGTTTCGTTTCTGCCCAATTAACCGGGTTACAGCACGGATCTATTTATTCTTTCCAATTGGTTGTCAGCAATTCGACCGGGGTCTCGAGAAGTCTTGTTCAGCGATTTGTCACAGAAGGCAGGGTGGTGGCATGGGGTTCCTATGGTCCGGGCAAGTCCGTAACAAATCCTCCGGCCTCGAAAACAGTAGGAGTGGCGGCTGTTGGGAGCGTAGCCCACGCGCTTCAGTCTGACGGGAGGATTGTTTCCTGGGGCAATGACTATGTTGGCGGCCTTTCGATGCCGCTCGGGGCGTCGAATCTTTCCGCGATCTCGGCGGGATACGGTTCAACGGTGGGGCTCAGGCGCGATGGAACCATCGCGACATGGGCTGATCCGGCTTATATGATGGCAGAACAATCGTCGGGCATCACCAATGCGGTCGCAGTCGTGGCGGGGGCCTATCACGGACTCGCCTTGATTGCCGACGGAAGCGTCAGGGGATTCGGCTACAACGGATATGGACAGGTTTCGATTCCCTTAGGCTTGAGCAATATCGTTCAGATCGTCGCTGGACATCATTTCTCAGCCGCTCTCCGCAGTGATGGTGTGGTGCGCACCTGGGGAACAAGCGTCGGCACTGTGGAAATCAGCAACGTTGTAGCCGTTGCTGCCGATGCCGGCTATTTAGTGGCTCTTCTCCAGGATAAACGGATCGTGGCCTTCGGATCGTATCCCGGAGGGATTCCTTTGGGGGAGGCTCCTACAAGCGACTGGGCTTGGCTCGAAGCCGCTGACGGGTCCTTGGCGGCGGGCAGCGCTTTGGGAACGATCAATGGATGGGGAGATGCATCTCTTTGGCCGGTCAGCGGGCCGGCAGCTTCTGTCTTTCCTGTGCAGGTTGCGGCCGGAGCATCTCAAGGAGTCGTCTTGAGCACCAATTCGCCCCCTGTCGCTGCAAGCACCGAGGTCTCCTTGGCGGCCAACGAAGACCGAATACTCAATCTTGTTGGGTCGGATTCAAACGGAGACCCAGTCATCGCGGCGATCGGATCCCTTCCGGCCCGTGGACAGCTGTTCCAAGTAGAGAATGGAACCCGTGGGGCTTTAATCAACACGACCGGAACGTTGGTGACCGATCTGGTTCGTCGTGTGATTTATCGCCCGCCTCCGGATCAGTATGGCCAATCATTCGACTCGTTCTTCTTTTCAGTCTCGGACGGACTGGAAAACTCAGCGGTGGCATCGGTCGTTCTGCATGTGGAAGCGATGCCTTTGGTCGCCACGCGCCCGGTGCGTTTGCAACCTGGGATTGGGGGTGTTCTCCAAGGGTCCGTGGTTTCGCGGGGGCTCCCAACCCAAGCATGGTTTGAGTGGGGAACTTCGACCAACTTTGGATTCAGGGTTGAAGCAGGGAGTGTGAGTGCCGGCTCAGTGGTGGTTCCGGTCACCGGATTGGTCACGGGGTTGGCGTCAAGCACCGGTTATCACTGCCGGCTAGTTTCCAGCAATGCTGCCGGAATTAGCTTCGGGTCCGACGAGCCATTTGCGTGGAATCTGAAGACGACTGTCTGGGGAAGCCCGCTTCCTCATGTCACCAACATGCCTTCCGGACTCAACCAACTGTTCTCCATTAGCGCTTCTGCCACCCATGTCCTCGCGCTACGGAATGATGGAACAGTCCGGAGTTGGGGCTTTTCAAACTACGGCCAGACCAACGTTCCAGCGGGACTCTCTAACGTGGTTGCGGTCTTCGCGGGTGGAGGCGCCTCTTTTGCCCTTGATGCGAAAGGATCAATCACCCCTTGGGGGTCCGTATCTAATCTTCCGCCGGAACTGACCAATTTGGTGGAGTTTGCCTCGTGGGATTCTTCCTACCTGGGCGTAAGGCAGGATGGGTCGATCATCGCCTCTACCAATTGGAACCCGCTGCCGCCTGGGTTGAGCAATGTGGTTCGCGTAGCCGCCGGACCCTCCTATGCAGCCGCTTTGACGATTGACGGACGAGTCGTCTGGTGGTGGCAGGGAGGACTGCCTGAATCTCAGGGATTCATTCCCATGTCCAATGCTGTCGGTATCGCCGTCAGCAGCCAGTCCGTCGGGAGCCTTGGAAGTGATGGGGTTGTAAGGACCTACTTAGGAACCAAGCCCGAGGATGCCCTAAAAGACGGCAAAAAATATGGAATCATCGCCTTCGGGGCCGCGCATGGACTGGCGCTGGACTTGGACGGCCGGGTGGCCGCGTTCGGGGACAATTCCTACGGGCAGACCAATGTTCCAGTCGGGCTACCGTCCGTAAGTGGAGTGGCGGCAGGAAACGGATTCTCCGCGGCGCTTTTGGGCAACATTCCGCCGTTGGTGTTTTCATCGACCAATCGAACCAGGGTTGGAAACAGCGTAGTCGTATCCCTCGGTTTCCGGGATGCGAACGGAGATCTATCATCGCTTCGGATCGCCGAACTCCCAACGAGGGGACAGCTCTACCAGTGGGACGGAACCAATCAAGGAGCGGAGATCACGCTCGCCAGCAATGCCGTGGCCGATCGATTGGGCCGTGTGCTGTTTGTGCCGGGCAACTTGGAAACCGGTTTCCCCTACACCTCGTTCAAGTTTGTCGCCAACGATGGCGAGGCCGATTCGATTCCGGCGACGGTGACGATGGAGGTAGATGCGGCGACGACGGCCCATACGCTACCTGCGTGGGTTCTTGGTGCCGATCAGGCCAAGGTTCAAGGAATGTTCATGGCAAGAATTCCGTCATTGGTCTGGATGGAATGGGGCGTTTCCAATGCTTTCGACCGGGTGACCGAGGCCAGCTTGGCGACCCCGGCGGGCACTAACCGATATGTTTCGGCTACGGTGAGCAATCTCACCGTCAACACGGAGTTCCGATTCCGCCTCGTCCTGAGCAACCAGGCGGGCATTTACCGCTCTTTGCCCCAGTCGTTCGTGACAGGCGGGCGCATCGTCCAATGGGGAACTGGCACGGCGGCGGTTCCGGGTGGCAATGCCGGAATCAGTCAACTTGCTGAGATTGGCGGTCTTTCTTTCAGCTACCGGGCAGCGCTCAGGAACAACGGTCGGCCGGTGGTGTGGACTCCGGGCTCCTCCGGTTTAGGCACCATCCCTACTGCCGCGACAAATGTCGTCGCGTTGTCTGGCGGCTCGTTCCACATGCTGGCGTTGAGATCGGACGGAACTCTTGTCGCCTGGGGAAACAACAACTTCGGACAAGGGGCCGTGCCTGCCGGACTCTCCAACGTCGCAGCCATCGCATCCGGAGACGCCCACAACTTCGCACTAAAGCAAGATGGAAGCCTGGTGGTTTGGGGCATCACATCTGCGGGAGGAAACGGAGTTCCAGCGGGCATCTCGAATGTGGTGGCTATGGCGGGAGGGTTGAACCACAGCGCAGTTCTTACGGAAGAAGGCCGTGTGATCACATGGGGCACCGCCAGCTATTTCACCAATCCTCCCAGTCGCGCCAATGGAGTTTTCCGCAGGCTGGCTTCGGCTAGTGAACAGCTCGTGGCCCTCAACTCGAACGGGACCATGGTGGCTTGGGGCAAGGATATCTTCACAAGCTCGTTGCCCGGCGGATTCACATCGATTGGAGCTGGTCCGAATTCGGCTTTTGGCATCAGGACCAATGGGACGATGGTCGTGGGGTGGGGCACGGTTCCTTCCGGGCAACCGTCCGGGCTTGGTGCGGTCGTGTCCGCAGAATTGTCGGCCAACTATGGCCTCGCGCTTCAGCCGAATCGGCTGCCCGTCACGACGAACCTGCTTCTCAGCACAGCGCCGGCGACAGACTTGGTGATTCGTTTGGCCGCAGGTGATCCGGATCTTGATGTCGTCACCTTCCGTGTGGTCCAGCCTCCTGCGCGGGGCAAACTCTTCCAATACAGCGGTGGTGTTCGTGGAACGCTCTTCACGACGAACGACACGCCGGTTACCGACTCGCAGTTCCGTGTGATCTTCGCTCCTGATGCGGGCGGATTTGGTGATGACTATGGAAGCTTTGTGTTCTCGGCGTCCGACGGAGACGCGCTCGCCCCCACTGGATTGGTGACGGTGGCGGTGCAGGGCAGGGCGCTTGCGGTATCGCAGGCGATCCAGGCGGCCGGTCCAGAATCGATTCGTCTGAGCGGTTTCGTTTCGTCGGGCCGCCTAAATGGGGCGGCCTGGTTCGAGTGGGGATCGGATACCAACTTCCCATTCCGCACCTCTGCCATTCTCTTTGGAACCAACGACACGTCCTTCTTCACTGCGACTACGGTGAGCAATCTTGCGTTGAGCCAGACAGTTTGGTCCCGCCTGGTGGCAAGCAACGGTTCCGGCATCGTATACGGACTCGCTCGAAGCATCACATTTGGCAGCGGCCTAATTGCATGGGGACGGAGCGAATTCGACCAGGGAAGCGGGCCGGGCATCGGAGGCAATCTGACAAACTTCATTTCTGCGGCTGCGGGCGGAGTGTTCAATCTGGGGCTGCGCGTCGACGGAACGGTTCATGCATGGGGTGCCGACAAGTTCGGCCTTCTTACGGTTCCCGCTTCAGTCACCGGGGTCGTGGCCATCGCGGCGGGAACCAACCACGCGGTCGCTCTCCGACGTGATGGAACGGTTGTGGCTTGGGGCAGCAATTCCAAGGGGCAGACCGCCGTGCCTGCGACGGCGACCGGAGTGGTGGCCATCGCCGCCGGGGCCGATCACACGCTTGCGCTTCGGGCAGATCAGACCATCGTGGCATGGGGCGCGAACGACTTCGGACAGATCAGCGTCCCCGGCGGTGAAACCCGGTTCGCTGGTGTAGCGGCGGGAGATTTCCACAGTCTCGGCCTTAGGATCGATGGAACGTATGCGGGCTGGGGAGCGTCATCGGTCGGCCAGCTCTTGTCGGCGACAGGTTCCGTCGAGCTGGCCGCAGGTTCGGTCCATACCCTGAACCTCGACACCAACGGCAGAGTCCGGCAATGGGGTTTGCTCGGGACCAATGTGATTGCGTCGAATGCGTTGGCCATATCGGCGAAGGGGTTCAACGGAGCCTATCGCACGGCGGACGGCATGTGGACGATCTGGGGATCGAACCAGTTTGGCCAGATCGATGCGCCGGTGGCCGTATCCAATTCGCCAGCCCTATGGCTAGGTTACGGACAAGCGATCGCCCAAGGCGGGGAGCAACCGCCACTGGCATTCCTGACCGTGGCCGAGGGAGTAGCAAATGCCGACCTTGTCGTGGCGCTGAAAGCAGCGGACGTGAACGGCGACCCGTTGACCTTCGAGGTCCTGGCGTTGCCGATGTCGGGTCGGCTGTTCCAATTCAACGGAGGGTCAAAAGGACAGGAGATAACCGCTGTTCCGTCAGTTGTCTCGGATCCATCTGGCAGGGTCGTCTTCACTCCTGCATTGGACAAATATGGTGCTTCCAATGGGGTTTGGAATTTTCGGGTCTCCGATGGGAAAATTTTCAGCCAAGCCGCGGCTGCGGTGGTGAATTTGACTCCGGGCAACCAGTTCGCCTGGACGGCAGAACCTGGACGGATCACCGGCACAAACGCGACGCTTCGTGGCGTTGTCGGATATGGTGGCATGGAGTCGCTCGCCTGGTTTGAGGTCAACGATGGAGTCACCACGAACCAGACCAGCCCGATGGTCGTTCCTCGTGGACGAAACATGTTTCCGATGGAAGCCCTGGTTCCGGGGCTTGTGCCTGGAACAGTTTTCGAGTGCCAGCTGGTGGTGAGCAATGTCGGCGGCGTCTCCAGAGGCAACATCAGGAGGCTGACGACTGCAGGAAAATTCCGTCGGGGTTTCGGTGGCCAGATCTGGAGGCAGGCGACCGACGTGGTCGCAATTGGAAGCGGGAAACAGCATGATCTGGCGGCATTGACGGATGGTTCCGTCTTCGCGATTGGTGACAATACCTATGGCCAGTCTTCTGTGCCAAATGGGATTTCAAACGCCATCGATGTCGCTGCTGGAAGTCGTTTCAGTTTCGCCTTGCTGTCGGATGGAAATGTCCGGGTTTGGGGAGATCTGTCTGGAGGATTATACTCGGTAGCGACGGGGGTTTCCAATGTCAGCTCGATTGCGGTCTTCGAGACGAATGCTGTTGCCGTCACACGGGACGGATTCCTTCGAATCTTCGGAAACGCACCGTTCAACGCTTCGGCCTATGACGGGGTCTTGAGCAACTTCGTCTCGGTCTCGATTGGTTACCTATACTTCTACGGAATTCGCCTCGACGGGAGTGTGGTAGATCTTGGCGCGATCCTAAACAGCGGTGCGGACGGTAGGCTGCCTTGGACGAATGTTGCGGCGGTATCGGCGGGATGGTTTCTGCGAAGGGATGGAACCGTGGCCGGAACCGTTCCTATTGACGCAACCCGAGCGGCGTTTGCACAGGCGATCACCAACGCGAGGGGAATCGCCTACTCCGGCTCTTTCACATACTGTCCGCTTGGCGATGGCACCATGGCGGGCGTAGGGACATCAGGCAGGATCTCGAACATGAACTTCATCACCTTAAAAGGGGATGGTTACATCGGGGTTTCGCTGGTGGCGAACCAGTCGCCTTCCGTTACGAGCCAAACTGTGACGAATCAGGCGAACGCGGACATCCTGCTGACGCTATCGGGATCGGATCCTGAGAATGATCCGCTCACCTACCGGATCGCGGGACTTCCCGGCAAAGGTAAACTCTACCAGTTCAATGGATCGGGGCGTGGAGTCGAGATCACGTCGGTCCCGACTTTGGTCACGGACAACGGACGCCGTGTCATATTTGCTCCGGCGGTGGACGATGCCGGATCGCCTTACGATACGTTCCAATTCGATGCCAACGACGGCATCGCTTTCTCCTCGCCGTCCACGGTCACGTTGAGCGTGACGGCGAGTCCCGCCACCATCTTTCCCCTACCTCTGGCAACAGTTCGTCAGTCGGGAGCGGCATTCAACGCGCTGGTCGCGCCTGGTGTCGTATCCGGCAAGGCGTGGTTCGAATGGGGCCCGACGACCGCACTTGGAAACTCCACTGCCCCCACGACCTTGTCCGCAGGCGGCACTCGTGTGCGCGTGTCGGCAACGACCGCACCGCTCATGCCGGGGCAGGTCTATTCCTACAGATTGGTCGTGAGCAATGTGGCGGGAGTTGTCCGGGGGCCGAAGCAGCGGATGATCGCCGGTGGCAAGGCCGCCGTCTGGAGCGGACGGACCCGGGGAC
>Ga0163144_10028830_pt1 | contig 10686 bp, 12 predicted proteins | sample OliLak19BULKMAT1_FD_123175 | JGI IMG/M metagenome (GOLD analysis project Ga0163144, IMG submission 123175) | Freshwater microbial mat bacterial communities from Lake Vanda, McMurdo Dry Valleys, Antarctica - Oligotrophic Lake LV.19.BULKMAT1 | ecosystem: Environmental > Aquatic > Freshwater >...
GATGATATACCTCTCCCCAGTACTCGTCCCTGAGTTGCTAGGATACACGACCCGACATTTTCGTTCAGATGGCGTATCTTACCATAGGAGTGAATGGTCTATGTATACGAACCAAAATGGGTTATTCCAATTATATGAAACACTCACATCCATTCCATGCTGAGGAAATGTGTCAAACGTTACCCTCACTCTTGAGGCGTGCAATCAACGGATAGAGCGTACTACTATCCCCCTTGACGTTCTTCACAATGTCATTGGCACTCCATCCCTGACCAACGAGAAAGCGCACTAATGCCTCGCGGTCTCCGGCTGGGATGCTGCTCTGCTCAGTGCTTTGCAGCACAGTGAACCCCTGCTCTGGATGCTCTGTCTGCTCTGCATCGGCAAACGCGACCATGCTCGCCGCATGTGCTCTGCTGCTCTGCTGCTCTGCGGGCGTGAGCAGTTGATCGAGCAACGCATAGCGCCGTGTTCCAGCACGGGGCATGTCGGCTCCCCGTCGTGGAGCTATGGTGCGTGCAGGTGACTCGAAAACGCTTGACACCGCAATCAGCGGCATCCATTGTTTCGCCGCCAGCGATTGGCGTGCTCTGCTCGGAACGTGCGCCGTATCGAGTTGGTAGCGTTGCGCATCCCAGACGAAAGACGCGCCACGCTGACGGTTCAACTCCACGCTGATGAAGTTGGTCAGGGTGTCGCCTTCACCTTCGAGATCCAGCGATTTGACCCGACCGGTCGTTGAGAGGACGACGAGCCGCACACGCATGCTGCGGCCTAAGCGCGCCACGAGTTTGAACACCTGGGTGGCAATCGGCTTACACTCTTTGGCGATCACGGCATAATCATCAAGCACGATGGTCAGTGGTTCTCCAACGGGCTGCTTGTTCTTGCTGGCCACCAGCCGGGATCTGACTTCGGTATCGAGTTGATCAAACATGGCCTGCATCGCCGTGTAGGTTCCGCTATCGTCAATCGAGACAAATGGCAATCCGCCCCAGTCATCATCGGTCTTGGCCGTCAGCACGATGATACGCCCACCGCGTTCTGCCAGCATGGCCGTTGCAAAGGTCGTTTTCCCAGCCCCAGTTGGCCCAATGATAAAGACATGCGGCACCTGATCTGGCTGGTCATTGAGGATCGTCAGCCACTGCTGGTGTGCAAGATGTGGTGGCCCTGCTTCTGCCGGCGTTGGTTGTACTCGCTCTACCAGCGATTCATACGGTGCCGGGCGTGGTACATCGTTGGACGCAGCAGGGCTCGCTGATCGCGGTCTGCGCAGATGGCGGATGTAATCGCTGCCATAGACCATCAGGAATGCAAATGCGGCCAGGATGAGGAGCCCGCCAAGGGCCATCAGTGGGTTTGCAATTTCTTCGGGCATTGCGTACCTCGTATCGTTTAACGATGCGCACTGAGCGATGCCCAGATGATCGGCAGTGCGCCAAGAAAGGCTTTCTCTGCGGCAACCGTGATCAGCAGTGCCAAGACGGTGCTGAGGACACTGGCAAGCGTAAGCGCGATTATACCATTGCTGCCAAGCTGTTGGAGGGCTGTGACCCAGCCGAAACCGAGAAAAACCGCTGTGGTCAGAGAGTCAAACATCACCGATGGTCGCCAGAGGACGTGGAGGCCCGGAATGTGCTTACAGAAGATTTGGATGAAGTTCGTGAGCAGAGGGATGACCCACCAGGGTGCAGCCGGAATACCGGTGGTCTCAATATCCAGCCCCCATTGTGAAAAAAAGAAGTCGAGTGGCAAACGAATCCCTTGAATGGTGGTGTACCCACCAAAGACGAGCATGCTGAAGCCGATGGCTAAAAGAATCACGCCAATCAGAAATCCTGCCGCACGCCACGGTGGCGATTGGCGACGCAGCCAGGTCGCCGCCTCACGCGACCATGCGGGTGTGAGTGGTGTGCGATATGCTGATGGACGATACAGCGACTCTGAACGGACAGCCATGGTCGTTCCTTCTTTCTTCTGCCGATACCGACCAGCAATGTTCCTACGACTGACATCAGCCGGACTGCTGGTCGCAGATCACTCGCGCGCTACCGACCAGGTCGATCATATCGACCAGTCTGTTCCTCCGATGCAGTTTTAGCCTCAGCAACCATCGCGCAATCCGTGGTATGGAAGCACGATTGGTCTGGGGTTGGGCGCGATGACTCCATTCGGCGGAGGTTCGCGGGTGGGTGTACGCACTGGTGGAGGCGTGAGTGATCGCATCGGTGCTTGCATTGGTGTTAACCGTCGTGGTGGCACTCTGGAATGCACAGGTGTCAGCAGATTGCCGTCATGCATGGCAATTATGAGGCTGTATCGCACGGTGAGGTGTTGATCTGGGTGCTGCATTGGCATGGATGTTCGATCCCTTCCTTCGGCTATCATAGCGGCAAGCCTTTGGACTCTGCGCCAGGGGTGAGCCGGGGGCTGTTGTCGCAGCTATCCCGGCATCCGTTCTTCGTACATCGTTCGTGTCGTTGGAGATGGTGTGATCACGCTACAATTCACGCGCTTGCGGATCGCGGTCACACCTCAATTCCGACTGAGGCGAATGGATCATCCTCCTCTGATTGTGCTGGTTGCTCAAACGGGAGCAGCGTCGGTGTAGCTGCCACGTCTCCCGGCGTTGGCGATTGCGCGAGACGGCCCACTGCCATGACGTGTCCTGGCCCAGGCTGCGCTGTAGGCAGCGGAGCGATCCATTCGGGATCACCCGCATCCGTTGCATCCATGAGTGCGGCATACACTTGCCGCAGCGTGCTGGCGACTCGCCGGTCGAGGTCTTCGGCCAGCAGCAGCGCAATCTCACGATCCATACCCTCAAGTTCCAAGCCGGCGCGATGGGCACCAATAAACAGCAGCGCCCGAGTCGCCGCATTCACGGTCCCCACGCGGTCAATCATGGCCCGGACGCGCGCCGTGGTGCGAACCGGTAATAAACGCATTGATGTGGCCATTGGTTTTCCTTACACTGGCGAGCGAAACGATGTATTATGCTGGTTAAGCGGAGATGAACGGGAGGACGCATCATGGATTCCCTTGCTGAGATTGATCGTGCCGCCATCCTGCGCGTGGTGCGAACCTGGACGGATGATGAGCGGTTGCGCCGCATCCAGGATGTGCTGCGCCTCATCCGCACCGACCGCACCGTAGCAGCGCACGCAGCAACATATGCACAGGCGCGGGGCTTGCTCAAAACAGATCGCCCACCACCAACCGATGCTGAGGTCCAACACTGGTTGGATGAGCGGCGAATGGAGCGATATGGTGCGTGACCGTGCTGCCGGTGAGCAATGACCGGCGAGTCACGAGTCGGAGCGCGATCCTCGGCTGCCGAAGAACCGCGCAGCGATACGAATCGGAATGTGCAGAACCGCGTTGTGCGACGTATAATACGCACCAACGCTCCTGTATGATGGAGGCCGACCATGACGACCACTGCCCCAACCCTTGATGAGGTGCTGACGCTGGCGCGCCAACTGTCGCCCGTTGAACAGGCCCGGCTCATGGAGTATCTGCTCCCAGCACTCAGCGACGCACTCAGCGACGCGCTCGCCCGTACGCGCCCGGTTGTCACTGAACCACCGAGTCCTGCGCTTCGGATTACTGAACTGACTGAGCAGCTGCGCACGACCCCCACGTCAGCGCTTGCTCGTGCGTTGGCCATCCTTCCCGAAGGCCAGCCGAGTCCGACGGATGCGGAGATTGCCCGCTGGCGTGACGAGCGTCTGACGGAGCGGTATGGCGTATGAACGTCCTGATTGATAGCAATGTTGTGCTGGATGTGGTGCTCAAACGCCAACCGTGGGAGCCGGAAGCATCGCAGGTCTGGGCTGCCTGTGAAAGCGGACGCGTCACTGGCTATCTGGCAGCATCGATGCTGACTGACATGTTTTATATCGTGCGGCGCACCGTTGATCGTGTCGCAGCATTCGATGCGATCGATGTGGCCTTGCAGACGTTCACCATAGGTGCGGTTGATCGCACGCTCCTTGAGCGCGCACGACACTTGCCGGGCAACGACTTCGAGGACAATGTGCAGATTGCCTGTGCGCTGATTGCGGGTTTGGATGCGATTGTGACCCGCGATCCCAAAGGCTTTGCCGAATCGCCGGTGCTCGTCCTGACTCCTGCAGATCTGCTTGCGCGACTGTAACTGTTTCGGCATGATTTCCTCCTGCTTCCTTATTTCGGCTGACTCAAGCGCCGCGCCAGTCGGGCATAGCCACGCGCAATCGCGGTCTGCGGCTTGGGGATGACCTGTGCGTGTGGGTAGCGTTCCTGAATGGCCGCAACCAATGGCAGCAGTTCTGCTCCACCGCCACCGATCAGGATGACATCGAGCTGTGCGCCACTGCCCCACGCCTCGGTCAATCGTGCAGCCAATACCTCACCATGATGGAGCAGTGGGGCATCCCAACTGGCTGGTAGCATGCGCGGCTTGCCCGCCACCACCAGCGACCGTGCGCGAACCACCTGATCGACCTCGAACAAGCTCAACTCCCGCTCGAATACCGCGCTGACCTGCGCCCGAATCTGCTGAAGTGGCCGTGCTGTGCCGAGCGCAGAGGTGTCCAGGCTGGTGGGAATCGGCACCAACTTCCGCAGCACGGCCAGATCAAGCGTGTGGTGGCCAATGTCAATGACGCCCACTGTGCCATCGAGCAGCCCCGGATCACCAACGAGTTGCCCGTGGTTATCCAGTGCGGCGGCATACAGTAATCCCAGTGGTTCGGGGATCACGCGAATGGTGGTGTAGCCTGCGTGGCCAGCCCGCAGCCGTTCGCCCAACAACTTGGCCTTGTCCACATCCGTGGCCCAGGTCGCTGGCAGACCACTGACACACGCGCCGGTTGCCGCGCCATTCAGGTAGCCCAGGCGCTGAAGCGCACCGCGCACCAGACTTGGGACGAAGATGGGATCGTGCAGCCGATCCTGCGCCAGAAAGGTGATCGGTGTTGGCGCAAGTAAGGCGTCTTCGCCCGTCCACCACGGGATGCCGGCGTGATCAACGGTCTCAACTTTGGCGACGGCACCCAGCACCTGCTTGCCGGCGCGTCCAATCATGGCCGGAAAGACGGCCGGTGGCAGTTCGTGTCCATCCCGGTCAATCACCACATATTTGACAAACCCATGACCGATATTCGGCCCATGTCCCACGGTCGTCATGCTGTCTGCTCCTGTTGTTGTCGCTTTTTGGCTGCCTGACTCAGTTCGGTCTGTACCCGCATCGCGTACACCGCCAGCACGGGAATGTCGGGATCGTAGGCCGCCCAACCCTCGACCACCAGCACCTGATCTGGGTCGTGTAATTGCTCGACAACGCTGGCCCAGTGGCGGCGGTTGATATACACCGCATAGGGCGTCGGATCGGGCGGCAGAGTGGGCAAACCACGCGGTAAACTTGGCCCACGGGTTGGCTGCATGGTCGTGACCACGCAATTCGCAAGCAGTTTGACGGCTCCTGGTCGCCCGATCAGCGTTACTTTCACGGTCATCACCTCCCCCGGTGTGGTGAGCAGTGGTGCAAGCACCTCCGTGCGTTCGGCCCACTGCAACGTTGGCAATGGCGCAGGTTTCGTGGGATGCCGCTGAATCCGCCCGCGCCGACGAATCCGTCTCTGAAAGGTGGCATGGCCGACCTGGTGCTTGACTAGGTGGAAAAACACCCCGCCCAGCGTGCGCGGAACACCGCGATTGGTCACCACCCCACCGGCGTCATAGATCTGCTCGGCCTGATCAGCCCAAGCGCGGGCATGTGGGATACCATACTGGCCCACGATGCGCCGGATCATTCCGGCAGCATGGTTCCTGCGTTCATCCAACTGTGCCGCAATCGTTGCGGCAATCCTTCGTAGCTCCTGCTGTTCGCGCATCGACGCTCCTTAGTGCTGCCCATTCATCGGTACCCGTTTGCGTTGCCGATAATCGCCAGCGGTCATCATAATGATTTCTGCCCCCAATGCCGCGTCATGCATCCGTGACGCAATCCGCGGATCGATCTGCGTGATCGCCACATTGCTGGTAAAGACGGTTGGCAGGTGCGCGTTATAGCGGCTGTTGACCACCTGAAACAACTTTTCCCGCGCCCAGGCGGTGGTACTCTCGGTGCCGAGATCATCGAGGAGTAACAGCGGCGCGTGGCGGATTTGATCGAAGCGCTGGTCGTACGTCACCGTGCTCTCTGGTGCAAATGTGCTGCGCAGGTGATCGAGCAAATCTGGCACGACCACAAATAGCACCGCCACCCCGCGATCCACCAGGTCGTTGGCAATCGCTGCCGCCAGATGGGTTTTGCCACAGCCGTACCAGCCAAACAGTGCCAGCCAACGGGTCGGCTGGCATGCATAGCGCACCGCCGCCTGATAGGCCTGCTGCGTGCCGGGAACGGCCTGCTCAAAAGCCGCGAACGTCTTCTGCCGAAACGCGCCAAGCTGGCTCAGTTGCAAAAGGTTAACAGCCTGGGTGTGTGCCCGCTCCGCCTGTGTGCAGGCACACGGCTGCAAGCGGCCAAACTCGGGATGACCAAGCGGTACTGCCAGTTTGTACCAGCCCGCGCCAGCGCATTCTGGGCAGGGTAGCGGTGACGTGGCCGGGCGACACTCGGCCACCTGCAATGTAGCTGGTGCTGGCACGAGTTGGAAATCAGTGCTGGTGATCGGGCGCAACCCGCGATCAGCGAGCGGATCGGGCGCGTAACGCACGGTACACCTCCTCGCTGTCGATGGCATGCATGGCGGCAACCTCGGTCTGCGCATAGGCCAGCGCCTCAGTTGCCGACTTCCCGGCCTCAAGCGCCGAGAACACATACGATTGGGTCAGTGCGTCGCAGGTGCCCGCAATGGCCTGCATCTGCGTCAGGAGCGCTTCGTGACGCTCCAAATCCACTGCCACGGGCGTATAGGGCGATTGCGGGAATGCCGAACGGCGTGCTGCTGACTGATACTCCATCGGTCGTGCCCAACGCTCCAGTTCGGCTTGGTCAGGCGGACTATTCCCGAGCCGCAACTGTGCCACGGCAAAGGCCGGTGGATCAACAAAACGAGCGGCCAATCCTGAGTGCGCCAGCGCTGCCTGCCACTGCTCAATGAGCATCATCGGCACGTCTGCTAATGCGCTGCGTTGGCGGATGCCCATCGCGACAAGTAATCGCTCCCGTTCTGGGTCAAGAGCGCGGGCGGGTTCCCGTTGTTTCAGTTCGGGATGGAACCTGCCACCCCCACCGCCATGCGCCGCAGCGCTGCTGGGGGTGGGAATCCCATGAGTCCCATGAGTCCTTTGATCCCATGAATCCCATGTGTTCGTGGCAGGTGGTGGTACGACCTCCATGGTTGTCGCTCCAGGAGCGGATACACGGCCCTCCGTCGTGTGGTGTGGATCTGATCCGTTCGGTGATCCGTTCGGTGATCCGATCAGTGATCCGTTCGGTGATCCGTTCGCCTCCGCAATGTCGATTTCAGCTGTCGTTTCTGGCGCGGTTTCGGCTGCCGCCGACTCTTGCGTTCGCAAGGTAGCAACTGGACGTGGCGGGCACGGCCCAGCCTCATCGAGCAAGTGCAGCGCTCGCAGCGTCTCGGTCGATGCACTCGGGTCGATACTCGCAATGGCGTAGGTGCCAAGATCAATCAGGTCAATCAATGGTTGCTCGACATACCGTGTGACTAACGCCGGAATACGACCGGGTTGCGGATCAAGCCGACCAATGTAACCATCCAACAGTTCCAGTGGCACGCGTCGTACCCGCACGCGATCCGGCTTTCCAAACTGGTCGTCGTTGGGTCGCCAGGGCAGGACGGCCCCATCGTTATCGATTCCCCAGGTTGGCATGAGCCGTAACTTCACGGCACGCCCACGTTCTGCAATCAGCCAGCCCGTCTCAACCAGCCGACGAATCCGCCGCATGATCGCCAGATCCCGAATCCGATCTCTCCCACTCCAGGCCGCGAGATCGGTTGGTGAAAGCGGCACAGGGCCGCGTTCCGCGATCACAAACCGAGCAACCGCCAGATAGACTCCCACGGCCAACGGATCGTGGGCAAAGCGTCGGATAAATCGATCGGGCGCCCGCACATACGGTGCGGGTGCTCCCATCGTTGAAATCGTACCTATGTGTTGACCAGCCGTTCCGGGCCGGGGTGATGAGGTAAAAACCTGCATTCCAATGCTCCTTGCAGCATCTTGACGATGGAGTCTGACGATGCTATACTGGAGCAGACACAACACAAACCGAGGGGTACAGACTACGTCTGTCCACTGGTGGGGGTGAAGGCCTTCGACGTTTCGCTGCGAACGAAATGGGCGTTGAAGGCTTTTTGTTTTACCCGAAACCCCCGGTTCAGTCTGGTCTGCTTCACAAACGGGTCAAGCAGTGTCGGAGGACGCTGATCGTGGTGCTATGGCGGCATAGCACACCTCGGCGGTTCGATGATTGGTGGGCAACACAAAACGGCACCGCTGCTCTGGGAGCAGGATGCGGGCATAATGCAAGAACATAATTTGAGAGAAAAGGTCTCGCCCACGATGTAGCTCACTCGGGAGGCTACACGTTGAGCTTAGAGAGCGTGGATCAGCTCAATGCGTGGTACATGTATTAGAGCTAATGTCCGAAACCCATCGGGCACCCCATCTGAAACCCGCGCTATTTCCGCAAGGGTTTCGCCTACCTCAGCACGCAACACAAGCTTCACAATACGCTTTTCCCGAATCCACACCTTTTCAAACAGGGCCCGTACCAATTCTAACCGCTCACGTGGGAGTGCCTGCTCAAGCAAGACGGGTATGTGCCGTACCAAGGTCAGCGCACGTTGGATATTGGGCGGAACTGCGGCTTCGCGCACGTGTGATCGCGTTGTCGTCCGCATTTTCTGTTCGTATTCCGCTTTCGTTAGTATACCGTTAGTCAGCGCTTCTTTCAACTGGGTGATTCGCGCAGTGATCGCACTGGTGTCCCGGTTGCGATCGCGGGGTTCTTCGCGCTGCACATGGTGCATCTCCGCGATAATCTGCGGAATCATGGCCTCGGTGATCACCAAATGCTGTAAGATCGCATGCATTTGCCCCTCGATAGTGGTGGCGCGAACCCGTTTGGCGGTACAATCCCGTCGCGACAGGCCACTACAGGCGTAGTAGCGTCCTTTCATGCCCCGATTCCCAAACTGATGCCAGTACTTTCCCCCACATGTTTCGCAGTAGAGTGCCCCAATCAGCCAGCCGTCGCTCTCCCGTTTTGGGGAAAAGCGTTGGTTGGAGCGTTCGGCCCGAATCTGCTGAGTGGTATCAAAAAGCGCGTCACTCACCAGCGCGGTGTGCCGACCTTTGTAGCGTACGCCTGCGGCTGAGACAAAGCCGAGATAGGCATAGTTCCCCAAGATGGTGCGAATGCTCTCGCGGCCAAAGCGCCCCCGCTTCCCCGTTTGCCAATCATTGGTTTGATAGCCCTGGGCATTGAGTGCATCGGCAATACTGGTATAGCTTTCGGCACCCGATGCATACAGCTCAAAGATCATGCGAATCACGGGCGCATCTGCCGACGGTATCAGCTCTCCCTGTTCGTCTTTCATGTAGCCAATCGGCAATGGCCCGACCCAGCCACCTTGTTGGGCTTTCTCGCGCTTGCCCTTCGACGTTTCGACGGACAGGTTGCGCGAATAGAGTTCGGCGAACACGCCATGCACCTGGAACATCGCCCAGCCCATCGGTGTTGAGAAGTCGAGTTGCTCCATCACACTGACAAACGCCGCTTTCTGCTTCCCAATCTCATCAATGATGTCGAGCATCAGCCGCAGATCACGCGCCAAGCGATCCAGCTTATGCACGATCACCGCCTGCACCTCGCCACGCACGACCGCAGCACGCAGCGCGATCAGTCCTGGTCGTTGTGCAGTACGGCCACTCATGCCCTCATCGGCAAAGAGCCGGACGACCTCCCACCCATGCGCCGTTGCGTAGGCACGCCCGGCCCGTTCTTGTGCGGCGAGGCTATAGCCTTCCTCCGCCTGCTCTTCGGTCGAGACTCGGATATAGATCGCTGCGCGCATACGTTCCTCATTCTGGATCGGGTGCTGTTTCATCTGTGCTGGTCGCTGGTGGTGATTGTGGCATTGCCTGCGCGGCGCTGTCAAGTCGCGCCAGAATCCTGGCCAGGGCACGGATAAGGGCCAGACGGCCACTGCTGGTGCCCTGTTCCACCACGAGCGACTCACTCCCGTATGCACGTGCTGGATGCACGGGATCAATGGGCATCAGGTTGCTGGGCTCAGGTGCGGGATCGGTGGCATCCGTGGGCATCGGGTTCCTCATGTTCTGATGGCGTCGGTGCAGGCACACGTGCCTGCACCGACGCGGCTGCGCAGGCGGCGTTCGCGCCGCGTGGCCCGGCGCTAGCGGTTGGCGTGGATGGTGAACGGCAAGGTCAGGGCCATCCGCAGCCGATCCAGATCCTCCGCGATCTGGTAGATCGTGACATAGTCGGGTGCGGCACGGGCGTGTGCCTGATCGGCGATCACGCGGAGATCGCGGATGGCATTGACCAGGACGGGATAACTGAGCCGATCTGCGGGTGCGTCGGCGGCGCGCTGGCGTTCCCATTCCCGGCGCAACGTGGCGTGGCGGATGGCGACGCGCTGCGGATCGTCCGTTGCGAGCAGAATCTCAGCCACATCGCCCAGCGGAAGATTCCAC
>Ga0163144_10028832_pt1 | contig 10686 bp, 7 predicted proteins | sample OliLak19BULKMAT1_FD_123175 | JGI IMG/M metagenome (GOLD analysis project Ga0163144, IMG submission 123175) | Freshwater microbial mat bacterial communities from Lake Vanda, McMurdo Dry Valleys, Antarctica - Oligotrophic Lake LV.19.BULKMAT1 | ecosystem: Environmental > Aquatic > Freshwater > Lake...
CGAAACCTTTAATCTTGGCTTTCTGCACGGCGATCGTTCTGCCGACACCTCGCAGAGCGAGCATGAGGAAGCCGCACGAGTCGCAAAACACTTAGGCAGCCACCATCATTCGCTAATGGTCACACCCGACGATGTTTTGGGTGCTTTCGATAGCTGGGTGGATGTGTTCGACGAGCCGTTTGGCGATCAGGCGGCGCTACCGACGATGCTGCTGTCAAAATTGACGAGGCAACACGTGACCGTTGCACTCACCGGGGAAGGTGCGGACGAGCTGTTTTCGGGATATGCAAACTATGCCAAGCGCGTAACGGAGGAGCGGCTCACTGCCGTATTGGGCCATCAGAATTCGCCAATGCGTGCGCTAGTGCCGCATATGCCGGCGCTCTGGCAAAAGGACCGGGTAGTCAAAGCGATGGGACTGCCGCTGTCGCAGCGCTATGCGACCATCCCGAATCTATTTGATCGCGCTACCCACCCTGCCCTATTTTCCGATGCGCTTCTTTCGCACCAGAAAACACGCATTGCCGATTACGCGGCCCGATTTTTTGATGAATGCAATGCGTCCAGCTATCTGGAAAAAATCATGAACGTGGACATGCGCTTGTGGCTGCCCGACGATCTGCTAACCAAAGTGGATCGCGCCACGATGGCGTTTTCACTGGAAGCGCGCGTGCCCTATCTGGACCACAAGTTTGTCGAATTCGTGGCGCAATTGAATCCAGCACTGAAACAACATGGCAAGTCGACTAAGTATTTACTCAAAAAGCTCGCTGAAAAATACCTGCCGCACGACATCATCTACCGTCCAAAGCAGGGGTTTGTGATGCCGCTCACTCAATGGCTGGATGGAGGATTGAAGCCGAGAATGGAGCGGGCGCTGAGTGCCAACGGGCTCGGCAAACGCGGGCTGTTCCGGGAGAGCGCACTACAAAACGTCCTGCGGGAGCATCGAGCGGGTCGAAGCAATCACGCGGGGCGCTTGTGGGCATTGACGGTGCTGGAGTTATGGTTTGAGAGATATGCGCCGGATTTTGAGCTATGAAAGTCCCTGAGCCCAAGTTCTAGCCATCGCGGCGAAATATAAGGTAGTTCCGCGTAGGGTGATTCCCCACGAACACTCCACCGTTACCGACTGGAATACGGCTGCGTAGTTCATTATTGTCCTTGGTCTTTTGCTCAAGCAGGAGATCTTCGCGCCACCAACTATGTATGAATGGGGTTCAGAGGTCGCGCAACTCTGCATTTAGAGAACGATTAGGACGGATGGAAGCGTTGCAGCCTGCATCAGCACCGCACACGGATGCAGTAACATGTGCCATCTATTTTCAAACTGAGCCGGTTTCGCATGTCGCAAGAATTGCTGTCTCAAGTTGTCATTGGCGACGCGGCCAAAGGCGATAGTGTCGCTCGTCCATTGATTGTCATCATCAATAGCGGCGAGTCTGGCCCCCTCCAAATCTGGCTAACAAAGCTGATCGACGCATCTGTCGCGTCTGATCTATTCCTTCGTTTTTTTGTTTTGCCGGGGGAGTTGGTGGCGACACTAGCGATACTCGGTCAGCTACCTAAAAAGGTCAAAGTCTCGGCAATTGAATTGTCTTCTGCGGCTGATTTTGCATCCGCACTGAGCGATATCGCTAAAGAACATGCCAATGCAGATTTTGCATTCATTGCATCTGGCGCAAGTATTCCATTTGCCTGGGACGTTCGGCTCCAGAAAGCCGTTTACGCATCCGCGCGGAATGCGATCGCAACAAGTCTTTGCGATATTCATCCACTTTTCGCATTGGTTGATGAGCAATTGCGTGAAACAGGGACCGCACCTGACCTTATTGATCACAGCGCCTATGCAATGGGCAATCGCTGCTATTACGATATTCCGCGCGTGCACTCTGTTTGTACATACTTGCGTCGGGACGCATTGGATTTGGTATTAGCGGAATTTACGCCGGGCGGTATTCAAGCGACACTGGATCGACTAACCCGTCGCCTAAGGGCACGCGGAAGACACATCGTTCTCTGTGATTTTTTGTATGTGAGCAATCCACCCAAAGCTTCAGAGATATCTCCATTGTCAACCGCGCTCGACCCAGTTGAAGAACATGCTTTCTTGCTCAACCACCCGCTCGCCGGGCTCAGACGCACCGTCAACGCCGCATTGAAAGAAGGCATCAAGAGCGTGTCGACGCCAGCGCTCGATTCTAAGCCCGTACTACTCCACGTCATGCATTTTTGGGGCGGTGGCCTGGACAAATGGGTGCGCGATTTCGGGCGCACAGACGATGCGCGAACCAATCTGGTGTTTAGTTCCTATCGTATTGGCGAACAAGGTGGTCAGCGTTTGGTCTTGTATTCCGATCCGGCTGACCCTAATCCAATCCGTGTTTGGGACATTGCCCAGCCAATACGCTCAACGATACCCAGCAGCCTTGAATATACGAACATCCTGCAACAGATTATTCGTGAATTCGGTGTGGAATCGATCATCATTTCTTCGCTGATCGGCCACACGCTAGACGTGCTCGAGCAGCAGATCAAGACAATCGTGGTGTGTCACGACTTTTATCCGATATGTCAGGCAATCAATCCGCAATTCGGAACAACCTGTGTTCGGTGCACTCTCGACGACCTGCGATTATGCGCAAAGGAAAATCCACTAAACCGGACTTTTGTTGACCAAACCAGTGAAGACTGGGATGAAATGCGAAACCTGTACGTGGAACGAATTATTGCCAATCGCATCGATTTCGTTGTGCCTTCGCCGTCAGTTGCGGTCACACTAAAACGGCTGGTGCCGCGACTCCATGACCACCCGATGCATCTAATCGGGCATGGGATCGATCTACCAAAGCAGCCTTTACCAATCGCGACGCGCCAGCCCCGCGAAAAGTTGCGCATTGTGGTGATGGGACGACTATCGCAACATAAGGGAACATTGCTGTTGAAGCAAGCCGCCGAATCACTGAAATGTTATGCCGACATTACCCTCGTCGGCGGCGGCGGCAATGGTGTCAAGCTAGCGGCCGAGTACGGCTGGACATGCATCGAAAAGTATCAGGTGGACGAACTGCCGACCATTCTCGCCAGAATTTCGCCGCACGCGGCGGTGCTTGCCTCGGTGATACCTGAGACCTTCAACTATACCTTGAGCGAATTGAACCAACTAGGCGTACCCTCATTGGCAACTGCGTTGGGAAGTTTCAATGATCGAATTGTCGATGGCAAAACCGGTTTTCTCTTTGAACCGACTGCGACCGCGTTGATTGCCCTTGTGCAGCGCCTTGTCGAGCAGCCTGAATTGCTCTCTAACGTGGCTGAAACACTGAAGGCGTCGCCGAGTGAGCGTTCTTGCTGGCAAATGGTTGATGACTACGGAAAGCTCATTCCAGCGCAGCCTCGACCTTTGGCGAGATTCGAAGTCGGGATTGGCTTGCAAACGGGACTGACTGAACCATACCGTCATTTGAACGAAGCTTATCTTCAGACCACCGCAGCAAATGACCATCTTAAAGACGCCTATGCCCAAATCGCAGAAGCCAATGCGCACCTCACCAAGGCGTATGCCCAAGTGAGGGAAGCCTACGTCGATGTCTGCAGCCAGTTGAAGGCAGCAACGGAAATGGCAAACGAGGACGCAGTACGCGCCGATGGTCTCGCGCCGTAAAGAGTGATTTCGACTACGTCGGTCCCAGGCTAACGGGCGTTGAGAATGAAAAGACAATGGTGGCAATTGCCGCATGCGCCGGGTTTGATGCGGGAACTAACGTTGTAAATGCCGCAACTTGAACAGTCGAATTGAACTAACCAATGCACACAGGCCCGAAATCGGCACCTATCGCTGCCCAGATTTAGCATCGAAAATGCGGCAAGTTCTCTATAATTAGCTGTCTTTAAAGAAATTTTCTGGAGATTTTGCAGTGATCGACACAAAACAGTTCGTCTGGGCCGAAAAACTAACCCCAGCGCTACTTAAATCCCCATGGTGGATTGGCCATATCCCTTTTGCCTACGAATTGGTTGGTCGTCAAAGGCCATCAGTCATTGTTGAGCTTGGAACATATAGCGGTTCCTCGTTCGCTGCGTTTTGCCAGGCAGTTGAAGCGTGCGGTTCGGATACCAAGTGTTACGGCATAGACTTGTGGGAAGGTGACATCCACATGGGCAAATTTGACGAGACGCTTTTCAACGAAATTTCGGGCTACGTAACCTCAAAATATCCCAATACTGCAGTGCTTGTTCGCAAGGACTTCAACCAAGCCTCAGCGGATTTTGCCGATTCCTCAATCGACTTGTTGCATATTGACGGCACCCATACTTTCGAGGCTGTCAGCAACGATTTTTATACTTGGCTCCCAAAGCTATCCGAGCGAGGCGTGGTCTTGTTTCACGATGTCAATGTCAATGTAGAAAATACGGGCCCCGCTTCGGCCAAGTTCGGCGTGAAGAAATTTTTCGACAGCGTCAAAGCCCAATACCCGCATATTGAATTCACTCATTGCTGGGGGCTCGGGGTGTTGATGGTTGGAAACAATGTCCCGGTCGAGGTGTTGGACTTGGTGGCAATGGCAGAGTCGCCCGATTTCAACGCGTATTTCGACGCAAAGGGTGCAATGGTTACCGCCCAATTCGAAGCGCTGGCACTTCCGCTACCTTCACATGGCGCGTTTGGGGTCTCAGTTGAACCGCCTGCACCGTCACCGCCCGAACCACCGCAAATTGTGGTGCCGCCGGTCCCGCCAATTTGGCGACGCGCAATAAATAAACTAGACAGAATCGTCGCCCGCCTTCGTTAGTCTTTCGCGCCCGGTTGTTTGAGTCAGCCGACGCCACATCCCATTCTCCAGATTGATTTTTCATGAACCAAGAAAATTTGGTAAAGCTCGTCGCGCTCTACTTTCCCCAGCTTCATGCGGTTCCTGAAAACGACGTCTGGTGGGGTAAAGGGTTTACTGATTGGGTGAATGTCAAGAAAGCCGAGCCTCAATTTCCGGGGCATTACCAGCCGCGCGTGCCGAAAGATGCCCGGTACTATGACCAATCACAGCTTGATACCCTCAATTGGCAAGTAGATCTCGCCAAAAAGTATGGCGTGCACGGTTTTTGTCACTACCACTATTGGTTTGAAGGCAAGCAGCTCCTGGAGACGCCGACTAATTTGATGTTGGACACAAAGGAGATTGATTTCCCGTTTTGCCTGGCCTGGGCGAATGAGACTTGGTCTAGACGCTGGGATGGACAAGACCATCACATACTGCAAGAGCAAACGCATCGCCCCGACAAAGCAATGTGGGAGCGGCATTTCAATTATCTGTTTCGGGCCTGGAGTGATGATCGCTCGATCAAAATCGACGGCAAACCCGTATTTCTGATCTATCGAGCACATCGAATTGATAAGTGCGACGAAATGTTCGATTATTGGCGCGAGCTAGCACATCAGCGCGGTTTGCCCGGTCTTTTCTTTGTTGCGATGAAACAATATGAATACCCGATGCCCGAGGTATTGAAGTTCTTTGACGCCTCAATGCATTTTCAGCCGTTTGAAGCGCTCTATTCACCGGACTTTCCAGTTAAACGCATCGAAGCCAGCAAGTGGCTCGCACCGTTTCGGCTGTTGCCGAACCGCATTCAGGATCTATTGCGCGCAGCGCGCTACCATTTTTCTTCAAAGCTCATTTTTTATGATTACGAGATGGTGTGGCAACAAATGCTCAAGGTTGAACGGGACAACGGCCTGCCAACATTTCCGGGCGCGTTTGTCGATTGGGACAACACCGCACGTTACGGCAATCGTGCGCGGCTTTTCCGCGGCGCGTCGCCAGAACGATTTGCATTTTGGTTCAAGCAACTTGTCGAAGTGACCGCGACGCGGCCTGCCCCTGAGAACATTATTTTTCTTAACGCCTGGAATGAGTGGGCGGAGGGCACCTACCTGGAGCCGGACGAGCGTCACGGTCTCAAATACCTTGAAGCCGTGCAAGCCGCTTTGAGCAGCCAGCGGGCGACAACTCAGAGCACTTGAAGCATTTGCCTTTGCAACGACCCGCATTATTTTTCGTCAGAATGGCTCATCCACAATGCGGCTGCATGTGTGTGAACGTGACACCGATGGCAGGGGAAAATCGCGGCACTATGGTAGGTCGTCTTTGCGTATTTTGCGACGTAGCCACTCCACGACCCGACGCACTGGTCCGGTCACCCGCCACGCGGTGCTAGAAATAATCAATGCGAACGCTGCTCGCGCGGCGTCGCGTTCGCCCTCTAGCCTGACCTGAATCGCGTCAATTGCGGAGCGCGCAACTGTTAGCTCGTGGTTCAGGTCTTCTATTCGGTGACGGCCCTCGGCTAGTTGGGCCTCCGCAACTGCGATTTGATTTCTCGCCGTGGCAATCTGACTATCCAGGTGATGGAGATGTACGCGCGACACGCCAATTGTGCGCAACAAAGGCATTAACTCATGCGGGTCTTTGAGATCCTCGAAGTCAGCGTCGAACTCTTCGGTGCTGCGCGTCCATCGCATCGACAGACTGTGCTCGTCATCCGGTTGGAGAACAAGTATTTCCAGATCATCCGAAAGCAGCGCCAGATTGGCCTCCACATACCTTTCGGTACCGTCGCCAAAGTTATGTGTAATAAAAAAGGCAAGCGGTCGTGTAGATGCGGCGAGCCGGGCAAGATCTACGCGCCGTCTCAGTATACGGGCCGGGTCATCCGCGATATGCCGAGAGATCAATTCCCGATATTGTGGATAGCGGGCATCGATTACAGACTGCGCCTGTTGCTTGCCGGCAAGCGAGTCCCCACCAAACGAGACCTCTCCCTGGTGATACACAAATACATCACCGCATAGCAGATGCGAGAAGCCTTGTTTAGCAGCCCGCATGCACCAATCGTTTTCTTCTCCATAGCCGCGGCCGAAAGCATCGACATCAAACAACCCAACGGCACTGATGGCCGTACGCTTTACGAACATACAGAATCCGACTGCCGTCGGAATTTCCACATAGCGTCCTGCATTTACCCGGCAAAAAAGGACGTCGAGTTCGGCAACCGTCAGCCCCGGCACCAACTCGTTAGAAACTGCGATGCGGGGATAACTGCAAATGGTGGCGTTGTTTGAGAATGGGGTCACGCTTGCCACCAACGGTGTTGTTTCAGCGCACGTAACCATTCTGTCGAGCCAATGGTCTGCGACAAGCGTATCGCTATTGAGAAGTACGATGTCGCGTTCGGGGTGTAGTTCCATCGCGCGATTGCAGGTCGCAACAAAGCCGAGATTGACAGCATTCTCTATCAAGGTAATTCGCCCCTCCTCTGCCAGCGCAGTGAGGTATGCGCCGATTTCGGCTTCTGGACTTGCGTCGTCCATCACTACAATTTCCGTAGGTCGCACGTTCTTCGCGGCCAACACGCTCTCGATACAGGCGCGAGTTTGGGAAAAACCCCGGAATACCGGAACGATAATGTCGACTGGGATCAATGAAGGGTCTGCGCTTGGCGAGGGGAATTGGCTACGGCAAATTATAAGCGACGGCAGGCGCCCCACCCTCCGCTCAGACTGCACGGCACATAAAGTTCAACCCCGTTGTTCACCCCGGGATGCCAGAAAAATACCCGCCAGCAACATGGCGAAGCCGGCAAGTTGCAGCGGCTCAAAGCGTTCGTCAAATATCAGCCAGGCCAGCAATGCCGAACCGATCGGTTCACCGAGAATGACGATGGCGATGAAGGTGGCTGAGACGTGCCTGAGCGCCCAGTTGAAAGCACTGTGACCGAGCAGCTGCGGCCCGATCGCGAGCCCGACCAGGCACAGCCATCCGACTGCGGAAAACCCTGTAAGCGGATAGCCGGCGACGAGCGCGCTAATCAGCAGCGCAATGGCTGCGCTGGAGTAAACCAGCCAGATATAAGGAATCAACGAAATGGTTTTCCGCATACGCCGCCCGATGAGCAGATAGCCGCAAACCGTGACTGAACCCAGCAGGGCCAAAAGATTACCCAGTATCGGATTGCCACTGGCGCCAACGGCGCCGAGACGTGCATCGGACAGAAAGATGAGCCCGCTGCCACCAATGGCTGCGGCGATACCGACGTATAACCAAAAGCTCAGTTTTTCGCGAAAGAAAATCCATGAAACCAGAGCAATCCATATCGGATTGGTGCTGACGAGCGCAAGACTGCTCGCGACGGACGTGTAAGCCAGCGATGAAATCCATGCCGCAAAGTGCATGGCCAGAAATAGCCCGGCTGCGATGCCGAACAGCCAGTCCTGCCGTCGAAATGTCATGATTTCTGACCGGTTTCTTGCCCATGCGACCGGCCAGAGCAGCGCGGCGGCGATTGCCAACCGCCATGCGGCGATGGTAATCGACGGCAGACCTTCGGCTTGTGCGACCCGGATCATGATTGCGGCTGCCGAAACGATCAGCACTGCGGTTCCAAGCACGGCATAGGGCAGCCAATTTGGATGCTTAGAAATTGTTTGGGTGTTCAATGACAAGCTAAAAATTCCTGTTGACGGGATAGCTGGCAACGTCAAGCGGTGGCGCCAGCACTACCTGCAAGCGATCAATGTCGCGATAATCTGCTGGCTGGACCATGCGGTTTGCTTTCTCAATGCACCAGTAAGAATGGTTCAGATTCGAATCGTGCTTCAAATGGCTTTAGTTCTCTATTACGGGCGCTGACACCTCACGTTCAAATTTTTTGTATACGGTTGCAGCGCGACGATGCATGTCGATCAAGGCATCACGCAGGTTAAGTATCGAAGCGATCCAACCAAGGGGGTAAAACATGACGATTCACAAATTTGGCAAACTGTTCGCAATCGCAATCACCAGCTTGGCCGCTTCGTTCCCGATCATTGTAGCCGGGCAAGTGTGGCCGACAAAGCCGATCAAGATCATGCTTGGCTTCTCCCGGGCGGTGCAACCGATATCCTTTCTCGCGATTTCGCCGCCAAGCTCGGTGAGGAACTCAAGCAACAAGTCTGCGACTGGAAGACGAATTCCTGACCAAATTAGTTTGCTGCCTAGTCGCTAGCAGGGATACATTACGGTACGAGTTGCTCAAGGCGGGGACGAAACAGACGGGATGTCTTGATATATCGCTCGGACAGCGGCGCCAAAGAGGGGGCAAAATGATCTCAAACATTAAGTAACTTGCTAATTTGGAACGATTCTTTGTAGTCGGTCATCCAAGCGAAACTAAATGCTTTAAGCGCGGTAGTCGCCTGACCGTTAGTAAACTTGAAGAGAAGTTTGATGGCCTCGTCAAGCCGATTCCGGGCAACAACAAAGCGGAAAGCCTGAACAAACTGTGCTGGAGTCTGGCAAAGCTTGAAAACGTCAATGCGGTGGTTGCAACGGCGAAATCAGGGTGAACGTACCCTAACCAACATTGGAGAATACCGACGTGACAATTTGTAAATTTATTCAGCCACTGACTATGGCGTTCGCTCTAGCCCTGACTGCAATTGGATTCGCGGACGCGCAGGCACGAGTCATCGGGCCCTATCCGCACTCCCGGGTTGCGCTGGTCACCGAGGCCAAGCCGGGCGACCGCGATGACCTGCTCTTGCGTGAACTCGCCAAGTTTCTGGGATCAACGATGGGAGTCAGTTTTGAGGTAAAAAACATGGCGGGTGCCAGCGGCGCTGCCGCGATGGCCTATGTTTCCAAGGCGCCACCAGACGGAAGCGTTTTTTATGCCACAACGCCGACGTACATCCAGACGTCGATAATGTCCAAGCCTGAGATTGGGTATGATGCACTCGAGCCCATTGCCAACGTTTTTCAGGACCCTGAAGTTATCTTCACTCGCGCGGATTCACCATCGAAGTCTTTGAAAGAAGCATTCGAGCAAGCGCGCAAGAATTCTGGCAAATCCAAATGGGGTGCGGGAACTTCCCCCTTGGAGAGAGGCGCACTGGAACAAATTGCTCGCAAGGAAAACTTGAAAATCACAGTTGTTCCCAATATGGATCGCGCCAACATCATGAGCAATGTGCTAAAGGGTACTTTCGAAATTGGCATCGGCGAAGTGCACGAGGTGGAGGCACTTTTGCAAGCGGGAAAAATACGCATCCTTGCGACGCTGACGCAAAATCGCCTGCCATCCCTGCCCGATGTGCCGACCACACACGAACAAGGGGTCAACGTCATCGTCCGCAAGTTTCGTGGCCTGGCCGGCCCGAGGGGAATACCGTCGCCAGCGATCGTCAGGATAGAGTCTGGTCTGACTCACGTGCTCGAGACCGAAGCCTATCGGAGCGCGTATTCGAAAAGTGGTTTACTGCCCGCGTATATGGTTCGCGCTGAAGTTAATAATTTCATTGCTGATTTCGCCCGTGAACTGACTGTATCAATGAAGGAAATAGGCTTAATCAAGTAGTGACGTGAACGGAAATCCGGCTTCGCCGCGTTCAAACTGCTCGGCCGACCGTACGCCGAAAGTAGCGAGTATTTTCTCGGGCTTCGCTTGTGGTTGCCCACATGACTCTTGGTCGTTTTGAGCCCATACATGTTCTTATGCTTGGGACTTTGGACAAACCCGGGCAACAAGAAAGCCTCTTCCCTACGAAAACCGCTGCTTTTTGGCTTTCTTTGGACGGTGCTGAATGCTGTTCTGGTGCCCAGGACCGGAATCGAACCGGTACGACTTGTTAAAGGTCGACGGATTTTAAGTCCG
>Ga0163144_10028833_pt1 | contig 10685 bp, 10 predicted proteins | sample OliLak19BULKMAT1_FD_123175 | JGI IMG/M metagenome (GOLD analysis project Ga0163144, IMG submission 123175) | Freshwater microbial mat bacterial communities from Lake Vanda, McMurdo Dry Valleys, Antarctica - Oligotrophic Lake LV.19.BULKMAT1 | ecosystem: Environmental > Aquatic > Freshwater >...
CCGAATTAGTGAGTAATGTCATGAATAATATATGAAAGGTATTGTTTAATAAAAATAAAGTCATGTTTTATGAAATACTATTTTATCTTGTGCAAGTTGCCACGCTATGCTACACTACTGCGCGGTTTGATGCGGATAAATTCGTCTGTATCAGCTAATTTCACATGCCCCGACTAATTGTGCGTGTCGTCTGATTATCAGGTGGTCACAATGGGATGACGGGTGTGCTTAGTTAAAACACGATACTATTTTAGGAGAAAGATTCACTATGCCTTCATCGGTAACATTGAAGCAACTGCTCGAAACGGGCGTGCATTTTGGACACCGCACTCAAAAGTGGAATCCACAAATGGCACCCTATATCTTTACCCAACGCAACGGAATTCACATTATTGACCTGCAACAAACCATCGTCAACCTCAATGCCTATTACGACCTTGTGCGTGATATTGTGTCAAAAGGTGGCAATGTGTTGTTTGTCGGGACAAAACGCCAAGCCCAAGAAACAGTCGCCCAAGAAGCTGATCGGTGTGGGATGCCCTATGTCAATCAACGTTGGCTCGGTGGCACACTCACCAACTGGCGTACTATCCGTGACCGCATTGATACCCTCAAAAAATTAGAAGCCCGCCGCGAAAAAGGCGAATTTGAACTGCTTACCAAACGCGAAGCACTCATGCTCAACCGCGAAATTGACAAGCTCAATCTGCGTTTGGGTGGGATTCGTGAAATGCGCCGTCTGCCAGAACTGATTATCGTGGTAGATACCCGCCGTGAAACCACCGCCGTCAAAGAAGCCAATATCTTAAGTATTCCCATTTTGGCGTTGCTCGATACCAACTGCGACCCACGCCCTATTGATTATGTGCTTCCTGGTAATGATGATGCCATGCGTGCCATTAAACTCGTCATCGAAGCCTTTGCCAACGCCGTGATTGAAGGGCGTGATATGCGCGACAAAGACAGCCTATCAGAAGAAGATGGCAACATTGATGCGCGTAAGGGCTATGAAGAAGAAGAGGAAGAAGGCGACGAAAAATACTTTGGCGCATCTACCCTCGCAAAATTACGTGATTCTAAACTATTTGAGGATGAGGACTAAAATAACATGGCAGAAATTACCGCCAAGATGGTCAAGGATTTGCGCGAAATGAGTGGTGCAGGTCCTTTAGATTGCAAGAAAGCACTCGAAATGAACGATGGCGATATTCAAAAGGCAGTGGATTGGTTGCGCGAAAAAGGCATCGCCAAAGCCAATAAAAAACTTAGTGCTGGTCGTGCTATGAACGAAGGCGTGATTGAAAGCTACCTCCACTTCAATGCCCGTTTTGGTGTGTTGGTAGAAGTGAATTGCGAGACCGATTTTGTCGCTAATACACCCACTTTCCGCACATTTGCCAAAGATTTGGCGCTTCATATCGCTAATCTTGCCCCAAAATACATCACCCGTGAGGAAGTTCCTCAAGAAGAAGTAGAACACGAAAAGGCAATCCAACTCCGTATTTTGCAAGATGACCCCAAAAATGCCACCAAACCCGCCGACATTTTGGAAAAAATCGTGCAAGGACGCATGGACAAGTTCTATAGCGATATTGTCTTGATGGAACAACCCTTCTTAAAAGATGATAGCAAGACAATTGCCCAATTGTTGCAAGCCGTTGTAGCACAAATTGGTGAGAGTGTGCAAATTAACCGCTTTGCTCGTTTTGCACTCGGTGAAAATGCCACCAACGAAGAAGAAAGCGCCGAATAATATGCGGCAGTGTCGAACATCCTATCCCTGTTTACTGCATGATAGGTGTTGAAAAACATCAACGGATTAGCATTTGCTAGTCCGTTTTTTTTGCCTAATTTTTTTAGAAAGGATATTTTCTATGACCCAAAAAGCCTATGACCGTATTTTGCTCAAACTCAGTGGTGAAGCCCTCGCAGGGGACAAAGGGTTTGGCATAGACCCCACTCGCGCCCAAGAAATTGCCATGAAGGTGAAACGGGTTTTTGATTTGGGTGTGCAAATTGGCATTGTCATCGGCGCGGGCAACTTGTGGCGTGGCGAACAAGGTGTCAAGCGAGGCATGGAACAATCTACAGCCGACCACATGGGCATGATTGCCACCGTCATGAATGGTTTGGCATTGCAAGATGCCCTAGAGCGTGAAGGTGTGGTCACACGAGTGCAAACGGCGGTGCAGATGAATACAGTCGCAGAACCCTATATCCGTCTGCGTGCCATTCGTCATTTAGAAAAAGAGCGTGTGGTGATTATCACAGGTGGCACAGGCAACCCCTACTTCACCACCGATACGGCTTCTGCTTTGCGTGCAATGGAAATCAACGCGCAAATTGTCATCAAAGCCACAAAAGTGGATGGTGTTTATTCAGCAGACCCCAAAAAAGATGCGAATGCCACCCGCTATACCCACCTAAGCTATGATGAAGTCATCAAAAACAAATTTGAAGTCATGGATATGACCGCCTTCACCCTTTGCCAAGAGAATAATATGCCCATTTTGGTCATCAATTTTTGGGCAGAGGATGATTTGTATCGGGCGGTATGTGGCGATAACAGCGTTGGGACAATTATCAGCGATTAATCGGCTTCTATCTCAAAATGGACGGGCAAGCGCACGACAATCATTGTGCCTTTGCCTACCACACTCTCCACCGCTATTGTGCCGTTGTGGAGCATGATGGCTTGTTTGGCAATCGCCAAGCCTAACCCCGTCCCTGGGGTTGTCCCCACATTTGACCCGCGATGAAACGGCTCAAACAGGCGCGTAATATCTTCTGGGGGAATCCCAATGCCACTATCACGCACTTTGATGACAATAAAGCGCCCCTCACTCATCACCGATACATCTATATCCCCCCCCGTTGGCGAATATTTCAGCGCATTAGAGATAAGGTTGCTAAATACCTGTCGCATCAGTTTTATATCCACCATGACCATCAATTGCTCGTGGCTACTTTTGAAGATGAGCTGATGATTTTGCTTATGGGTGAGGGTAAATTCGCCCACCAATTTTTTGCAATACATCACGATATTGAGCAATTCGGGCATCATGATGGTATTTTGCCCATCAGTACGGCTAATAGTCGCCACATCTTTAATGAGGTCGGTGAGCAAATCCACCTGCTGGCGAATATTTTCCATGTACAGCAGTTTTTCTTCGGGTGAGGCTTGGTCGCCATAGAGTTTGAGCAAGTCATTGGACAGCATAATCGAAGCGAGTGGTGTGCGGAGTTCATGCGACATCATGGTGATAAACCGATTTTTGAGTTCTCTCAATTCCCGTTCTTTTTGCAAGGCGATGCTGAGGGTCTCTTTTTCGCGTACCTCTGCCTCTAGGCGTTTGCGCTCGGTAATATCTTGAACAATGCCAATATAAATCGTCTTATTGCCCAAAACCACTTTGCTGAGGGCAAAATACATCGAAAAAGGACATCCATCACTGCGTATCCCCACATGCTCATGATTCGTTTGTGTGACCAGTTCTTCTAAAAATTGGCGGTTGGTCTTATCTTTGGGGATACTATCCATAAGATGCTCGATAGATTGTGATGTAAATTGGTCTACCGTATAATCAAAAATGGCACATGCCGCAATATTGGCGGTCTCTATAAAGCCCCGTGCATCGAATGTGATGATGCCATTGACCGTGTTATCCAAAATGACCTGAATCCGTTTTTGGCTTTCTGATAATTCGACTTGGGCAATTTTGAGTTCTGTTACATCCTGATGCGACACAATAAAACGGTCTTGACCATCCCAATTAAAGCGGGTGACAGTCATGATAAACCAGCGTTTTTTGGTGGGACTATGACACGGATATTCCAACTTAAATACATCTTGTTGGTGATTAATCACCTCACGGATGCCCGCCGCCACCATCCCCGCCTCACGGTTATTACGCCCATTGGCTTTGTCACAAATGTCCAAATAATTAACACCAATGCAATATTTGGGGTCTATCAACGCATTATCATCACCAAAATAGCGCCACGCCAAATTGACCGCAGTAATCTCGCCATTTTTATCCAAAATAGCGAGATGTGCAGATAGGGCATCTAACGCAGCTTGGATAAACCGTTCCGACTGGGAAATATTGGTGGATTGAGTGGAATATTCAGACTGTAACATAGTTAATACGCTCACGCATCATTAATCTTTAGCAAATTATAAATGCGTAGAAGATGAAATGCAACTTAACTCACCATAACGGGGGTATTTCAGTTTTGGGCATTATGGCGGATATACGCACCTCAAGTTCCGCCTTTGAATCTGAAGGGGTTGTCCTAAAAGTCAAATAGGCAAAAGAGGCATATTTCGATAAAAATAGCGTCTCTTTTGCCTGCCGTAGCATAGAACATGGGCTTATACTTTTAGGATACGCCTTGAAGGGGCTTAATAGTGGCTGACATACGACCCTAAGAGGGTCTAGTACAGCCATTACAGTCTGCCTATTTTGGGGTGGTTTTAGCGCCTTTAGTGCAATACCGTTAAGTTAGCGCGTAAAAACAGCCCCTATCCCCCCAGCCCCCTTATCCCCACTGCGTGGAGAAAGGGGAGAAAACCGTTTCTAGGCGAGGTTTTAGCCCCTCTCCAATTTTTGGGGAGGGGTTGGGGTGGGGATAAAAAACCTTATCTTAACGGTATTGTGCTTTGAGCATCTAGCGTAAAATAAATTATCCGCCCCAAATTGAAACGCACCACCCATTGTTTGTTATCCACTTGCCAATTCAAAAAGCATTTTCTGTAGGGTCTCAAAATTGGGAAGGGGTTTATAGAGCAAAATATCCGCCCCTGCTTGTTCTTTGATGAGTATTTCTTCTTTTGGTGATAATTGATAGGCGGTCATCAAGACCACCCGTGTCTTTTTTAAGATATGACTCTGACGCATCCGCGCCCCAACCTTTGTACCATCAATATCCCCCGGCAGGCGAATATCCAACATGGCAAGTTGTGGGATTTCGTCGCCAAATTGCCCACTATCCACTGCATCAATCCAATCGAGTGCATCTTCGCCAGTCGTAAAAGCCACTCCATGCACCCCCATCAGCGAGTACATGGTGAGTACCATGTCATATAATCCCGGTTCATCTTCCACTACCATCCATGTGGTCATGAGTACCTCCTTAAATGATTTTGTTTATAAGCTATTTCTATTGTAGCAAAAAAATCCCCTACGCCCCTGCTAGATTTCTGTTAAAATGACAATTCATTCTTAATTTTTATGATGAGGCAACTATGCCAGAAGAACCACCGATTATTTCTCCAGAGCAAGCCCGCCGTGCCTTAGATGATGCCATTCGTCAAAAATTGGGCGATACATGGCAAGATACATGGGAAATGGTGAGTGGACACGACTTCATGACGCGCCTCACCGATGGCGAACAAAACATAGATTTTTATGTGGATTTGCTCGGCAATGTGACCATAGAAGAAAAAGGTCAAGATGTGGCGCACAATTCTGGGCGCTTGGCGGCGTGGCTGGTCTTGGGTGCATCGTTATTTTTAGCGTATGTGATTGCGCGGATTGCAGGAATTGTATAACACCATGATTAACCCACCTCCCACCGTTACCATTCGGACAGGTACATTTGCCGATATAGAGACCCTTGTCGCGTTTATCAAGCCATTTGTCGAGGATGGCAAATTATTGCCACGCACCTTTGATGAACTAGATGAACTCATGGCACATTTTTTTATCGCCGAAATAGATGGTGAGATTGTCGGATGTGTGGCGCTCGAAATTTATTCGCGCAAATTGGCAGAAATCAGAAGCCTCGCGGTATCTAAACATCATCAGGGGCTTGGAATTGGCAAAAAACTGGTGGCGGCGTGCCTTGCACTGGCACAAGAAAAAAATATTTTAGAGGTGATGACCATCACCTCATCAGAAGACTTTTTTGTCGCCTGTGGCTTTGATTTTACCCTCCCTGGCGAAAAGAAGGCGCTATTTTTTCAGACCCGTTAACCGATTAGCACACTTAGACTATAAACCATCATGATACTAGCTATTGTCCAAGCGATTGTGCGGGGCAGGTTGTCGCGTACCAAACCATTAATCAGTGCATCGGATTTTCCGTGTTTATCCAATTTTAGGTGTTTAGGCACTTCTAAAAAGGCAGTGGTCAACAAGATAACGACCCCACATGCACCCGCTATGAGTGTCGCCCATGCGGGAATTGGGTCTGTACGGATAAAGATGAAAGCAATCATCCCCAAGCAGGTGATTCCCATTGGTACAACGGCGATCGCCGATGCACTCAATTCTCCCATCTGTAGTGAGATTTATTTGGAACATCAGGCAGAATCTTGTTTGATGATGCGCTGGGGCGATGAATCACCAAAGACTACCCTCGTGTGTGGCATGTTTACCTTTAACGAATTTAACCAAGATACGATTTTATCTTTGTTACCGCCAATTATTCATTTTGGTGCGGGGGCGTGCCAGCTTCATGGCTTAAATCGCTTCATTGAAGCATTATTAGATGAAGCCAATGCCAATCGGCAGGGAAAGTCTATCTTGTTGTATCATCTGGCAGATATTTTATTTATCCAAATCATTCGCATCTGGTTAGCCGACCCCGCTAATGAGGCACACGGCTGGTTGGCAGGCTTGCGTGACCCGCAAATTGCCTCTGCGCTAAGCGCCATTCATGCCAACCCTGCTTATGACTGGACGGTGGAAAAACTCGCCACCACTGCCACCATGTCGCGCTCAGCGTTTTCTGCCAAATTTACCGAATTAATCGGAATTCCCCCACTTGCCTATATCACACGCTGGCGGATGCAGTTGGCAACACAATTATTGCGCGATGGGCGACTTTCGTTGATGCAAATTGCAGAGACAATTGGCTATACATCGGATATTGCCTTTAGCAAAGCATTTAAGCGTGAACAAGGTGATAGTCCTGCGGTGTATCGGCGTAAATATGCGTAATATCAAGTTACCAGAACAAATCCTAAAAATGTAAAGTCGCTTTATAGTAGCGATATAACCGCTAGTCGTGTTAAAATAGATTCATGTGCGGTTGTGTTGAGGAAAACCACCCCAATGAGCGACTTTTTACCTGATATTTGGCGGTTACAAGCCAACTCCGATGTTGATGGACTCACCCAAGCCCTCACCAACCCCGATGCGACCACGCGCAAACGGGCGGCGGCGGCATTGCGGGCGTTAGGGGCATTTTCTGCTATCGCCTCATTAGAGACAGCACTAGACCGCGAGACAGACCCAGAAACGCGCTCCAATATGTTGGCGGCGCTGTCTATTCTTCAGCAAGAAAAAGAACGCAAGGATTTGAATCCACAAGATACACTAGAGATGCTAGTGGTCAGCACCATAGACCCCAACATTCAACGGCTCATAGATGATGTGAATGGTGCAGATAACCTAAAGGCAATCCGCGCCGCCCAAGCATTGGGCGAAAAATCGGCAAAAGAGGCGGTAGAGCCAATGGTCATGCGATTTAATTCGCCCAAAACCCCAATTATGGTGCGGCTAGCACTCGCAGAAGCCCTGCTCAAATTAGAAAGCGCCCCCGTTGAAGTGGCGCTGTTGGGCGCATTGCGTAGCACCGAATGGCAAGTCCGCCGAAACGGTGCGGCAATTTTGGGGCAATTGCGGGCGCAATGGGCGATTGAACCCCTCGCCAAAGCGATGTTTGACCGCAACGAAATTGTCCGCAAAACAGCGTATGCGGCGCTTAAGCGGATTGATACCCCCCAATCTCAACGAGCCATTCAGTTGGTGCAACAACGCTATAGCCAAAAGGCTAAATCTGCCACTGCACCAAAGAAACCAGATACTACCTCTGCGCCCATTGTGTGGCCCCACAAAGAATCGGATATTCATTCCATGCAGACCAAACCATTAGACCCCGATGTCTTAACCAATTCGCCCTACTATAAAAACGATGAGGAATCTTAGTATGCCCAAAGTCGCCCTATGCTTATTTGTGAGTATGATTTTTGGCGTGTTATTATCTGTCCCAACCCAAGCCCAAGCGCGGGTACGGGCGGTGGTCACGGTGGAGTTTGCTAATGTGCGTGTTATTCCTGCCATCGGTGCAAATGTGCGTGGCAGTGTCCCCGCAGGCTTTGTATTCGATGCCAACGCCCGTAGTGGCGATAATGAATGGCTTCGGTTTGATTATTTGGGTGAAGAAGGTTGGATTGGCACACCCATCCTCACCATTTTAGAAAGCAATATTGCCGATTTGCCCATCGCAGACCCGCGTTCTATCCCTTATGGCGGGTTTGAATCGCCCCGCGCAGGCACGACCAGCGCCACCAGTGCCATCACCGCCCGCCTGACCAGTGGCTTGCGCTTGCGTGCGGGTCCAAGTACATCGTATCCAGAACTCACCAGTGTCTCGTTTAATACAATTGTGCCTGTTCATGGGCGCACAGCAGGCAATGGTTGGATACAAATTAGCTATGAAGGGACACTCGGATGGGTGACGGCACAATGGCTTGAATTTACCAATCCACTCACCTTTGACCAATTGCTCATAGATGGCATTGTTGCCGAATCGCTCCCTATCTCGCAATCGGGCGCAAATGAATATATCTCATTGCTCCGCCTCATGCGGGCGCGGATAGATTTGGCACAACCCTCGTTGGATAGAATCCGTACCATGTGGGCAGATGCGTCTTTAGAGGGGCGTGCGAGTTGCCCAGAATATCCCCCTCGCCCCAGCGATATTGCCATCGCCACACCCCTTTTGGCGGCATATTATACCCGCCTAGAGCCGTTGCGTGTGTTATTTAACGATGCCATGTTCAATATCCGCCGTGCGCTTGATTTGTATATTGATGTGTGTAATCAGCCCGGTTTGCAAAATTTGGTGGGGCAAGGCACGGTTATTGGGGCGCTAGATGCAGTAGCATTAGCAGACCGCCAATTTTCCGAATTACGCCTGCGCCTAGATGAACTCATCCCTGCCGATTTATCTGCAGGCGATGGCGAGTGTCTATTCAGTTATAACGGCGATGCACAAATTTTACCTGTGATTTCTGTCGGTCAACGTGTGGATGATTATTTTAATGCCCGTGAACGTCGTTATGCCACAGGCTATTGCTTTGATGCTGTAGAAGGACAGGTTATCGTCGTAGAAACGGCTCAACAGCGCGATAGCAATATTGTGCATCAGGTATCGGTGAGTCCGTTTGATGACCCCACAAATTTCTTGGCGCTATCGCGTGGGGCGAGTGGTTCTCGGTTGTTGCGTGTGGGTCCCATCCGCATCACCCGCACAGGACGACATTTATTGGTACTGAGCAACGATGGCTTCCCCAGTGACGGGTATTTGTTGGGCAGTTTTGTCTTGCTCATCTCAAATGCCACTACAGTTGGCACAGGCGGACTCGCTATTGACCCCGTGACGGGTGATGTTGTGGTGCAAGTGATTATTCCCACAGGGACAACACCCATTAGCCCTGTCGGTACTGTCGCGCCAGCCGTTTGCCCCAGCCTGAGTTTTACGTGCGAACAGCTTGCCAGTTGTGACCAAGCGAAGGCGTGTTTGTCTGCGGGGAATTTCTCACTCGACCCCGATAGTGACGGTGTGCCATGCGAGGATATTCGTTGCCCCGCATTCCCGTGACCTAAACGACATCATCAACCTACAAAAACACCCTATGCCGAAAATCGGTGTAGGGTGTTTTTCTTATCCATATTCGCACAAATGTTGCTATAATAGATATAGTGTCGGTGTTATCTATGGGTAAAATTAGCAATGGCTATGCGTACAATTGATTTATTTGCAGGCATTGGTGGATTAAGGCGCGGGTTTGAGCGACAAGGCTTTCAGACAGTATTTGCCAATGATTTTGAAGCATCCTGCAAAATCACCTATGACCTCAATTATCCCAATACTCCCCTAACATTGGGTGATATTCGAGAGATTAACAGCGCCGATTTACCCCAATACGATATGTTATTAGCAGGTTTCCCGTGCCAACCATTTTCGGTGGCTGGCTATCGTCAAGGATTTGATGATGAAAAGGGACGAGGTGATTTGTTTTTTTATATCGCTCGTATCCTTGAACAGACAAAACCAATGGGATTTGTGTTGGAGAATGTCAAAAATCTTAAAACCCATGATAAGGGGCGAACATTTGCGATTATCAAAAAAACACTAGAAGTTGAACTCGGTTATACGTTAAAAGAAGCCGTGTTAAATACGCTAGATTATGGTGATATTCCGCAAAATCGGGAGCGTATTTTCATGGTCGGTTTTCAAGATAACGCGATGACTGAGCGTTTTGAATTTCCACAAAAAATCCCCCTTATCACCGCATTTCAAGACTTACTAGAACCCATCGTGGCAGATGAATTTTATTATATGGGCAAACCCTTATATGAAAAAATTGTATCTCAGGTCATAAGGCGCGATAGGGTTTATCAATATCGGCGCATGTATGTGCGTGAGAATAAACGTGGTGTTTGTCCAACACTCACCGCCAATATGGGTGAAGGGGGTCATAATGTCCCGATTATTTTGGATGATAAGGGGATTCGTAAATTAACCCCGCGTGAATGTGCGCGTTTACAAGGGTTTGATGATGCTTTTTTATTGCCGTCACAATTAAGCCATGCCAAACTCTATAAGCAAATGGGGAATTCTGTTACAGTGAGTGTGGTAGAACGCATTGCTCATCAGGTATTGCAAGC
>Ga0163144_10028834_pt1 | contig 10685 bp, 7 predicted proteins | sample OliLak19BULKMAT1_FD_123175 | JGI IMG/M metagenome (GOLD analysis project Ga0163144, IMG submission 123175) | Freshwater microbial mat bacterial communities from Lake Vanda, McMurdo Dry Valleys, Antarctica - Oligotrophic Lake LV.19.BULKMAT1 | ecosystem: Environmental > Aquatic > Freshwater > Lake...
GGCCCACGTCCAACGGGACTTCGATATTGCGTAAACTCCGAGTCGCTTCGATTTGTCAACACGACTGATTTGAAGTCGCTGGCAGAAACCGCGTTGGTTTAAACTCCCTTGCCAACACAGCAAGCGTGCTCAGATCTTTAGTTTCATTTATGCTTTTTTCTTCATGTTCGGTGTGCAGCTCGGATAACGCATTCGTCTCAGAGCACCTTTGGAAATTACTTTTTCGGTCGAAGTGAACACGTTGCGACGGGTAAGGTGCAGCCATGATGCGAGTCGTCATTACGGGAATGGGGTGGATCACGCCGATGGGCGACTCTATCGAATCGGTCTGGCGAAGACTGTTGGCTGGCGAGAGCGGGATCGGCAAAACAACGCTGTTCGAAGCCGACACATTTCCCACCAGCATTTCGGCGCAGGTGAAGTCTTTTGCGCTGTCGGATCATGTAAAGAACTTTGACCCACATACCAGCGCTGGTCGTAACACGCAGTTTGCAATCGCGGCGTGCGCGCAAGCGTGGAGCGCATCGAGAATGGAAGAAGGCGTCGTCAATCGCGACCGCGTTGGAATCTACTTCGCAAGCGGCGAAGGCGCGCTTGACTTTGATTCCTACAGCTCCGCAGCCCTTACGGCTTGGCGGCCGGAGACCGGGCAGATCACACCCAAGACCTTCTTCGAAGTCGCGTCACAACGGATGGACGCGATTCGCGAAGTCGAGCAGGAGCCCAACATGGCACTTGCCCACCTCGCAAAGCTGACCGGTGCAAGGGGTCCGGCACTCAACTGTCTGACGGCATGCGCCGCGAGCGCTCAGGCGATCGGCGAAGCGACCGAAATACTTCGTCGTGGCGATGCAGACGTGATGATTTCGGGCGGCGCTCATTCGATGATTCATCCGCTTGGCGTGACCGGCTTCAATCGACTCACCGCGCTGTCGATCGCGAACGAAAATCCCTCTCGCGCAAGCCGTCCGTTCGACCTGCAACGGGGCGGATTTGTTCTGGGAGAAGGCGCGGGCGTGGTTATCCTCGAAACGCTCGACCATGCACTTGCCCGTGGTGCGACGATCCTTGCCGAGATAGTGGGCTTTGGGTCGACCGCCGACGCATATCGAATCACCGACCAGCATCCAGACGGCACAGGCGCGGTGGTTGCGATGAGAGAAGCACTCGCCGATGCGAAGCTGAATCCGGCCGACATTCACTACATTTCAGCGCACGGCACCGGCACACGCGAGAACGACGGGAATGAAACCAACGCGATAAAACAAGTATTTGGCGAGCACGCGACCCATGTACCGATCAGCTCAATCAAGAGCATGATGGGGCATCTGATTGCCGCTGCAGGGGTCGTCGGGCTTATCGCGTGTGTGCTTTCAATTCGCGATCAGGTCGTCGCTCCGACCATGAACCTCGATACCCCCGACCCCGATTGCGATCTCGACTACGTTCCGAACAAGGCTCGAACCGCCACCGTCAACGCAGCCATGAGCAATAGCTTCGGCTTCGGTGGCCAGAACGACACCGTGATCGTCAAGCGATATGTCTCGTGACCATTGCTCGCTTCATTAATTCGCCGCTTGCATCCCAAGCTGCCTCTTGATTAAAAATGAATCTGGAGGTCATGACATGTTCATCATGGGTTTAAATCGAACGCACTCTTCTGCACCCAGAAGTCTTCTGCATGCGGATCGCGTCAGATCGACCTTGCTTACTGAATTGTTGGTTTTGTTGGCATCAATGCACCTGGGCTGTCACGCCCCAATGCGGGCAGGGAACCTTTCGACAATTCAAACTCACACAGAAGCTTCAGCGCGACTGGATCGATATGCCGACGACCGTGTAAAACTCGACAGGCCTTTGGTGATTCTCGGGGGGTTCCTGGACATCGGATGGGGGCCGGCGATCTACAAATCACGGCTGCAGAAGTATTTCGATGGTAGAATAATTGTCATCACATTCTTTGACCTTTACGACTTTGAATCCTGCAGAAACCGCGTCTGGGCACGCGTGGATAAGGAACTAGGTGTCGTCTCGAAAGACTACACAGTTGAGGTCGACGTCATCGGTCAGTCCATGGGCGGGCTTGTGGGCATGTTCAGTGAAATCGACGAACCCACGCTCTCCAAGCGGCTGAACATCAAACGGCTCTACACGATCAGCTCGCCTCTGCAAGGCTCCCGACTCGCGGCCAAACTTCCGGCAATCAACAACCTTCACCGTGACATGAGGCCCCGCTCTGACTTTTACAAGCGACTTTTCAAACATCCGATCGACTATGAGCTTGTCAGCTACACCCGATTGAATGACCAGACCGTGGGCGAGGAATATGCAGCTGCCCCGGGCAGACGAGTATGGTGGGTTGACAACCCGACTGGCGAGCCGTCTCACGTCGGCGCGTTCATTGACGACCGCATCTTCGCTGACATCGTTCGCAGGCTTCGAGACGATCCGCCCCGCGTTGACCTGCAACCCCCGCCACTTCCATCCAAACAAATTAAGTCTCAATGATGAATCGAGTCCCCGAACCAGAACTGATGGACCTTCCAGAAGAAGCACTTGCGTATGCGCATGCGGATTTTTCGGAAGTTAATCAGCGATTCTTTGCTAGGTTGATGGAGCAAGCAGGCGATCGCGAGACCTGTCGAATTGTCGACCTCGGCTGCGGCCCGGGGGACATCGCGATTGCCATCGGTCTTGCCATGCCCAAATGGGATGTGATCGCGGTCGATGCAAGTCGAGCAATGTTGATTATCGCAGAAGCGAAGAAGGCAAGGTGCAACGCCAGAAACGTGTCATTCATCTTTGCCGACGCCAAGAACATTCCGCTTCCTATCGGCAGGTTCGACTGGATCGTTTCTAACAGCCTCCTCCATCATCTACCCGACCCCCGTCAATTCTGGGCGAACCTCGTTCAACTGGCCGGCTCACAAGGTCAACTTTTTTTACGCGACCTGTGTCGACCCGATTCCATCGAGCAAGCCAACAAAATCGTCACGTTGTATGCAGGGAAAGAGTCGACGTTGCTTCAGCAAGAGTTTCATCGGTCTTTACTGGCCGCGTTCACCGTTGACGAGACACGTGAGCAGCTTCATCTCGCAAACCTGAAACAACTAAAGGTCGAAATATCGAGCGACCGGCACTTTGATGTGACAGGCTTGATTCACTCTTTCAGTTAGATCAGAAATCTGACCCAAGGGGGTCCTGATGCAAACTACCAATTCGGCGCGCGCACATCGTTAACTCGTCATCTTTAATGAATCGGCTACGACTTGGATTATACTTTCGTCGACCGACTAACTTCTAAGTATGATTACTCAAGGTATGTGTAACCCTCAAGCCCCTGTTCATAGAACCTAAGCAGCGTACGCGATTCATCGATACTTAACTTCCCGTCACGCAGTGCACGGTCGACGGTCTTCCGCATCGACCTTAGCAATTCTTCAGGATTGTACTGGACGTAACTCAATACTTCGCGAACGCTGTCGCCTTCTACAATTTCATCGACGCTGACTTGCCCATCTTCGTCGAGAGTTACATGGACCGCATTGGTGTCACCGAGAAGATTGTGAAGGTCACCCAGAATTTCCTGATACGCTCCGACCAGAAACGCTGCCAGCAGGTAATCCTTTTCTTTGTATTCGTGGAGTTCAAGGACGTTCTTCACATCGCGTCGGTCGATAAAGCGGTCAATCTTTCCGTCGGAATCACACGTGATATCTGCAAGAATGCCTCTGCACGTTGGCTCTTCTTCCAGGCGATGAATCGGCATAATCGGGAAGAGCTGGTCGATGGCCCAGGAGTCGGGCATGGACTGAAAGATACTAAGGTTACAAAAATAGGTATCACTCAGCATCGACTCAAGGTTCTCAAACTCTTCGGGGACGTAGGGGAGCTTTCGAACGATGCGAAGAATTTTCTCGCAGATGCCGTAAAACAACTGCTCACCGAGCGCTCTTTGTTCCAGGCTGCAGTATCCGAGGCTGAACAGATTCAACACCGCATCTTTAGCCACCTGCGCGTCGTGAAAACATTCTGTGAAGTTCTGGTCGTTGACGTCCTTAAAAGTGTCGAACAAGGTCACCACCGGTTGTGGAAGTTTTGTTCGCTGATCAGACGTCATCGCGTCAAGAACGCTGAATCGGGTGAACCCGCTCCAGCCGATCACATTGAAAACAAGTACGCTGTGGTACGCGACCATGGCGCGACCCGACTCGCTGATGATGATCGGGTGTTCTACGCCGGCCTGGTCGCAAACGTCTTTAATGTGGAAGACGACGTCATTGGCGTACTCCTGAAGCCCGTAGTTAATGGAGGATTCAAAGTTGGTTTTCGAGCCGTCATAGTCAACGCCGAGCCCGCCTCCCACGTCGATGTACTGCAGGCCGGCCCCCAGTCGTTGCAGTTCGGTGTAAACCCGACCCAGTTCGGTGATAGCATTCTTGATGGCGCGGATATTGTTCACCTGACTGCCGATGTGAAAGTGAAGCATCGAAAGACAGTCAGACATGTTGTTGTCGCGAAGGAACTTCAGTGCGTCCAGAATCTCGCCGACGAACAAGCCGAACTTTGATCTTGCACCGCCCGACTGTTCCCAGCGGCCTGCGCCCTTAGCGCTGAGTTTCACCCGCACTCCAATGCTCGGCTTTACGTTGTGAATCTTGGCGTACTTGACGATCAGTTCAAGCTCGCTGAATTTTTCAACAACAGGAATGACCGTCCTGCCAATCTTGGTCGCGAGGATCACCGCTTCAATAAATTCGTCATCTTTGAAGCCGTTGCAAACGATGGGCGTATTGTTGTCATCAACAATTGCCAGCACCGCCATCAGCTCGGGCTTGCTGCCGGCCTCAAGGCCAAAACCGTGTTTCTTTCCAAACGCGTGAATTTCTTCAACGACGTGCCGCTGCTGATTCACTTTGATGGGGTAAACACACCGGTATTTTCCACGATAGTTCATGTCGCGGATGGCGGTATCAAACGCACCGGCGATATGGGCAACGCGGTGCTGAAGGATGTCTGTAAATCGTATGAGCACCGGCACCTGGACGTCGCGTCCGCGAAGATCGTCCACCAGTTGCTTCAGGTCGATCGACTTGGTGGGATCCTGCGTCGGGTGCACCACCACGTGACCCTTGGCATTGGTACCAAAATAGCCCTGACCCCACTCGCGAACGCTGTACAGCTTCGCGGAATCCGCGACAGTCCACGGCTTGGGAGCGGGCGGGACCGTACTGTTGGAATGGCCCGTCGAAAGCGACGGCGAAATGGATTCATGTCTGTTCGTCAAGATGCTCTGCGGATCGGCGGACTGCGTCATTCGATTCATCCTCTGTCGCAGTATCCGTTCCTGGCCTGCGCGCTTTGGTTATCTCAATCGTATCAAGATCAGCGGAAAATCAAGCGACACACCAGTAAACCTCTGTCATTTTCGAATTAATTTTATGACCCCCTTTTTGGGCATGATCAAGGCGATTGCTTGACCGATTGCTTCAAATGGTTTGAAAAGCTCACACAAGCCAAAGCCGTGGGTGCTAATTGCGACATGAAGCTAATGCCACACTCGGCGTTTTTGGCATCGTCAGAAACCAGATCAATCTCCAAGTCGGCTCGGCTCGTGTCATTCATCAACCCACGTCTGACAATTAAATAGACGATGCTTCCCGGACGTATCAAACCTTTCATATCAACATAGATTCACCTCACAGATTCTCTAACGCCTCGCCCAACCTATAATTCGGTTCATGTTTACTGGTATCGTCGAACAATCTGTATGCGTGAGCCACGTTGAAGAGTTGAACGGCGTCAGGCAGATCGTCCTTCATGTAGGGTGGCCGGACTTGAAGCTTGGTGATTCGATTGCTGTCAACGGCGCCTGCCTTACAGTTGCGTCGTTCAACGACGCTTCCTGCACCTTCCAAGCCGTCAAAGAAACGCTCGACAAGACCAACCTTGGCCTCATTGGTGCAGGTGACCTTGTTCACGTCGAACGTTCGTTGCGTGTGGGCGACCGCATCGACGGGCACATGGTTCAGGGCCACATTGACGGCATTGCGACGCTGGTCCGTGTGACGAACCATCCCTCCGACTGGCGGCTTACAGCCCGGGTGCCTCGCGATTTTGTGAAATACCTGGTACCCAAGGGATCTGTGTGCCTTGACGGCGTGAGCCTTACTATCGCGTCTCTGGACGACAACTTGATCGAAATTGCCGTCATACCAACTACTTTGCAGATCACCCAGCTCGGAAATCGCCCGATCGGCTGGCCGCTTAACTTTGAAGCGGACGCCACCGCAAAAACGATCGTCGCGTTTCTCGAACGTCGCCAGTCGGCCGTTGTGTAACTTCCGGAAGGTTTGCTCCCCTTCCCAAAAATCTCACAAACTGTTCCTATAGCCGGATTCCAGTAATTGCCTGAACCATCTCCCATTTCTGCCATGCAAACGGGTGAACTTCACCTTAGGGGCGAAGTTCTTGTAGCCAGTTCATGTCTTTGCAAGTTCGTTGATGCGTGTCCTTCATCGACTAAGTGTGCGTCCTCAACAGCCGTGTTATGCTGCCTCTCACTCGATGAAGTTCTACCTCCGATCACTCTCTTACTTTCGTGACGACAGGACGCTTATCGGCGTGTCGCTTTTGATGATCCTTGTCATGACGTTCATGGGCGTGCTGTGGCCGGTGCCGTTGGCGATCTTCTTTTCCACGGTTAAAGGCGAAGCGACCGACAACTGGATCTATGACCTGTTCTTTTTCATTCCACGCGACAACTCGCTGAGAATGGTCCTGTTGCTCTCAGCGGCGATGCTGACGATGCGGCTTGCAGGCGAGTTAATGCGCACCGTGCAGGCGCAGATGAACATCAAGATCGGCTACCGGGGCCGGGCGAGGGTGCAGGCAGATTTGTTCCAGAAATTGCAGGCGTTGAGCCTGAAGTATCACAAGTCGCAGCCACAGGGTGACGGAATCTATCGACTAAGTTACGACACCCACGGCTTCCACGGCGTGCTCAACATTCTTCTGGGCATCATCGTCAACGCAGGGGCGCTGGTGGTCATGCTGTTCACAATGGTCTTCCTGAACTGGAAGCTCACGCTCATTGCGTTGCTGGTCGTGCCGGCGCTTTATCTCACCATCACCCGCTGGAGCACAACGCTCTACCGCTTTGCAATGCAGCAGAAAGAGGCCGACCAGAACGTCACTACGCAGATACAAAGGTCGCTTGCGGTGGTCGGGCTTGTGCAGGCGTTTAATCGCGAGCAGGACGAACTTGGAAGGTTCACGTCGATGCAGGGCACCTACATCGACGCAAGCCTTCGATTGCACTGGCAGGAAATTCTCTATTGGCTGGTGCTGGGAAGCATCCTTTCCATCGGCAGCGTAGGCCTTTTCGCTTACGGCGGTTACCTGGTGATCAACAAGCAAATGGACGTCGGCGTGCTGTTTCTGTTCATCACGTACCTTGGCCAGCTTTACGACCCGCTCAACAAACTCTCCGGAAGCAACGCGGGATTGCAGGGTGCCCGGGCGGGCGTGCAACGCGTGTTTGAGGTGATGGATCAGGACCCGATCATCATGGACTCGCCTCACGCGCAATCGCTTACGCTCAAACCCCGCATACTGGAATTAAAAGACATTCATTTTTCTTACCGCGAGTCGGCCCCTGTGCTTCGAGGCGTGAGCGCGATCATCTCCCCCGGCGAAATGGTCGCATTTGTAGGCGAAAGTGGCGTAGGTAAAACGACGCTCCTCAACTTGCTTCCGCGGTTCTACGACCCGGTCAGCGGATCAATGGCACTCGACGGAATCGACGCTAAGACGATCCGCGTGCGCGACCTGCGAAGGCACATCGCATTGGTGCTGCAGGAGAGCGTCATCTTGCCAACTACTGTCGCCGAGAACATCGCATACGGCCGCCCTCAGGCGACGATTGCTGAGATCAAAAGTGCGGCGCAGCTTGCTGGTGCATCATCGTTCATCGAGAAGCTTGAAGGCGGCTATGAAGCAATCATCAGCGAATCAGGCGGGAACCTTTCGGGCGGGCAGAAGCAGCGAATCAGCATCGCCCGGGCACTCTGTACACAGGCTCCCATCATCGTGCTAGACGAACCCACCAGCGCACTTGACCCGCAACACGAGGCGATGATCACACAGACGCTTTCCAGGTTGAAACGCGAGCGGACCATCGTTCTGGTGAGTCATCGTTTAAGCACGGTCGCCGACTGTGACGTCATCTATGTAATGAAGGACGGGCTGATCGTCGAGCAGGGAAATCACCAGGCGCTTCTGGCGATGCGGGGCGAGTATTACCAGATGGCGAGACATCAGATGCGTATCGACTGACTCGGTTCGAAACCATCAAGCCCGCATGATCTTGAACTCTCATCTCGACCTGAACGACTCCCATCGACAAACACATCAAACGCCAGCGGTCACCCGAAGTAATTTATGCTGATGCGCCAACAGCATTTGGATGTCGCAATAGCGGCGTTAAACAATCAAACCGGCGATGAGCGTAGTAATCGCACATCGCCGGCTTGAAGGAGAGAGCCTGAGCAAGGCCATCCATCATTTAGTCTGAATCGTCACCGACTTCACGCCATCACGATTGATCACTCGAAGGCGAACGCCTTCCTTGAGATCTGCGGCTTTGATCGCTTCTGTGGCTTCTTTTGCATTTGCGACGTCTTTGCCGTTCACGCGGGCAATGACGTCGCCTTTTTCAAGACCCGCCGTCGCACCAGGGGTGCCGGTCGCTACGTTCCCGATTACCGCACCTTCTGTTCCTTCAGGCAGGCCGTTCTGCTTCAGGAGTGTTTCGGTCGGGTCCTGCAGACGCAGTCCCAGCCCGGCAGCTTCGGCTTGATTTGGCCTTACCACATTCCCCCGCGCGACTGTCTCCTCAGGCTGCTCGCCGAGCGTGATCTTCACAGGAATGTTCTTGCCTTCTCGGAACACCGTCAGCGCAATCTCTGTTCCGGGTTTGGCCGCTGCGATCTTCATTCGAAGCTGCTGATTGTTCTTCATCGCAATACCGTCAAGATGCGTGATGACGTCTTCGGGCAACAGCTTTTCAAACGCGGGCGTTCCACGAATGGTCTGACCGACATAAATGCCCTCTCGACCTACGAACCCGATTTGCTTTCGGCCAGCGTCGGTCAACATCGCAACGTCGCTGATGGAAACGCCAAGCCAACCTCGCGTTACTTTCCCCGTCGTGCGCAGCTGTTCGAAAACAAATTTTGCCTGGTTCACGGGGATGGCGAATCCGATCCCGCTGAACGAGCCCGATCGCGTCGCGATCGCGGTGTTGATGCCCACGATCTGACCCTGGATATTTACCAGCGGGCCGCCCGAGTTGCCCGGATTTATCGCTGCGTCTGTCTGGATGAAATATTCGTAGCCATCAGAACCAAGGATTCCAGACTGGCGGTCCATGCCGCTGATGATGCCCTGGGTCATCGACCCGACATAACCAAACGGAGCGCCGAAAGCCACGACGATGTCGCCCCGCTCAAGTTGATCGCTGTCGCCGAAACTGCTCGCGACCAGGTTCTCTGCCTCGATCTCGATGACCGCGAGATCGGTCTTACGGTCGGTACCGACGACTTTCGCATTCTCGATCACCCGTCCGTCGGCCAGCGTAACGCGGATCTCATCCGCCCCGCCTGCGACGTGGTTGTTGGTCAGCACAAAACCCCTCTTCCCGATCACCTCAACAATCACCCCGCTTCCCTGACCCACGGCCCCGGGATTGCCCCCTTCACCAAACGGATTCATGTTGCCGGGAACGTCCGGCTCGCCGTCGCCATCGGTATCGGGAAACATCCGCTTAAAAAGATCAAGCTGCTGTTCGCTCAAGGCGTTGGCTGTCGCTTTCTTACGAACTTGAATGTCCACCACACTCGGCTCTACCGCATGCCCAATGGCGCGCATCGCCTTTGAGAAATCATCCAGCCTTGCGAGCGTTCCGCTGTCGATATCCACCTTGGTCGCAGGTGTTGCGACGGGAGTCTCAGCCCTTACCTGAGGTAAATCCACCAGGAAGGACCGACCCATCGAGAACGCCCCGATCGCAAGAACACCTGCCGTGCTCAAGGCCAATGCTCTTTTGCCCGTCGTTGATCGAAATATTACTTGCTGTTGCTGTGCCATTCTAAGATTCTCCTTCATCAAAACCTGTCGATGTTATTCAGATCTGCTGTCAAACACTTTCAAATTAAATCAACTTCCCGTGTAACTTGCAGGTACGTAGATGATCATTCCAACACCCCACTTCTAAAGTTCAATATCCATCGCAAGCGCCTGCAAGGTAAGCTTTTCAATTTCAACCGCGGTCATCTGGTAAAGGTGCTCGTTCGCCGGATACTTTAAAGACTCAATTGATTTCATATATCGCTTGACGACTTTTTCAATGATAGGCCCCATCTCACCCATTCTGGGTGCGAATCGTGGCGACCTCTCGGTAAGCCCCAGCACGTCGTGAAGGACCACCACATGTGCGTCGCAGTTCTCACCCGCGCCGCAGCCGATGATCGGAATGTCCAGCTGCGCCACCGCCAGACTCGCCACCTGCGGCGGTGTTGCTTCGAATAGAACGCCAGCAGCGCCCGCATTCCAAAGGTCGTTCGCCAGGTCCACCAGCCCCATCGCTTCTTCTGCCGTACGGCCCTGAGCCTTGTACGACCCCA
>Ga0163144_10028838_pt1 | contig 10685 bp, 13 predicted proteins | sample OliLak19BULKMAT1_FD_123175 | JGI IMG/M metagenome (GOLD analysis project Ga0163144, IMG submission 123175) | Freshwater microbial mat bacterial communities from Lake Vanda, McMurdo Dry Valleys, Antarctica - Oligotrophic Lake LV.19.BULKMAT1 | ecosystem: Environmental > Aquatic > Freshwater >...
AAAATGTAAGTTCACGAGGTCATTTCTTAAGCTTGTTCTGGGTAAAAAATGCCCTAAGGATGGCGGCGATGTTGTGGTAAGATATTCTAAAGCAAAACGAAAGTTTTATGGCTGTTCAAACTATCCTAAGTGCGATTATATTGAGTTTGGATGGTCCAAGCTTGTTGCAAGCAAGCCACAAGATACAAAAGTTCAAGATACAAAGAATTAACAAGTAACAAATTTCAAGTTTATTCATTGAATTTTGAGAGTTATTTGTATCTTGTTTGCTGTATCTTGAAGGTTTAGTATTATGAAGTATATTTTCGTATCAGGTGGAGTAATTTCGGGCATTGGAAAAGGCCTAACTTCTGCTTCGGTCGGTCTTCTTCTCAAGTCAGCTGGCTACAAAGTAACCCCAATCAAATGCGAGAACTATCTCAACATTGACGCAGGCACCATCAATCCCATAGAGCACGGAGATCCATTTTTATGTGAGGACGGAACCGAAGCAGACATGGATCTTGGTAGCTATGAAAAGATTCTTGGGCAGAATATGACCAAGGAAAACTTCATGACCGTCGGCCAGATCTATAAAACGGTCATTGACCGCGAAAGGCGTTTTGAGTACAACGGTGAGGACGTTGAGGCTATTCCTCACATTACAGACGAAATTATCAAAAGAATTCAATATGCGGGTAAAAAAGACGGAGCCGACATTGTTTTGGTTGAGTTAGGTGGAACGGCAGGGGAGTATCAGAACGTTTTTTATTACGAGGCATCTAGAATACTCACGCTAAAACATCCCGGAGATGTAGTGCATATTCACGTAAGTTATGTTCCCCGCCCTCCTCACCTTGGTGAACCTAAGACAAAACCAACGCAACTTTCCGTAAGAACACTAAACTCAATGGGAATTCAGCCAGACTTTATTATTGCTCGCTCGGAGCAGGCACTTGATCAAAGGAGAATAGATAGATTTGCGCTGTTTTGTAACATGCAACCGGAAGATATCATTTCAAACCCTGATGTTAAGCATGTCTACGAAATCCCACTCATCCTTTCTAGGCAAAACATTGAGAAAAGAATCATGGAGAAGCTAGGACTAAAGGTCAAACAACCAAATCTATCTCAGTGGGAGAATCTCGTAAGAACAATTAAAGCAACTAAGAAGAAAAAGGTGCAGATTGCTATCGTAGGGAAGTACTTTGGAACAGGAAACTATCAACTTAAGGATGCCTATGCCGCGTTGTTTGACGCTATTGATCATGCTTCATGGCATGCCGAAACCGAGGTCGACCTTAAGATGGTGAGCGCAGAGAAGGTAGAAAAAGAAGGAGTCGAAGTAATTGGTAGTCCCGACGGAATCATTGTCCCGATTGGTTGGGGAGATAGGGGAGCAGAGGGGATGATTACGGCAGCTAGTTACGCTAGAAAGAACAAAATCCCCTACCTGGGACTCTGTTACGGCATGCAGCTTGCGGCAGTAGCTTTTGCAAGAGATGTTCTTGGACTGAAGGATGCTAACACTACCGAAAACAATCCAAATACCAAAAATCCAGTCATTCATATAATTGAAAATCAAAAAACGCTCATTGCTAAGCGAGCATACGGTGGAACCATGAGACTGGGAGGGTGGGAGGAGAAAATCAAAAAGGGGACACTCGCCTACTCAATTTACAAAAAAGAGTCTGTGGTTATTAGGCATAGGCATAGGTATGAATTTAACAATGCCTATGCTGAGATGTTTGATAAAGAAGGCATGACCATCAGTGGTCGATCCAAGTCTGAAAATTTGGTTGAGGTAATTGAGTTAGATCAAAAACAACATCCTTTCTACATCGGAACTCAGGGCCATCCTGAGTACAGTAGTAAGCCGCTCGAACCTCATCCAATCTTCAGCGCCTTCGTAGAAGCCTGCAATAAGAACAAGTCCCAATGACAAAATTCAAATTTCAAACAAAGTTCAAAGCTAAAAATCTAAATTCGGACTTTAGATTCTAGATTTTGTTTGACATTTGAGCTTTGAAATTTGAACTTTCTAAGGTATACTTAGCCATGGCAAACTCAATAGCTTATAAAGAACAGAGATTCAACATCGGCGATATGCTGGACATTTTTTATAAGATAAAAGAAGGTGAGAAGGAAAGAATCCAGAAATTCAGTGGAATGTTGATCAAGTTTCGAGGTGTGAATGATGCCGTTCGAATGATTACTACACGAAGAATTACTCGATCTGGAATTGGTGTGGAGCGCATTATTCCTCTAGCATCTCCATTTATTTCGGACATTAAGCTTGCTAAAAAAGGTCGATACACTAAAGCTAAGGCATACTTTGTACGTGGTCTATCCGATCAAAACCTTCGAAAGAAGATCTTCAAGCACTCCAAATCCTAATAACCGCTTCTTCATCTTGAGTATCCCCACTGTCATCGTGAGCGGAGCCGAGTCAGACTCGGCGAAGCGATAGCATCTCAATGTCATGCTGAATTTAGTTCAGCATCTCGTTTATGTGATTCTATCGGTCGTTTCATCGAGTCTAACTCGTCTTCGCTCCCTCCAGAATGACAACTGCAAAAGTGCTAAACTGATGATGTGATACAAGCGGCGAACCTTTCACTTGGAAGACTTGGCGAAGATGCGTCTGTTTCCTTTCTTAGGTCAAACGGCTACAAAATAATTGATAGAAATGTAAAGTTAGGAATAGGAGAGGTTGATATTATCGCATACAAAGGCACTACTCTCTATATCTTCGAAGTTAAGACAAGAAAAAACACTACATCAGGAGATCCTTACGAAGCTGTAGATAAACGAAAGGCGGGAAAGCTTTTACTAATGGGTGAAAAATACAGCTTGCAAAAAAAATTAAACAGTTCTAAACTGTCCCTCGGAGTGATTTCGGTGATTGTAAACGAAGCTAACAACATCGCCTCAATAAAACTCTATGATTATTTCATATAACCTAATGAAGACGTCCTCCTATTCTTACTTCAAGCCTTTTCACTCCGATTTAATCGGAGTTCAGTACTATTCGTACACTGCTTGAAGAGCGAATTTGGGTGGATTTAATCCCGATATATCGGGATAAAAGGAGGTGAAAAAATAATGTTTGAAGGAGTAAATGAAATAGTAATAAAATTTTGGAGTAGCATAGTAAACGGCCTTCCAGGATTCTTCACAGGCTTATTAATAATAGTTGTTGGACTAGTTTTGTCCAACCTTCTAAAGCGACTTCTTCTATCCGTCTTTGCAGTAGCAAAGCTAGACAATGCACTACAGCGTGCAAAGTTGATGGATAGAGGAGAGGTTAAGCTATGGGAAGAAGTTTTGGCAGAAATTCTGCGCTGGAGTCTAGTTGTCCTATTTTTGGTTCCCGCCCTTGAGGTATGGGGACTATCTAGAGCAACCGGAGTGATAAATCAGTTCCTATTCTTCCTACCAAACGTCATCGTGGCGGTGGTGATCGGATTTGTAGGATTGGTTCTATCTAATCTAGTCGCGGACGTAGTAAGACGAAGTGTAAAAACTGCAGGATCAACCTCAGCGAATGCCCTTTCTGTCTTCGCAAAGACAGCTCTGCTGTTTTTTACAGGACTGATAGTCCTAAATCAACTAGGAGTAGCACAAGATTTGGTAAGAATCTTGTTTACGGGAATCGTAGGTATGCTTTCACTAGCCGGAGGCTTAGCCTTTGGTCTAGGTGGCAAGGATGCCGCTAAGGAAGCTATTGAAGAGCTGAGAAGAAAGCTTAGGTAAACTCAGTTCAAAGTTATCGGGTTCTAGAACTCTACAGCCCACTCAAGCAGTGGGCTGTGATGTATTATGCATACCACAAGCTTTGGGATAAGAATTTAATGACATGTTTTTCGACTGTATATTGTTCGTTAAATTTCATAGTTTTATCTTTTATTTAGTAACTTCTTCATCTTGTCAGTAAATAATTTAGCCTTATCACCCCTGCTTCTTATCTCCTCAAGAAGATAAACCATGATTGTCTTAATTGTATCTGCTAGCTCTAAACACTCCTCATCTGTTCTATTATGCATGCCATCACTTAATGCCGAGTGAAGCGACTTTAATGGATTAATCCCACTAGGCTGTAGAGAAGTAGGTAACAAGTCTTGTACCAACTCAATTTTTTCTTCAGTTACTCTAGTTTTTTTTACTCTTTTCAGAGCTTGTTGGTACTTTTCCTTTTCCTCCTCATCAATCAAGGCAGATATTGAAGTTAGTAATTCCTCAATAATATTTTCCGTGATCCTTCTAAAATAAGCATAAGCACCTATTCCATAACTCTGAGACTCACAAACCAATCCCTTCTTATAAAGCTCTGCGTAATCACCTAGAGCCTTTTCTAAATTCTTATCAATATCTATTTCCCAAGGTGGAAATTGACCTATTTTCCTCAACCACCCTGAAAAAGTTTGTGAGTCTTTGTCTGGAGTCTTATCCGTGCCAAATTCGACATAGAAGATGTACCTATAATCATAACAACTAGCACATAAATATCTCATCTCAAAAATCTTTCCAACTGGTGAATCGCTTACAGGCAAATCAACAGAAAAATGTTCGTAGTTATTCTCCATATTAAATGTTTGAATGTTTCCACAGGTTCTACAAAATAGATTAATCGGTGGCCTTGGTAATTCACGTATAGTTCCTCTACGAGCATACACACTATGGAATAACTTATCGAATACTACTTGTTGTTTTTTTAATAGTGGATATGTTTCAAGAAAATGTTTTGTGATCATATTAGTTAATTTGAACCTTTCCATTAAAAATGTCTTGCATCAGACCTCTTTTAAGAAGATATAACCTTTTCTTATTTAATTGTTCGATTTCTTTTTCCACGATTACAGTATATAAGAAAGCGATGCTCAAGGGGATAGATTCGACAGGCTCAGCATTACCTCGGATTCCGTTCTATTACTCTCTCTTAGACAGAACTCAGGGTAAACTTCTCATCCCACAAGTCGCTTCATCAGTTTCAGTTGTAAACACTGAGCCTGTCGAAGTGTGAACGTTTTTGAACAAATCCGCGCGCATTTCAAAGAATCGTGTTAGCTCGCCTCTCTCCGGTCAGTTCGAACAGTCCTCACAAACAGACAAAAGAAAAAAAACAAAATTTTTGAAAGAATTAAATTTAAACTAAAAAAAGATTAGTATTCCGGATCAAGTTTTGGTGTAAATCCTACAGGCAATTTGCTATACGCGTTTGATATAGTTTCATCTTCTTCTTCCCAATTGTGTAATGCTTCATATGCTTTTTTCATATCTGCTAAACGAAATGTTTTAGGATTTTCCATTGGGTTCAAGGGTGAAGTTCGTATAAACTTATCCGTTTCTTTTCTTACATCATGAAGTAGTCTTAGATGAGCCTTGTGTTTGCGTCGTATCTCAAACCAAAGCGCGTGATTACTCACATCTTCATCATCATAATATCTTATATTTGATAACTTTTCTCTTTTCGCAGGAAATTTGCCTTCTTTATCCCACCGCATAAGGGTTTTCTTATCAACTCCTAATAATTCTGCTGTTTGGGCAATGGCAAGCATATATGTATACCTAATTTCTAACTGTATAGAGTATAGACAACGAAATATACATTGTCAATATACGTCTTATTTCTCTAGTCTTGATGATAGGTTAATATTCTTTTGACTACATTTTTTTGACTATGTTTTTCTAAAAATGTATAATTAAATCAGTGAAGATACTAAAGTTTATAAAAAAAGCTATTATTTTATCAATAGGTTTCGCTTTTGCCATGTTTTTTGCCCTCACGGTATATTCACTTAGCTATGTTGTGTTGTTGAATTTTGGAGTTAACAGAGATAATAGCCTCTTTGAATTAGTAGTCGTTGCCTTTCCACTGTTTGCACTGATTTCGTTTTTTATTTTTTGGCTAAAAAAGAAATCGACTAAGATAAAACTGTTAGCAATTTTTTGTCTTACTGTATTTTATTTATTAAGTAGATCATACGCTGTGCATTCGGCCAATGAATATTTCAAGGCAATGAAAATTGTCGACGTAGCAGAGACTACGGCACGTAAAGAATGGTTATCTACTATGCAGTCAAACGATAGTAAAAAGTATATAGAGGCTGAAAGAAAATATGTTGGTCTATATAAACAAGCTTTGGAAATAGATTTAAGAACTATGCCCAGAGCGAAGGTTTATATAGAAAAGAAATACAGCATAATCAAAGAGATATTAGACTATGATGAGCAAGTTATTTCTGGGACAGTAAAAACAACGCAAGAAGAAGCAAACAAAAAAGGCGAAGGATTTAAAAATAAATTGAGCACTGTAAATAGCGAAGTTATTATAATTCCTTTTTGGATGCAGTTTTTCTTCGTCATTTAAGCCCAAAAATGCTGGGCTCCGCCAAGCAAAATTAATATATAAAAACCAAATTGGAATTAAAAGAATGCATTATTTAAAATAATTTAATGGGTAAAATGAAGAAATACTTCCCACTTCTATTTATAATGGTTATTCTTTCTGTTGGTGTATTTCTTTATTTTAACTTAAAACCAGCTTCTGAAAAAATTCATTATCACGCGGGGTTTCAAGTTTATAAAGACGATATAATACAAAACTTTTCAGATTTTAAGTATATGACGATCGCTCCCTGCACTGATAAGAAAGATCACGAAGACAAAGATAAACAGCTTGAAAAAGCTCATCTGCACGATCAAGTAGGAGATGTGGTGCATGTTGAGAGTTCAGATAGCACATGGGCAGATCTATTTAAAAATCTACCTTATCAAATCTCATCAAAGGAAAAAACCGTAGCATATGTAAATGGTCGGCTAATTTCCAACCCACTGTCTTATCCGATTAAGCCATACGCCAGTGCTGTTTTTTACTTTGGAAAACATGATGATACATTTATTCCCTCAAAACCTCCTGTCCAACTCAATTACATAAAAGAAATTGAAAAAAAGACCAAGGATTGTAGCGCAGGTGATTGATGAAATTCAAACGGTATTTATAGATTTGCCACTCAAAAATGCAATTCTCATACGCATACTAAAATAGTTTTTCTTCGGCAACATCTCCTAATTTTTGTTATGTCCAAGTTGTCATATTATTTCAACTTCTTGATGGTTGGGTTACCAGCCAACGATTTCATCTGTACGATGGCGCTTTCGTTCAATTTTAGTAACCTATCTTTTTGACTCAATCCCATTTTTATAAACTCGGCATTCAAGGCCTCAAGGTTCGTAAGACAGATCAGTTGGTATACATCTGCGTAATCTCGAATATTGCCATCCAGCTTTGCATTTTTGTCTCGCCATTCTTTTGCAGTCATGCAAAACAATGCAACATTTAAAACATCTGCCTCATTGGCATAGATAATAATCTCTTTTTGTTTCGTAATGTGCCGGGGTATTAAATGTTCTCTGATCGCATCGGTGTGAATGCGATAGTTAATCTTTGTCAATATTCTTTTCGTATCCCATCCAGTAACCAATCGCTCATTCTCATCTTCTTTTAGCCGCTGGAACTCTTTAATAAGATAAAGCTTGAATTCCGCACTGATCCAGGAAGCAAATTCAAAAGCAATATCTTTATGGGCGTATACACCACCACCATAACGCCCAGCTTTTGAAATTAAACCAATTGCAGATGTTGTTTCAATCCACCTTTGAGGAGTTAACGAGAAACTATTCAATCCGGACTGACTTTTAAAGGCATCGAATTCGATGCCTTTAAAATGCGGATTATTTAATTTCTTTGGTTTTTTTCCATCTACTTTCAGATTTTTTTTCTAATTTTTTAACCTCTGCATTTTTCGAATAATTCTGCTTTGCCTAGTGATAGAATATTGATATGGACTGGAAAGTCTTGCTTTTTGAAACAGATAGAGGTAAAAATCCTGTTGAGGAGTTTATAAATAAACAGCAACCACAAGCACGAGCAAAGGCGCTTTATTTATTTGAACTACTTCAGGTATATGGTTCACAACTTGGCATGCCGCACGCAAAAACACTGGGCTCAGGGATTCATGAGTTGCGAGTACGGGGCAAAGAAGAACTACGCATCTTTTATTGTTTTAAGAAGCGGAACATCTATCTCCTCCACGCTTTTAAGAAACAAACGCAGAAAACCCCACAGAAAGAATTATCTCTAGCACTAGAAAGAAGTAAGCAGCTTGACACAATATAGCATATATGCTATATTTAGCATACCATGAAAGACCTACAAATATTCAAACAAGAGCTTTTAAAAGACGAAGCAACAAAGAGAGAGTATGAAAAGCTAGCTCCTCGCTACTCTGTTATTTCGGATCTCATTGCTGCTAGGATAAAAAACGGCATGACTCAAAAAGAATTAGCTCAAAGACTGCATACAAAGCAATCAGTGATTTCTCGTTTAGAATCAGGGAATACTAATCCTTCACTCGGTTTCTTAGAGAAGATAGCCTCTGTTATGGGACGTAAGCTTACAGTACAAATGCAATAAAAAGTGCTTAGAAAATATTAGAATATATTTCTTGTCATAATTTTCCACAATTTCAACGTTCCTACCACATAAGAACGTTGATTTTGTTTACAAAATCTTACGTTCAGCGTTCTTACGTGGTGACCCCGAGGGAAGCCTCATCTACTAAGCTTTTGGAAGACTAGTCTTGAGGATTTTTTCAAATGAATACTTAGGCAGGTCTCTTTGTCCAGGAACGAACTCTTTTGGTACGGTTACGCGTCTACATGAAGGGTCTCCATTATAGCCCTTTGTAAAAATAATTTGATGTGCTAAAGGATCGTTTCTCATCAGTTTTGCTATGGTATCAGCTGTAAATTGTGCAGATTCTGTTACAACCACCTCAGTTGGAACTTTTGCCTTTTCGGCTAAATAAGAAATTATGTCTGAATTTCGTTGTGAATCACTCCCAGTCATGACTAGTAATGAGAATAATTCACCGTCACCCTCTGGGAAATACTGTTTGATAACATTCATATGGTCTTCTTTATGACCAGGATCATAATGCGTTAGTAATACATGGTTACCTCCGGATTGATCAGTTCTCAGCACTAAAATCGCATCGCAACCGATGCGCGCAATGGTTCTAAACACATATGTGCTATTGTCTCTCGGTTGAATATCGAGATACTTGAACTCATTTTGACCCACTTTAAACTCTTGCATACCTGTGGACGCAAACTCCTTAAGTGAACCAAAATTACTTGATGCTGGATTATCTGTAGCTTCCGACATAGATTTAATTAACTATAATGGCATTATATCAAACAATTGTGGTGACCCCGAGGGGATGGTTCGACAGGCTCACCATTAACCCCAAGTCACTTCATCAGTCTCAGTTGTAACACTGAGCCTGTTTACAGTGAGTTTACCGAACTGTCGAAGGTGTGGAAGAAGTCCCCCTTCGCTCTTAGAGCTACGGAGGGACATAAGAATCAGTAAATAACTCGTTTTACCCGTTTTACTCGCAAAACTCGTTAACTGATTCTAATGTGACCCCGAGGGGATGGTTCGACAGGCTCACCATTAACCCCTGGTACCAGCCTCAACAATCTCAGGATTTACTTAACTGTTTTAACAAAGATATGTTACCAGATATCAATGCTTTCTTCTTTGCGATAGACCAACCTTTAATTTGCCGTTCTCTGTCTTCCGCGAGCCTTCTTGTTGCAAATCTCTCGCTATAAACAAGTTCTAGTTTTGAAAATTCTTTTGTTGCTATGTTTTCCTTTCTTTGGTGAGATAGGAAACGATTCTTTATATTACTTGTCAAGCCAACGTAAAAAGAATTTTCCTCGCAAAGAAGAACATACGCAAACCAAGGCACTCCACAATTATAGTGGTAAACCCTGAGCTTGTCGAAGGGTGACCCCGAGGGGATTCGAACCCCTGATTATTTGGATGAAAACCAAATGTCCTGGGCCGCTAGACGACGGGGCCAGTCACAATTAACTTCTCTATAGCGCTTTTACTTTTTAAAGACTTTAAATAACACTCTCTTTTCTTAGCTTTAGATAAAGTCTCAAACTCTTCCGTACGGGCTATAATCCAGGGTCTCTTAGCTTTTGTGTAGCGAGACCAACCCTCATTATGCCTTATAAACCGTTCTTTTAAATTGCTTGTACTTCCTATGTAATAACTCGAATCCTGCATACTTTTCAATATGTACATTGTAAACATATTAAATTTTACCAGGCCGCTAGCCCCGATGATATTCTTCATCGGGATGCCGAATGGAAACTACCATCGGCGCCCCGATGATATTCTTCATCGGGATGCCGAATGGAAACTACCATCGGCGCCCCGACACCTCAATGTCGGGATGCCGTATCCTGAAGGATCGGCAACGACGGGGCCGTACTAATCCAGTTATTACATTATACCAAAGGTTTAATTCATCGCAGACCAAGCACAAAGTGAAGATGTATTAAAAGTTATCGTTTGCAGCTTCAGTTGGAAATCTAATCGTGGTAATATCAGGCTTATTCCATTTGTCAACGTCGTCTCTTTCATATCTCACTAACGACTCACTCTCGGGTACTAAAGTAATTTTAGTACCTTCTTTGCTTGCTATAGCTATTGCAGGGACAACCGGTATTCCAAACTCACTGACTATCTTTTCGAGTCCACCTTCCCATAACTTAGTGAAATACAGACCAAACCCTTTAACATCAACGCCCATTGCCAATAACTGTCTTAATACTTCTCGACT
>Ga0163144_10028839_pt1 | contig 10684 bp, 13 predicted proteins | sample OliLak19BULKMAT1_FD_123175 | JGI IMG/M metagenome (GOLD analysis project Ga0163144, IMG submission 123175) | Freshwater microbial mat bacterial communities from Lake Vanda, McMurdo Dry Valleys, Antarctica - Oligotrophic Lake LV.19.BULKMAT1 | ecosystem: Environmental > Aquatic > Freshwater >...
CAGGGAAGGAAGTGGCGCGCGTGCAGGTCGAAGAACCCATCTACATTCGACCGGCTGAGCGGGTCACCTGGCTCTAAGGGTCATCGAGACCGGTGTGTCACACGGGGCGGAGTTCCCTCAGGGACTCCGCCCCTTCTATTTGACCCAGCCTCTGTTATCTTCACTAGTCTTTCGGCTCAGATCATGCCTGCTTCTTCTGCGCACTTGACGCATTCCAGGAGGTTCAGTAAAGTTACTATTGGATATAGATATTCTTCCATCGCAATCTGAGGTATCATCAGCGTGACCTCCAGTGAGCAACCGTCGATCCCATTTGCTGCGCAAGCCATACCTTTTGAAGAATTTCTGGCTTCTGGGAAACTCCCGGATGGCTATCTTGCCAGCGAATATATAGCTCAGCAATTCGTCGAACGACTCGTGCACTATGTCCTCAGTGTTCCGACCGGCAGCTATACCATGGCTCAATTGGGCCAGCTCCTCGAACAGATCAACCCACGTGTGCAAATCCTCTTTTTCAAACGCCTCAAAGAAACTAGCCCGGAGTGCCTCAAAGATTTCGCCCCGCTCTATTACGGATTCATGAACGAGTTTCATTCTCTCCTATTTACCTAGCTCAACAATTATTTTCCTTGTTGCCTTAGCATTCTCGTGTATAATCGGGTGGTTAATAACTTGCGCAAAGGAGCGACATGAATCCAACCTTACAGCGAGCAGTGACCAGCTTCTATAATCTCATCTATGAGGCACAGACATTTGCCACCACCATGTCACGGATCGACACCGCGGAGCAGGAGCACTATGCTGGACGAATCGAAGGGTTGAATTGGGTGCTTGATCGCTGCCAAGAACTTGAAGACATGGATGCGAACTTGACGCCATCATCCCTCCAGCGAGTTCTAACGGAGGTCAAATCTGATCTCGATCATGAATTATCGGTCCAGCGACGAGAAAAGGGACGTCGTGCAGACGGCCGAGAGGAAGCTCTCAATTTTGTCGCTGATTATTTATCGAGCCTGATTACAGCAACGGACATTGAGTCAGCAAAGACGCCGACAGCCTAACGGTCCCCTCTTCAATCGAGTCTCTCGTACCAACTGGGCCATACCGCCTTTCATGACGCATGGTGATCATACGATAAAGCAAGAACGGATCTGTTTTATCTTGTGCTGCGGCGTCATATGTCGCTATTTGATTGGACTTACCGTTGACGGGTTGCTGTAAGGAGAGCGAGGGATTTGGAGACCGTTTCGATACGTTCCCAATTTTCCGTCGAGGGATAGACTCGACGCTTCATGGGAAGCCAGCATCTAGACTCTGGGCATTGACCACTACCGTCTCATTTTATACAATTATTTTATGTCAGGTCTTTCACGAAAACCGCCTAGCCCATCTTGGCTGACCAGTCCCTCCCCCAATACCGTTCGACCGCCAAGACCGGCTCCCTCTCAACAACCAGCCCAATTCAGATCGTTAAATGCTTCGCTGCTGTATTGCCCTTCTTGCCGAGTAGCAACCCCCACGCGAGAGCGACTGTTGCTTGTTCTCCCGACCGGAGATCTGTACGAATATCTCTGCCAACACTGCGGGACGTCGACTGGCTCAAAAAATGACAACCGCTAGACGACTCGCCTGCCGTCGTGTCTCAACAACGAGTGGATGATACTGGGCTTTCGCCTCATCATGCATGGGCCAGAAGAAAGATTCTGAGTAGGAGCCGTGCTCGCTTAGGATGAGACGAAAAATAGATTGCCAACCGGTCTGGCTAGATGATTCCTTCCAGGGGAATGCCTTCTTCAATGAGCATGACAGGAATATCTTCTCGGATTGGATACAATATATTTTTGTCAGCTCTTATCAACCCTCCATCGAGGGGTTCCGTAACCAGCTTATTCGCCCTATTTTTTAGTTGCCCACGACTCACGGCCTCATTTAACTTGGCAATAAGCGCTTCCTCAGCTAAACTCACGTCCTGTTTCGTATCAGGGCAACAGAGAATAGCAAGGAGACCCTTGTCGATGTTGACCGGACGCCTCGTTTCAGTACGTTCTGCCATAATGCTTCCCGTGTGAATCCGACTGATATGACAGTAACAGAATAGATCATCGAGATCGATGAGATCAACCACGGATGTAGGCCCCTATTGAGACCGTTGGTTTCTGCTATACAACAAGCCTCGCTGGAGCGTATTCAAAGAAACACGTGGTGATGTCAAACACCTTGTGGAAATACTCCCTGGCTGGATTATTGGTCCTCGTGCCGGCCTGGGCTACCTTCTTCATCCTTTCTGCACTATTTCACGCACTCAACGAATTAATCCGCGATCTCCCATGGAATATCGGAGATGGAAATTGGCCCGGACTCAGCCTCATTGTGTTTCTGTTCCTTGTTATGATCGTCGGCGCCATCGCAACCCATGTAGTCGGGCAGCGCATCATCAGTCAGGCAGAGCGGTGGATCGAGCACGTTCCGTTGGTCCGCATTCTCTACATTACCCTCAAAGGGATGACCGATCTTCTTAATTTCCGTTCTCGCTTCGGGCGCAGCAAGGTGGTGGCCTTTCCGTTTCCTCGAGACGGTCTCTGGGCGATTGGATTTGTTATGGGAACTGCACCGCCGGCACTACAAGTCTCACCAACAACCAGTTTGCTCATGGTCTTTGTGCCTACGGCTCTCCATCCGTTCACCGGGCTACTTGCGCTTATCCCTCAGTCACAGTTGCGTCCGATTAATCTGCTACCGGAAGAGGCCATCAAGATGGAGTGTACCGCCGGTTTGTACAAGCCGGAATCTGGATGGCTACAAGCCCCGAAAACAACAGATTGAGCTCCATGTCAATCCTCGACCAATTGAACGTCCGACTCGCCAAACCAGAAGATGCCACGATAATCGAGTCGTTCAGCGCGGCCATGGCTCTTGAAACAGAAAGCCGCCACCTCGACCGCGACCGCCTACATGATGGAACTATGGCCCTCCTTCATTCTTCTGATCGTGGATTTTTTATGGTTGCCGAACTAGAACAGGCCGATAATCGTCGGTTGTTGGGTCAGCTGATGATCACCTATGAATGGAGCGATTGGCGCAACGGTGTGTTTTGGTGGATTCAGAGTGTGTATGTCGACCCTGCTTGGCGTAGACAGAGCATCTTTCGCCGAATGCATCAGACCGTGATGGCGACCGCCAAGACAAACCCGAATGTCTGTGGGGTCCGTTTGTACGTCGAGGGGAACAACAACGCCGCGCAAGCTGTGTACCGTAAAGTGGGGCTCACTCCGTCATCCTATGCCATATTTGAAACCGATTTTGTTCTGGCACACCAAAATGCTTTAATGGATCGTCCAACCGAAGCTTAGCAAAAGGAGTCATCATGTTATTCTTCAAGCCGCTGGCCGGCATTATCATTGTCTTGACCTTGGCCCTGCTTCAGGGCTGTGTGGTGACCAGGGGAACGGTCGGCGAGCCGATTCAAGAAGAAGCGGTCTCGGCTATCATAAAAGGCAAAACGACCATGGCAGAAGTTGTTTCCTCGATCGGTGCGCCGGATCGGATTGTTAGAGGCAACGATCGAGAGATCTTTCACTACTATTACTATGACGGGAAATCCCCCGCGATGATGCTCATATTGCTGAACTTCATCCGCATGGATGTCAAGAGCGATAATCTCTATGTATTTTTCAACAGGGAGGGGATAGCTGAAGAAGTGGTCTATGGGAAGCGCACCGGTCGCACACAATTCCGACTGTGGCCATTTGGTGACTAACGTGGCGTCGCATTTCCACTCGATCAAACTGGTCGTTGGTGCGCTCTGCGTCCTTCTTCTCTGCGCTGGATGTAGTGTCCGCCGAGCCACGCTCAACGACGTCCTGACTCCGGAACAGGTCAGCTTTATTCGCGTCGGACAGACGACAATACGAGAATTAGCCGATCACATCGGAGCCCCAGATGAGGTGACTGAATCTGATTTCGGGGTTGTGGCCCTCTATTATTGGAGCGATACAAAATCCGCGGGTCTGGACTTCGGTGCCATCGGCCGCCTATTCTTACCCTACTCCCCGACGATAAGACTGAACAAGATCGGAATTACACCTGAACAACTCCAAGTGGTATTCGATCCTCAGTGGACCGTGCGCGCCTACGGATTTTCTCGAAAATCCACAGAGGAGCCGATCATTTGGTTCTGGCCATTCTAGGCCCTACGGACCCCCTCGCGAATTGCTGGATGACTGTGCACCCGCTATAATGCGCCTGCATGATTTCTCCATCTGATTCAGATACGACCAAGACCCCCGAAGAATCGCCCTCCTACATTCCAGCTCATCGCGACACAGAGTTTCTCCAGCGAGAAGAACTCCGTTCCATCCGCGTCGGACTTGAACTCCTGAAACCTGAACTGATCCAGCGCGAACAAGGGATCAACTCGACCATCGTCGTGTTCGGCAGTGCGAGGCTCCTTGAAGAGACCGCCGCGAAGCAGGCTCTCCACATGGCCGAAATAGAGGCCGCTCAATCACCACAGGACCCAACGCGCCGACAGAGGGTGGCAATTGCGCAGCGACAGCTAGCCCTTTCGAAGTACTATGACGTGGCGCGTGAATTTGGACGGCTGGTGTCGTCGATCTGCCAAGTCGATGGCCGCTGCGACTACGTCATCGTCACTGGCGGAGGGCCCGGTATCATGGAAGCCGCAAACCGCGGAGCGGCGGATGTGAACACAAAATCAATCGGACTCAACGTCACCTTGCCTCATGAACAAAGTCCCAATCCCTACATTACACCTGAGCTCTGTTTCCAATTTCGCTATTTTGCCATCAGAAAAATGCACTTCTTAATCCGCGCCAAAGCACTGGTCGCCTTTCCTGGAGGATTCGGCACGCTCGATGAGCTATTCGAGACGCTGACGCTCCTCCAAACAGGTAAGACCGAAAACCTGATGGTCGTGTTGGTCGGACGGGACTTCTGGGAGCACCTGATCAACTGGCAATGGCTTGTTGAGAACGGGCTCATCGCCCAGCAAGACCTTCAACTGTTCCAGTATGCGGAAACGGCTCAGGAAGCCTGGGGCCTGATCAGCCGCCACAATGGAGTACCTTCATCATGAGACTCTCCTTCCACGGGGCTGCGCGTTCAGTGACGGGTAGCCGCCATATGCTTGAAGTCCCAGGCTTCAAACTTTTACTGGATTGCGGGCTCTTCCAGGGACGCCGAGACGAAGCCTATCGGAAGAACCGAGATTTGGGCTTCGACCCAAAGTCGCTCAATGCGGTCTTGCTCTCCCATGCCCATGTCGACCACTCCGGAGCCTTACCGGTCCTCCAGAAGCACGGTTTTTCCGGAAAGGTGTACCTCACCAGAGCGACTGCCGATTTGACCGAACTCATGCTCGAAGATTCAGCTCGTATCCAGATGAGTGATTGTGGCTACGTCAATACGCAGGAGCAGCGGAAGGGAAAGACCTGTGTCCAGCCGCTCTACAATACCGAGGATGTCCGTAAGCTTGTCCGACGATTCGAGGGGACACGCTACGGAGACCTGCTCAAGATCGCTCCACGTGTGACAGCCTCCTTTCACGACGCGGGCCATATCTTGGGGTCGGCGGCCATTCGGGTGAAATACACCGCACGCGGCAATACCACCACCGTCCTCTTTAGTGGAGATCTTGGCCGCTCCAACATGCCGATTCTTCGCGATCCTGAGTCGCCGCCGCCATGCGACGTGTTGATTCTTGAGTCGACCTACGGCGATCGCCTGCACGAAGCCGACCGAGCGATCATGAAACAGCAGGCTCTGGACCTCCTCATCCATGCCAAAACTCACAAGAGCAAGATTATCGTCCCCGCATTCGCCGTCGGACGTACTCAGGATCTGGTCATGCGGATCAAGGAGCTGGTCGGTGAGGGGCGTCTCGATCCCATCCCGATCTATATCGATTCTCCGCTGGCTTCACGGGCCACAGAGGTCTTTCGCCGCCACCCGGAGTGCTACGATGAAGAGACCACCCGTACCTTCACATCCTCGGGCGACCTCTTCGCCTCACGGTATATCCACTTTGTCTCATCGCCGGAAGACAGCAAGCGCTTGAACCGCATGAAGGGCCCTTGCGTCATCATTTCAGCCTCCGGCATGTGCGAAGGCGGTCGCGTCGTGCATCACCTCAAACACGCGATTCAAGACGAAGCGAACGTAATCGTCTTCGTGGGCTTTCAAGCCGAGCATACCCTCGGGCGGAAGCTTGTCGAAGGATGGGATGTCGTCCCGATTTTCGGAGTGCCCACTCCGCGCCGGGCGCAGATCGTCAAGCTCAATGGACTTTCGGCCCATGCGGATCGCCAGGATCTTTTAGCCTACGTGCGCGCCATCCAGCCAAGCCCGAGTAAGGTGATCCTCGTCCATGGGGAAGAGAAACAAGCGCTCTCCCTAGCTCTGGCCATTCAGGCAGAATATCCCAAGATTGAGGTCTCTGTTCCCCATGTCGGTTCGACCCTTGAAATCTAACAGCACGGCTCCTCTTGCAACTCTACTGCTGATCCTGGCTGGCTCTATCTGCGTCGCTCCAGTCGTACCTGCCCAGGCAAGCTCGGAAGAGCCCCGAGTGCGAGCTCGTGCCCTTGACATCGTCATCGGCTCCTATGAACCTGGACCGCTCAACGCAATTACCGACGTGGCCGGCGTCTCTGTGGGCCAGACAACCCTCATATCCGGTGAAGGGCCGCTCAAACCAGGGCTTGGCCCGGTGCGAACCGGCGTAACGGTTGTGATCCCCCGCGACGATGTGTGGCATAAGAAAGTGCCGGCCGGGTCATTCGTCCTCAATGGGACCGGCGAGATGACTGGCCTTTCGTGGGTGACTGAATCCGGATTTCTGGAGTATCCGATTGCCCTCACAAATACGTTGAACGTGCCGCGTGTGGCCAACGGGGTGATGAGCTGGATGATCGCGCGCTATCCGGAAATTGGTATTACCGATGATACGCTGACGCCTGTGGTCGCTGAATGCGACGACGGGCGACTCAATGATATTCAAGGGCGGCATGTCTCGGAGACAGACGTGGTACAGGCGCTCGACAGTGCCTCCTCTGGGGTTGTACAGGAAGGGACGGTCGGTGCCGGAACAGGGATGGTGTCCTACGGCTTCAAGGGTGGTATCGGCACTGCGTCACGGCGATTACCGGAAACTGAGGGTGGCTATACGGTCGGCGTGCTCGTCAATGCGAACCATGGGCGACGGCCTGAGCTCGTCGTGGGTGGAGTGCCGGTTGGAAAACTATATGAAGCCCCTCAGGCGAGGGCAGCACCACTCTCGCCCGGCCAAAGCGAGGGTTCTATCATCGTCGTCATTGCCACGGATGCGCCGCTCGATGGCCGCCAGCTCACTAGACTGGCCAAGCGCGCCGCTCTCGGCCTCGCCCGCACAGGATCCACTGCGCGCCACGGAAGTGGCGATTTCATGCTGGCATTCTCAACGGCCAACGTCATTCCCCACTATCCCAAAGAACCGACATTTCAACAGACGCACCTGGCCGACACGCATCTGAACCCTTTGATCACATCGACGGTCGAAGCCACAGAAGAAGCCATTCTCAACGCGCTGACCATGGCGACGACGGTGGTGGGGCGCGACAACCATCGCATCGAAGCCATCAACCTCGATCGGCTGAAAACGCTTGTCTCTGGTTTCCCCAGATGATTCCGGACATCGTAACAGCTGCCCGAACCGTTCCAGCCGCAAAGACGTTTGCAATACCACCCACTGCACCGGCCACAGCGTCACGAATATTCGTGCGCAAGCACCGACTCAACCAATCGTCGAACCGGCCGGCCACACCCTCACGGTCCAGAACGCCGGTGGCGGCACCAGCCAGATCATGGACCTGCTCGGTCGCACGATGACCTGCAGCGACGAGGCGCTCCTGTCCCCAGCCTGCCATCTCAGGTGGCTTGATTTCAGGAGGAGTATTAGAGTATTTTGCCTCGCCCGCCCCATTAATCTGCTGGCGCCAATTCATGAGATCGTCAAGATCAGAATGGAGTGCATGATGAAAGGTATTCTACTTTTCAGTCTCTTCTCCCTTTCTGTTGCCGTTGCCGCATGCAGCGGTGGCGATGGTGGGAACAGCAACGGCAGCTCCCCATCAGCAGCCGCTACCGAACGCATCGTCTATCTGGCCGATCAAGATGTTAATGAGGTGTTCGAACTTTATCTGGCCGGGTCCTCCATCAAACTCAATCCGCCATTGTCGCGGGGGAAGAATGTCCTCGATTTTCAGATCACCCCCGACAAAACGGCTGTCGTGTATCGAGCCGATCAGGACACCACTAACGTTTTTGAATTGTACCGGGTCGAGTTTGCTCACCCCGGCGTGAGCACCAAATTGAATAGCCCCTTGCCGATCGGGGGGGACGTGTGGAGTGATGTCATTACACCGGACAGCTCCTCTGTGCTGTACGTAGCCGACCAGACGACGGACGGCGTGCTTGAACTCTATCGGGTACCCTTTGCCACCCCTGGCGTGAGCACCAAGCTCAACGGGCCCCTGGTGCCAGGCGGGAACGTGTTTTTCGACATTAGGACAACCCCGGATAGCTCCGCCGTCGTATATCGAGCCGCACAGGCCTCGGCCAATGTAGTTGAGCTCTATCGTGTTCCGTTCACCACACCAGGTCTGAGCACAAAACTAAATGGCGCGCTCCCACCCAATGCGGACGTCAATAGTTTCAGGATCGCTCCGAATGGCACCATAGTCGCGTATACGGTGTTGCAACTAATAGGCAATGGGCCTCAATTTGATCGCTTTGAAGAGCTTTACAGCGTGGCCTGGGCCACCCCAGGTTTGAGCACGAAGTTCAGTAGCCCTGTCGCTCCTGGTGGAGCCCTCGGGGCCAGCGTGCTCGTGGGCCATTATCTTATTACCCCAGATAGCTCTGCTCTAGTCTATGCCCTCTCGCACGAATCGGGAGATTTCCTCAGTTTCCTCTATCGAGTGCCGTTCGCCACACCCGGTCAGAGCACCGAACTCGTTGGGCCGACATCATCACTCCCTAACGTCAGGACGTTCGCGATCAGGCCTGATAGTTCAGGGGTGGTAGTCGAAACCAATCAATTCCCTAGGCATGAACTATTTCTCATCTCTTTTGCCACTCCCGGTGTGAGTACCAAGCTCAATGGCCCCCTGGTCGTTGCGGGGCGCGTTCCAAACGAGGAAGACATTGCGTATGCCATTGCCCAGGACAATTCTTCCGTCGTGTACGTCACCGACCAGACCACGCCTGATGTTAACGAACTACATCGAGTTCCTTTTGCGACACCCGGCGTAAGCACCAAGCTGAATGGGCCCCTCGTGGTTGGTGGAGGCGTTCTCGGCGCCTTCACCGGAAGACCACCTTTCCATATTACACCAGATAGTTCTGCGGTCCTGTATCAAGCCAGTCAGACAACGGTAGGAACGTTCGAACTCTACCGGGTACCTTTTGCCACCCCCACCGTGAGCACCACACTCAATGGTCCTCTGACCTCTGGTGGAAATGTGAGAGACCACATCGTGCAGTGAGGAGGCCCCCCATGAGCGGCCTTACCGAGTAGAACACCGCTCCCGAGAATGGACGCCTTGAGGGTATGTAGCCAGTAGACTGCATGATGGTGCCAGCAAGCTGCTTTCAATTACACGCAACACCGGAGGGGAGCTCCGACCATCACAGATCTCGCACCGAATACCGGCAATGCGGGCTAGGCCGTGACCGTGGTGACAGCTGAGTCGGCTCCGCTCGTCTTCAGCGATGGCTGCCTTCGTTGCTGGGATGACACCAGATTTCGCTCTATCTTCAACGCCACAGCACGTCGCTGTTCAGTGAAGTACTCCCCATCACTTGCATTTCACTCTCATACCTCGCTATCCTTTCGCCACTCTCTTTCGTCTGGGGGACGAGCATGAACGAATACCAACTCGGCGGTAGCTTGAGTCTGATCACCGCTGTAGGGAAAACCAACGCGTTCGCCGAGTTTTTACAAACCCGCATGGTCCATGCCGTGGAGACACAAGATCCCGCGGAACTGCACTATCTCCTGGCGCAACTCGATGACTACCATTCCTACTTGTGGCGCTACTATAAGAAGCTGGCGAAGGACCGCCCGGAACGGATGGATCCAGGGGTCTAACGCAGTGGCAATCGACACGTCGCCCGTTCTACCATGACAACTCATTCCACAGGGACAACCACTCCAGCGACACTTCAATTCGCGACCGCACTCTCGCGCAAGACTGATACGGAAGCTGCCACTCGCGACCTCGCGGATGCCATCGCGATGCAACTCGGCGCGGCTCCCATCGATCTGGCCTTCGTCTTCTTTTCGGCCCACCATACGGCCAATGCTTCTATGATTTCGGCTATGCTGCAGAAGGAGCTGCAAGCGAAAGTGTGTCTGGGCTGCTCCGGTGAAGGGGTCATCGCCGGATCCGAAGAAATCGAAACCGCAGCAGCCTTGACGGTGTTGGCAGCCTACCTACCCGGTGTCAGACTGACTCCCTTGCAACTCTCCGTGTCTCAGCTACAGGACCAAATCCGCATGCCCGGGTGGCCGGAACCGGGACCTGAGGATTCGACCTTCCTCCTCTTTGCCGATCCATTTTCGACGCCAATGCAGGAAGTCCTGTCCCTCATGACCGACCGGTACCCCAACGGGAAAGTCGTCGGG